>Ga0208618_1001175_pt1 | contig 10531 bp, 8 predicted proteins | sample CryBogCBE18Jul08_FD_184585 | JGI IMG/M metagenome (GOLD analysis project Ga0208618, IMG submission 184585) | Freshwater microbial communities from Crystal Bog, Wisconsin, USA - CBE18Jul08 (SPAdes) | ecosystem: Environmental > Aquatic > Freshwater > Lake | place: Crystal Bog, Wisconsin, USA...
TCAGCGCTCGAAATCATCATCATTTGACGTCAGCGCACCCCTTGAGCCGCGATATCCTGTCGCAACAACATAAAGCTCTGCCGAATCGGCACGACTTGCAGCAGGTTTATAGTGCCGGACAACGGCGAAATCGCGCTTCAAATTAGCCAGAAGCTCGCCCTCGGTTCCGCCTTGCAAGACTTTTGCTAGGAAAACACCCCCAGGCGCCAAGACCTCTCGGGCGAAATCAGCCGCCAACTCCGCCAGAGCAACGATCTTCAAATGATCGGTCTTCTTATGACCGGTAGTATTGGCTGCCATATCGGACATAACGACGTCGGCATCGCCACCGAGCATGCCCTTTAACCGCTCTGGCGCATCCTCCTGAAGAAAATCCATGACCTGAAAATCGACCCCCGCGATGGGCTCAATTTCCAAAAGATCGATTCCGACAACTTTGCCGCGCCCCTTGTCAGAGCCTACAATCTTTGCTGCGACCTGCGCCCATCCACCCGGGGCAGCTCCAAGATCGACGATTCGCCCGCCAGACTTGAACAATTTGAACTTTTCATTGAGTTCGATGATTTTGAAAGCGGCCCGGGAACGATAACCCTCTCGCTTAGCCCTCGCTACAAAAGGGTCATTTAGCTGACGTTCAAGCCATCTTGTTTGCGATACCGTCCGTTTTTTTGCCGATTTAACGCGTTGCTTTAACGAGCGCCCACCTTCGCGACCTGAACTATTTTCAGACGTCATGCTCGACCCGCCAATGTTCGCGGCCAAACGCCATCATCCATCATGAGCTGCATGAGAATACCCTCGCGCAAGCCGCGGTCAGCTACTCGAACACGATCGGATGGGAACACCTGTCGGATAGCATCGAGAATGGCACAACCCGATAATACCAAATCGGCCCTTTCGGTCCCAATGCAGGCACTCGCCTCCCGCTCTTGATAGGTCATATGCAGTAATCTCTCAACAATGACACTAATCTCGTCACTTTTCATCCAAATGCCATCAACAGCACGCCGATCATAGCGTGGTAACCCCAAATGAACCCCGGCCAGCGTTGTAACTGTCCCCGAAGTTCCGAGAAGGTGAAAATTTTCAGGGCGAGCGGCATAACCCAAAGCCTGAACAAACGGCTGAAGAAGGTGAACGACCTCGTCGACCATTGTCCGATAAAGCTCTGGAGTAACATTGCGGCCGCCATATCGCTCGGCAAGGCTGACAACCCCAACAGGAAGCGACGACCATTCCCGTATCCTATGCCGTACCGTTTGCTTAGACTTACTTTCTTGATCAAGCCAGACAATCTCGGTCGACCCGCCACCAATATCAAACAAAACAACGCTTTCAGCCGCTGGATCCGCCAATGCTGCACAACCTGAGGCAGCCAATACAGCTTCCGTTTCACGGTCTATAATTTCAAGCAATAAGCCGGTCTCGTTTTCCACGCGGGAAATAAACTCAGCACTGTTCTTGGCAGCTCGACAGGCTTCAGTGGCAATCAGCCTGGCACGGGTAACACCACGACTATCCATTTTGGAGCGACAAATTTTAAGAGCTTCAATCGTCCGAAGAATAGCAGCCTCGCCCAACTGCTGGGTTACACCTAAACCTTCCCCCAACCGCACAATACGAGAGAACGCATCAACCACACGAAATCCGTCCTTTGACGGCCTCGCCATGAGCAATCGGCAATTATTCGTCCCAAGATCGAGCGCGCCATAAATTGAAGACGCAGCTCCACGATAGGACCGGTGCTCCATTGAACGCGATCCATTAGAACCCATTTCATTCCTACGCTGGACAAATGCCCGCGACATGCCGATCCGACCAAAATTACTGTTCGGATGAATGGTATCACCATGGAAGCAGGGCTGCAAAGCATCATATCGACCGCTGCCGTTTCTTCCGGGCTGAAATAGAGCTAATGGATAGCTCCAGCATGAGATAAGTGCTCCATTGCCTTCACCAACCGCGCCGGAACAACCGGTTTCGTTATTAAAGCATCAAAACCGGCGCTACGGGCCTCATCGACAAGGGAACGTGTTGCCCGGGATGCGACAAGTACCGATCTTGGAACCTTCATCGGAGTTTGGCTTAAGCGTACCATCCGGCATATCTCAGCCGATGAGAGCACTGGTATATTGTCATCCAAAATAATGAGATCAACGCCTGCTTGGCCCAAACAATCAAACATGACGCGTAACGATTCGGCCGCCCAGATGCCTGAATATCCATAGGCTGAAAGAATTTCGACGAGTAATCCCCGAAAATATCGATCGGGACTGACGACAAGAACGCTCAGTCGTTTGCATGGCGCTGTTTTTGATTGTTTCATCACGCTTAACTACGGCTGTATGAAAATTCGATACAACCATACTAATGCACCAAGAATATGAAACGGGGCCAAAGAATTCCGTTAAAATGAGACTCTTTCAGAGAAAAAATCTCATTATTCGGCCGGTAAAATCGATGTTTCGGCAGGCTCCGCCCTTGGTTTACCCTTCAAAAACGTATCGATTTTATCGAGATAGATATAGACCACTGGCGTGATAAACAGAGTGAGGATCTGTGAAACGGCCAAACCGCCGACGACCGCAATGCCCAGTGGCTGCCTCAATTCCGAACCTGCTCCCGAGCCCAAGGCGATTGGTAGTGTACCAAAAAGTGCGGCAAAGGTTGTCATCATAATAGGTCTAAACCTAATCAATGCAGCCTCACGAATAGCGGCAATCGCGGTTGCACCTTCTGCTCGCTTTTCTAACGCAAAATCAACCATCATGATGGCGTTCTTCTTCACGATGCCAACGAGCATCAAGATGCCAATAATCGCAATGACCGATAGATCGAGATTAAAATATTGCAGAGCCAACAAAGCTCCTAAGCCTGCTGAAGGGAGACCTGATAAAATCGTGATTGGATGGATAAAACTCTCATAAAGCACACCCAAAACAATATAAATAACAACAACAGCCGCTAAAATAAGTAGCCCCTGCCCTTTAAGTGAATCTTGGAACTGAGCTGCCGAACCAGAAAAGCCTGGCGTTACAACCGCGGGCAGACCAACTATTTTTTCTGCTCCACGGATGGCATCAACCGCTTGCCCCAACGAAATACCGGGCGCCAAATTAAAGGAAATCGTTACAGCTGGCTGTTGAGACTGCCTATTAATCGTCAAAGGTCCAATATTGCGACGGATCGTAGCAACAGCTTGAAGCGGAACCGTTTGACCAGATGAACTTTTAACAAAAAGTCTTTGCAAGGCTGTCGGGTCAGACTGATAGTCCCGATTAGCCTCCATAATCACAGCATAATCCGATGCCGAGGTGTAAATTGTAGAAATCTGACGGGTGCCGAAAGCATTATAAAGCGTTTGCCGGATGGCATCCGACGAAACGCCAAGATTCGCGGCCTTTTCTCGATCTAAATCGACAACAATTTGCGGATTAGCAATTTGAAGGTCGCTCGTCACATCGCGTAGCTCAGGCGTCTTGCCCAATTGTTCGCGCATTTTAGGAGCCGATCCAAACAAGGCTTCAATATCAGCCGATTGCAACGTGTATTGGTATTGCGCGCGAGACAACCGACCCGCATTTAAATTAAGATTCTGGATCGGGATGAATACAGAAGAAATCCCAGGAACCTGCGACGTTGCCTTTCTAAGACGTGCTATAATTTTCGAAATATCATCGCGCGAGGACCGCGGCTTTAACTGGATAAACATAAAGCCTTGATTGGTCGCTCCAAAACCAACAGCAGCGGTGAAATAATCAACCGCAGGATCTTTTGCGACAATCTCATTGATTTGAACCTGATGGGCAGACATCGCCTCAAAGGAAATGTCAGGTGCAGCTTCAGTCGATGCCCGCAGTAATCCCGTATCTTCTTGAGGGAAAAAGCCCTTTGGAATGTCACCATAGAGTTTGGCCGTAAGACCCAAAGTTGCAATCGTTAAAACGAGAACAACAAGGCGGATCTTGAGAATGAAATCGAGCGACACCCGATAAAGAAACAATACGCCATTAAATCCAGCATCAACAGAGCGCGCAAACAGGCCTGGCTTATTATGCGCATTATGAGTTGTTAAAACACGAGCACAAACCATAGGTGTTAAGGTCAGAGATACAAATCCCGACACAAGAATAGCAACCGAAATAGTAGCAGCGAATTCGCGGAATACACGTCCTACAACGCCGCCCATAAAAAAAACAGGAATAAAGACGGCCACAAGGGAAAGGGTAATCGAAATAATCGTAAAGCCAATTTCTCGCGCGCCGAGTAAAGCAGCTGCAAAAGGCTTCATACCCTCCTCAATATGACGAACAATATTTTCAAGCATAACGATCGCATCATCGACAACGAAGCCAACGGATAGCGTCAAGGCTAGAAGCGAAATATTATCAATCGAATATCCAAACATATACATCGCGGCAAAGGTGCCAATAAGTGAAACTGGCAATGCGAGCGCCGGGATAATCGTAGCTGAGAGCGATTTTAAGAAGATGAAGATGACCATAATAACGAGGGCCATCGCTAAAATTAAAGAGAACTGGACATCCGATACTGCCTCTCGGATCGGAATCGATCGATCCGTTAAGATGTCCATCGAAACCGATGCTGGAAGCTGATCGCGATAAGAAGGAATTTTAGCTTTTACCTGATCAACAACATCAACCGTATTCGCGTCCGATTGACGATAAACAGCAAGGATGATCGATCGATCGGATACATACCAACTCGCTGTTTGATCATTTTCAACTGAATCCCGAACGGTAGCAATATCTGCCAGTTTTACGGGCACACCATTCTTAGATGAAACAGCAATCGATCCGTAATCAGACGCGGACCGCAACTGTCCTGATGCTTCAATGGTTACAAGTTGGCGGGAACCGCGAAGTGTACCCGTTGGTTGGTTCGAATTAGCGTCTGCTACGCTCTTCTGGATATCGGCAAAAGAGAGCCCCCGTGCTGAAACAGCTTCAGGATCTGCTGAAATGCGAACGGCATATTTTTGCTGGCCAAAAATTTGAACCTGGGCAACGCCATTGATTTGAGAAATTTGCTGCTGCAGAATTTGTTCTGCATAGTCATTCACCTTGGATAAGGGCAGCGTAGATGACCGTAACGCCAGAAATAATACGGGCTGATCGGCTGGATTAACCTTCCTAAAACTTGGCGGATTAGGCAAATCTGGGGGAAGCCTTCTAAGCGAGCCACTAATCGCAGCTTGAACATCCAACGCAGCGCCGTCAATATTGCGATCAAGGTCAAATTGAAGCGTTATATTGGTCGAGCCGAGACTCGAAATAGACGTCATTGAGGTAACGCCCGAAATCGTAGAAAACTGACGCTCCAGCGGAGCAGCGACCGAAGACGCCATGCTTTCAGGGCTCGCACCAGGTAAATTGGCCGAGACACTTATGGTCGGAAAATCCACCCGGGGAAGTGCCGCTACGGGTAAGAGCCTGTAGGCAAAAAGTCCGAAAATGATAAATGACAACGTAATTAGTGTAGTCATCACAGGACGACGAATGCAGAGCTCTGAAATTGACATTTACTGAGCTCCCGTGGAAGCGCCCTTGGGCTCAACCTTTACACCATCGACCAATTGAATCTGACCATCCGTTACAAGTTTTTCTTTCCCGGAAAGTCCTTCAAGAATTTCTGTTTGGCCATCCACCGTTCGACCAACTTTGACTGGCGTAACCTTGGCTCGGCCGTCCGTTACAACAAACACCAATGATCCTTTGGGCCCAGATTGAACAGCCTCTCTAGGCGCACTAACAACATTATCTGGAACCTTCAACGTCACGCGAACATTGCATAGTGATCCGGGCCACAAGGTCTCGTTCGCATTATCGAAAATGGCTCGGACGGTGACCGTACCGGACGAGGTATCGATTGCGTTATCAACGACAGCAATCTTTCCAATCGACACCGAATTTGATCCTTGAAAAGTTGCTTCAACTTTAGCTAACGGATCAGTTAAGGCTGTCTTGATATCAGGCAAGAAGCGTTGTGGTACACTGAAGGCGACGTATATTGGCGAAATCTGATTTATGATTGCAAAGGGCACACTACCGTCGCCCGTCTTGGCTATATTACCGACCCGTATGCCAGCAACACCCACCCGCCCGCTAATCGGCGCAGATATTGTGTAGTAACTTAGCTGTACCTTCAAACTATCAAGCGCTGCTTTATCGGCAGCAAGTTGTGCAGAAAAAGTAGCAACCTGTGTTTTGCTATTTTCCAAATTCACCTTTGATGCAAATTCATTTGCTGCCAATGCTTCGTTGCGAACAACGTCACGCTGCGCCTGTTCGAGTTGAGCCGAGGTGCGAGCAACGGTTGCCTCAGCCTGTCGGATTTGCGCTTCAATACTGCGCTGATCGAGCCGAACAAGGACATCACCCGCATGAACGACCGCACCATCCGCAAAAGCAACATCGATAATTTGCCCCTCAACACGTGGACGTAAGGTAACCGAGGCAACCGGCTGAACCGTGCCTATGGTGTCTATCCTCATCGGCAAAGAGCCAAGTTTAGCCTCACCAAGCAAAACCGGAACGATGCGTTCAGGTTGGGCGGTGGGTGCCGCTGTCTGAGCGTTACCCGTAGTGGATAAAAGGGCCGGCAAAATAAAGGCCGCTGCAGCGAGAACAAAGTTATAGTTTTTAGCGTCCAACATTTATTTTCCAGACCGTTCTAATTCACAAGATTTTCAAGTATCGCCCTAAAAGGAACAGGAAACACATAAACGTAAAAAGATATATGGCCCGTTTTGAATAAAGGATCACATGAAATTTTTGTCATGTTTATATGTCAAATACTTGTCACGGCGGCTTTGCTTCGATAAGGAGACCGAACGGCATTGCTGATGAGGTCAGTAATTTTGCAAACTCGCCTTCATGGTGGGGGATAGTTCAACGGTAGAACAGCGGACTCTGACTCCGTTAATCTTGGTTCGAATCCAGGTCCCCCAGCCAAAAACGCGGCAAATTTACGTGAAATCAGCTATTTTTGCCGAAAATCGATAATTTGTTATAGTTTTTAGGGAAAATGGCTATATATTTATTTCGTTCGAATGCGAGCAAATGATGCCAAAACAACAGCGTTTTCCCTTACCCCCAACGGTTGATGATCTCTCCGCTGCACCTCTCGTGGTGAAGGATGCGCTGCGTGGCATTCGTCTAAAGCTAAGAAATTTTGTGCCCAATAGCGACGAATTTGGGCAAATAGGACAAAGCCGGCTACCTTTGTCGCCCCTTGCCATTGCAACAGCCCTTTTTAACGAAACTCGGAAAATTTCGTTGCTGGGCGAAGATATTGCTCGCAATGTCTTGTTTAGGCATCGAGATGAGGCTCGGCTTACCGCCTTTGCTAGATCAGGCTTTGGAAGCAACGTCTCGCCGATGCCTGAACACCAACGCCATGATTTTGTGTCGTCTCGCTATGCAGCACTTAAAATACTGACGCGGCAACTTGGGGCGAACGAATTATTGATCTTGGAACAGCCCATAGACATGACTTATTTGACCCTTTTGGGACGAATTTCTGGCAATTCTTCGGGCTTTCCTGCTCAAAATGCGATAAACTTTGATAGAATTGCATCGTCAATTGTTGCACTCGAAAAATCAGGAGCGCTTAGCAGTCCGAAGCTCGAAACGCAGGTACCACGTCTTGGCCAGCTGATATTCGCTGCTTTAGGATTAGCGGAAACCATCTTAGCTCTCTCGACCAATCACTCGGTTGAATCGACCTTGGCGGCGCTTAATCTTGCCGCAGATGTTATCGTCTTGCGGAAACCTTCAATTGCGGCAATATTCGAAGGGTTCGACCCTGAAGCTCAGCTGTCGGCGGAATATAGGCTGCTAGCCCCCCCTCTTACGGAGGCATAACCGATGCGTTTGCCCATGGTTGCCGAACTTAATGGCGAATCGGATTTGCGGCACCGTATTCGGGATCTTCGTTTTTTCGAAGAATCATTCCGGAAAAACGTTCAGCTTACCTTTCCAGAAGGTGCGACGCGATCAAAGACGGATCAAGCGCGGCTTAGATCAAGTTTTCTCGCTTGGCTGGAATCGTTTCAGGCTAATCGGCATTTAGCCAGCATCGACCGAAAAGATTTTATCTGCTTTTCAGCCGGCAGCATGTTGGCGGAGCTATTTCGCCATGATCCTTTGTCCGTGTCATCAGAAACACAATCGAGTGAAAGTGCCACGACCATTTGGCCAGAAGGCTCAGCCTATGTAAGCTATTGCTTAGGGGTTGCATTAACCGTGCTCGAACAAGAGTTTCAGCTATCGGCGGAAATTCCCGAATACGCCAATGATCCACGTATTTGGCAAAGCTTTAAAGAAAATGTTCAGGACAACCCTGATCTAGCCATTCCTTTTCTGGATATGCTCCTCGGCCAGTCACCAAACTGGAACGAGCCTTCCACGGCAGAAAATCGGCCAGCGGTTAAAGCAAAATCGACGCGCGCGCTCAGTACCTAATTTTGTAATTCGGGTAGATCACGAAAAAGCTCCAACGCTTCAGGATTAGCTAAAGCCTCGCGATTTTTGACTTCGTTTCCATGAACAATATCGCGAACCGCCAGCTCAGTTATCTTTCCTGATTTGGTACGTGGAATATCGCCGACCGCAACAATTTTTGCCGGAACATGTCTTGGACTAGCCCCTACTCGGATTTTCGACCGGATCGATTGTTCCAGAGAATCATCCAATAAAATACCGTCACGCAATCTTACAAACAGGACGATCCGAACATCGTTTTGGAAGCTTTGCCCAATGGCTATTGACTCCAAAACTTCGGGAACCTGCTCAACCTGTGCGTAAATCTCGGCAGTGCCAATGCGAACGCCACCGGGATTCAATGTAGCGTCAGACCGCCCGTGAATAATCATACCACCGTTTTGGGTCCATTCCGCGAAATCACCATGGCACCAAACCCCAGGAAAGCGACCGAAATAAGCTGCGCGATATTTTGATCCATCAACATCATCCCAAAATCCGATCGGCATTGACGGAAATGCTTTTGTGCAAACCAATTCGCCTTTCCCTGATGCGAGGGAGTGTCCCTCATCGTCCCAGACATCAACGGCCATTCCCAAGCCTGGTCTTTGGATCTCACCGGCATAGACTGGAGAAGTCGGATCACCTAACACAAAGCAGGACACGATATCTGTACCACCAGAAATGGAAGCAAGGTGAACCGTATCGCTAATTGCATGATAGACCCACTCAAATGTCTCCGCAGCCAAGGGAGATCCAGTAGATGCAATCGTCTTCAGGAAATGAAGTTGATGCGAATATTTTGGGGTTAAATTCTCTTTCTTACACGCGTCTAAATATTTAGCGGATGTTCCAAAAAAACTTACCTTTTCAGCCTCGGCAAAATCAAAGAGCACTTCACGCGTCGGAGAAAACGGCGAACCGTCAAACAAGACAAGCGTTGCGCCGGAAGCAAGCGCTGAAACCAACCAATTCCACATCATCCAGCCAAGCGTCGTGAAATAAAAGACACGATCACCTTCAACAATATTGGAATGAAGTTGATGCTCTTTTAGATGCTGAAGAAGCGTTCCGCCAGCTCCATGCACAATACATTTAGGCACACCTGTTGTGCCAGATGAAAATAAGATAAAAAGAGGATGATTAAAGGGAAGACGATTATATTGAATATTCGTCGCTGGGAAATCGGATATTGCGCGTGACAATGTAACCGCATTCGGAATGGCTCGTGAAACCTCGTCGTCTTTACCAATCAGCGGTATAATTAAAACACCAAGAAGACTAGGTAAGAGCGGAACGATTTCGCTCAATTTATCCAATAAGTTGAGCGTCTTTCCATTATAATAATAACCGTCACTGGCGATCAAAATTTTAGGGGCAATTTGTCCAAAGCGATCCAACACACCGCGCGGGCCAAAGTCGGGCGAGCACGAAGACCAAATTGCTCCAATCGATGCCGCCGCGAGCATCATAGCAATCGACTCCGGCATATTAGGAAGGATCGCCGCTACTCGATCTCCTTCCTTAATTCCCATCCTGATAAGCCATTGTTGAGCGCGAGAAACAAGGTCCGATAATTCCGACCTGGACATGCGTCTTTCAACTTTATCCTCGGATCGAAAAACAATGGCATCGTTATTATTCGAAGATCGAAGTAAGTTTTCGGCGAAATTGAGCTTGGAATCCGGGAAAAAGGAGGCTCCTGGCATATGGTCGTCAATGAGAAACCGCTCGCCTTTGTCCCCTATAACGCCACAAAAATCCCAAATCGACGACCAAAATAGACCCCGGTCTTCAATAGAAGCTTGATGCAACGTCTTAAAATCAACACATTGCTTGCCGGAAACCTCGTTATAAGAGGTCATAAATCTATGAATTCCCGTATTTTTTTGGGATAAATCTTGTGGGAACCAAAGTAATGAGGAAGACGCGTCCATAGCACACCGAATTAAGATGAATGATAGAGGATTCTTAGTTTGAGTTAGCCCAGACTATCTTCCTGCGGCTCATAAGACCATGTATAACAT
>Ga0208618_1001182_pt1 | contig 10482 bp, 10 predicted proteins | sample CryBogCBE18Jul08_FD_184585 | JGI IMG/M metagenome (GOLD analysis project Ga0208618, IMG submission 184585) | Freshwater microbial communities from Crystal Bog, Wisconsin, USA - CBE18Jul08 (SPAdes) | ecosystem: Environmental > Aquatic > Freshwater > Lake | place: Crystal Bog, Wisconsin, USA...
GTATTGAAATGATGTCAAAAGACTTTGATACTCTCAGAACAAATTGTATGAATTACAAGAAATAATTTTTATAAATTATATATATATGTATCTTATACACAATACTAATATATCTGCCTTAAAATCAATATTAAAAGATGGCTATCTAAAATCATATTCTTTATTGAAAAAGAAACCAACAGATAATGAAGGTGAAGGTTTATATACTGAAAATAATTTTGTATATTTTTCATGTACTGATAAATTACCAGATAAAAAAATTCATAGTTCTATAACAATGTATTTCAACTCAAAATTGTTATTTAATAAAACTTTTTATGTTTCAACTATGCATTCACATGAACCAGATAAATTAGGTGAATGGCATAACATTAATGATAATGGACAAAAAAAGAAAATGTACAAAAGAAAATATAATCGATATTATACAAAATATAATACAGTGTTAAAAAAATTATATGATTTTAGCATATCTCTACTAAATGGTAAAGCTTTTCAAGTATTTCAACAAGTTGCTGTAAGAAATAAAGTAAATTTAGATGAATTAGTAGCAATAGAATTTAACGATAAATCATTAATTACTGATAGTATTAAAAATTATATTAATAAATATTATCCAAATGTTATTATTTTAAATATTCATTAATTTAAAGAAAAAACTAAATAATAGTTATGAGCGACGATGAAAGATATAACAATAACCAAGATTGGGAAACTGTTACCATTAGAAGTAGTAAACCTAAAACAACTACAACTGCTAATTCAAATGGTTTGAGCCAAGAATCAAAAGATAATTTAAATAGAGTTCATAAACTTGAATCTGCTGATGTAGTAAAATTTAAAAAATTAGATGCACCTTCTCGTCAAACTTTAATTCAAGCCAGAGTAGCAAAAGGTATGAAACAAGACCAGTTAGCACATGCAATAAATATGCCTGCTAATATTTACAAATCATATGAGAATGGTAGTAGTATACCTACACAAACGGATTTAAACAAAATTAACAATTATTTAAAAACGAATTTAAAATTAATTTAATATTTAAAAATATGAGTGGAATACATATTTTTAGAAGAGACTTGCGATTATCGGATAATGTTGCTTTACACGACTTATCCAAAAAAGTAAAAAAGATTATACCAATTTTTATTTTTGACCCCTTTCAAATTGACCATACATCCGAAAATGCACACTATCGTTCTGATCCTGCTGTTAAAATCATGATTGAATCTTTAGATGACTTAAATAAAGAACTTGGTAATAAATTACAATACTTTTATGGTCAACCTGACCATGTCTTAGAAAAAATAATTAAGATTGTTAAACCTACCCATGTAAGTTATAATGCTGATTTTAGTGAATATTCACTCAAAAGAGATAAACTTATGGATGAAGTTATTAAAAAGTATGATGTTCAATTAATTAAAAATATGGATGATAATTGCTTAAACAAAATGGAATTATATCTAAATAAAAAGAATATTTATAAAGTTTTTGGTGCTTTCTATAAAAATGGTATTGAACAAAAAATTAGAGAAGAAGTTTCAAAACCTTCTAATTTTACCACTGATAGTAAACTTCATGAAATGACATATAAAAAAGATATTCATCATTTCTATAATAAATCTCTTACAAATCTTGTGCATGGTGGTAGGAAAGAAGCTTTAAAAATATTAAAAAATATGGGTAAGTTCAAAGATTATGAAGCTGAACGTGATAATCTAACTTATAATACTACTTTCTTGTCTACCTATTTAAAATTTGGTTGTGTTAGTATTGTTGAAGTTTATAATAATATGAAGAAACATAAATTAACTGCTCTTATCCGACAATTATATTGGAGACAATTTCATTTTATTTTGGCACGATTTAATCATGTAGGTTATAGTTTTACTGATGAATTTTTCCCACATGTTAAGTGGAAAAATAATGTTTCAGAAGCAAAAGCACTTTGGTCAGGCAATACTGGATTTCCTATTATAGATGCTGGAGTTCGTCAATTAATTCAAACAGGTTACATGCATAATAGATTAAGATTATATGTATCTAATTTTGCAATTAAAGTGTTGCATCAAAATCCGTTTAGTCCAGTTTGGGGTGGTCAAGTCCAATTTTCTAAAATGTTAATTGATTGTTGTTATGCGAATAATTTTGGTAATTGGAATAATACATTAGGACCATATGATCCACCAGGATATCGTTTTGGTAAAGGTGGAACAATGAGTGGTAGATTATATGATCCAACAAATTTTAAGAAATGGGATATTCATTTAGAATTTATAAGAAAGTATATTCCAGAATTAAAAGATGTACCTGATAGAGATGTAGCAAATTGGTATAAATCATATGAAAAATATAAAAATGTATATATTAAACCTATTGTTGATTTTCAAGAAAGAAAACAAGAATGGTATAATTTAACAAAAAAATAAAATATTATATTATGAATACAGAATCTATATTTATAATATCAATCATATTTTTATACTATATATTTGTACCTAATTTTAAAAATGAACTATTTGTACCATATCGATTATTACCATTATTATTAATAGGAACATTTATGTTTTTTTCTTTAATTGCATATATTTCTGGAACATTTATGTATAGAACTACACACTATCAAAATTATCTTAAAAAATGTAAAAATACATCACCTGATGAATTTTGTTATATTAAAAAATTAAATATTAGTATTCCTGATGAATATATTGAACCATTATTAGATATATCTTATAAATATGGTAAAAGAATTAATATACCTCAAAAACGTCAAACTGCTATCAGTATGAAATATTTAAAAATTGCATTCCCTAATATTATTAAATGGTATAAATCATTATGTCCTGTTATTTCTGAAATTATAGGTGAAAAAGTAATGACTACACCATTATCCGAACCAAATAGTTTATGTTTAATTGTATACGACCAAGAAGGTGATTTTATTGACTGGCATTTTGATACTAATCATTATGATGGAAGATATTTTACCTTTTTATTACCAGTAACATTTAAAGAAACCTGTAGTAATTATCAATATATAAATGCTGATGGAAAAGTAGAAACAGTAGTATTAAATGATGGAAATTCATTATTATTTGAAGGGGATAAAGTATTTCACAAAGGTAAAAAATTATGTAGAAATCAAAGAAGAGTTATTCTTTCATGTACATTTACAACATCTCAACAAATTCCTATTATAGAATCTATTTATCAAAAAATTAAGACAGTTGGATTTTTTGGAGAATTTTAAGTTCAAAAAAATTTATAAGTAAATAATATATGGATGACTATTATTTTTACATTTTTATAAGTATCGTTTTATTTATAACTATTATGTTTTATTGTTTTGACTCATTTAAAGAACATTTAGATTACGGTAATTACACTCGAGAACAAACTTTAGGTACATTTGTTCCAAATAATCAAAAAGTAGATACTACTACCTATAATATAACAGGTAAAGAAGATAATAATTATAATGCTGGTAGAGAAGATGAAGAATTAACTGTTCCTACTGAAAAACTTGATTGGAGTGTTTCTCAATATACTGGTCCCAGTGATTATGGTAATATTATTTATAATGATAATACTATTAATTCTCATGTAGGTGCAACTGGTAATTATATTTTTGATGCATCTAATCATTTACCATATGGCGGATTTATCTATGATAGATCATATCCTGTTTATTTAGCAAAACAAATTTGCCCTGAAGATGCACCATATTATGATACAATGAATGGATTATGTGTACCTGTAAATAGTACACCATCTAATACAATAACAGATGAATCTATCAATCAAGAATTAATTGATTATATGAAAGATTGAAAAATTGCGGTTATACTATTATTAAAAATTAATAATAATAATATGCCTAGAAATAAAAAAGAAAAATCAATTGAATTTGAAGAGTCTAGCTGTTCTGGTTCTACTAATTCTCAATCAACTGTAGAAGAAGATTTTGAATTTGAAGTATTACATAATGATTATTTAGTTCTATATAAATTAGGTTCAGGTGCATATTCTACTGTTTGGTTAGTATATCAAATTAGTAAGAATGAGTTTTTTGCATTAAAGATTCAAAATGAAGATTGCTATGACGCAGGTGTTATTGAAATAAATTGTTTAGAAGTTGTTTCTAAATTTCCTACAAATTGTCTAATTAAATTAATTGAATCTTTTGAATATACTCGTGATAAAAAAACTTACTTATGCATGGTTTTAGAATTAGCTATTGATAGTGCTTATTATTTCTTAAAAAAGTATAGAGAATCTAATAAAGGATACCCACCTGCTATAATGAGAAAATTACATGAAAATATTACTGAAGGTTTAAGTTTTCTACATGCTCATAATTTAATTCATACTGATATTAAACCTGAAAATATTTTAGTATGTGGTAATGATAAGCGATTAAAAATGATAAAAGATAAATTAGAAAAAATTAAATTTAAAGAGGTTTATGATAAACAAATTGAACTTTACAGACAAAAATTTGATATGACAAATAAACGTGAAAAAAATAAATTTAGACTTGGTAAAAGAAAAATTTTAAAGAAAATAATAGATGAACTAGCTGATATATTAGATATTGAAGAAATATATGAAAATTTAGATAATTTAAATTATACTGAAGAAGAATTATTACAATGTACTTTTAAAATTGCTGATTTAGGCACCGTTCATTCACTTGACCAAATGAAATCTGAAAAACGTTTCCCTTGTATTCAAACTAGATATTATAGAGCACCTAATGTTCTAATGCAATTACCATATGATTGCACTGTTGATTTTTGGTCAGTAGCTACAATGTATTATGAATTAGTTGAAGATAAAGTAATGTTTAATCCGCATGCAACTGGTAAATTACCAACTGATTTGGTCCATTTATATCACATTATTGAGATTATAGGAAAACCTCCCATGGAAAAAATTCAAAAATCACCTATTAAAAAGTATTTTAATAAAGATGGTAGTTTAAACTTCAAATTAACATATGAAAAACCAGATGTTAACAAAGAAAAATGGGATCCTATGATACTTAATTTTTTTACTACCACACTAAAGTGGTAATAATTATAGACTAATAAACCCGAATGTACGTATTTCATCTGCATGATTTAAATTTGAATTTGTATATTTCATAGGTTTATATTTTGGTGTTCTATTATAAGGTTTTTGACGATTATTTTTATTATTATCATTATTATCATTATTATTAATATCAAATAATGTTGTGGTAATCTTTCTATTAGTTTTCTTTTTTGGTTTAAGATCCCAAACAGTTGGAGCTTTTGACATAATAGATTAAAAATTGATATATACTAGCTATAGTCTAATAATAAGACCGATAAGTCAATATTTTTTCAATTTTTACTATATATGGCTGATGAAAATACTATTTGGGTCTTTATAGATGGCTCTTGCCTTAATAACCAATCTAAGACCAATAAAGCCGCTGGTTACGGCGTATTTTTTGGGGATAATGACCCCCGTAATGTTAGTAAATATCTAGAATATCCCAAAATAACTAATAATACCGCCGAATTAATGGCCTGTCTTGAAGCCCTTACCATCCTTGAAAAAGACCTAAAAGAAGGAGTTTATACTAAAATCTATATGGTAACAGATAGTAAATACCTCTATAATAGCTGTATTGACTGGATTCCTACATGGGAAAAGAACGGTTGGCTTAAAAGCAATAAGAAACCAGTAGATAATAAAGAATTATTGGTTGAAATTCGTGATAAATATAAAAAAGTTAAACCCATCTTTAAACATGTTAATTCGCATAAAGATGAACCTGATGATAAAACTACATTAGATTGGAAAATGTGGTATGGTAATATGATGGCTGATAAATTTGCAACTGATGCTTCTCATATTAAAAATTAATTATTTTATTAATTTTAGCTAAACTTAGTCTAATATTGTTTTTAGATAACCTTTCTTGTATTAATTTATGTGATAATTTCTTACTATGTAATTCTTTTATTATTTTATTTATATCTGATTCTTCTTCTTTTTCTATTAATACAGGCTTATTTTCTATTATTAATTCGTGTCCTTTACTTGTTTCTACCTTTTTAATTATATTTATTTTACCTCTATCTACATCATCATGACATTTCTGACAAATAACCATTAAATTACTCTCATGGTTCTTATGTTTGTATTCATTTATTAATCCTTCTGTTGTCGTATCCTTTTGAAATACTATATGATGCGTCTCTAATGAAACTTCATTCTCTTTCACTTTTCTATGACAGATTTGACATTCATCTTTAATAATCTTACTATTATATAAACTAACATCTGTTTTAGTATCAACCATTTCTTTTTTAATATCATTTGATATCTGTAAAAATTCTCTGTCATCTATTAATGATTTGGCTACTAATAATCCATAAAAATTATCTCCTGAACCTTCACATAATTCTCTATCATATCGAATAACATTCGTTTTCTCATCATAACTAATTTTAATATGAAATGATCTTATATTCTTTAATTCTTTGTATTGCTTAGTCTTAACTAACTCGTGCAAATGTGATGCTGTAATAAAATTTGCTCTCTTATCCGATAATAATTTAATCATCGTTAATACTATAATTAATCCTGATTCATATTCTGTTCCTCTACATACCTCATCCGCTATAATCAAAGATCTTTCATTTGTTCTTTTTAATATATTTCTAATCTCTAACATCTCAACTGTAAAAGATGATAAACCTTTGAACAAATTATCGTTACCTGATATTCTAGTAAATAAAGAATGATATGGTGAATACGTTAAATCTGTACATGCTACAGGATATCCCATTTGTGCAAGAATAATATTTAATCCAACACTCTTCTGTAATGTAGATTTACCCGCACTATTTAAACCAAATAATGTAATACCTGTATATTCTTGACCTAATGACATATCAAATGGAATATAATTTTCAGATATACGTTCTACAATAGGATGACGAATTTGTTTGCATGAAAACCAGGATGTTGAATCTTCTTTAATATTTGGAGTAGTATATCTATATTTATTCATGCATTGTGCACCACTATAAATAAAATCTACATATGAAATCCAACTAATTACATTATTTAATTTCATCTTATATTTATTACAAAAATCAATACTAAACTGCACATAAGCTTCTTGCATCTTATCACAAATTATTGATTCATTTTTAATTAATTCATCTGATATCTTCTTCAATTGTTCTGAAAATATTTTGGTCCCGCTTACCGAATTCTCCTTTCCTACTAATTCATCCATTTTAATATTGTCTAATGTTGATTTTCTAATCTCTTTCTCTATTGATGCCCATCTTTTTTTAGTGGTAATTAAATGATAACCGTCTCGCTCATTAAATTCTACCCTACATCCCGCTGCCTTCTTTACTATATTATTTACTTCAAAGTTTTCCACGAAATTTGCAACTTTCTTTAATATTTCCCGATTTCCATCTATTTTTGTTTGAATTTTATCTAATTCTTCGTTGATTTTTGGTCTGAAAATATTCTCTTTAATTTGCGTGATGTTGTATAAGGGAAGCTTATCTATATCAAAAGTTTTAATTAATGTTTTATAAATATCTTCAATATTTACTGATGATAAAGGATAGATATTTTTTAATTTATTTTCTAATTTAATAATTCGTTCATAACTTATTATCCACTTGTATAATTCTAATGGATGTAATTCTCCAACCATGAACTTTTTATGCATCTTTTCTATATCATTGATATACTGTAGTTCTTCTTTAATTTCTTCTGTTATATTTTTAAACTTTAGAATTAAATCATATCTATTTTGAATATCTTTTGTATTAACTAATGGATGTGCTAGTTCTCTTTTTAATCGTCTTCTTCCCATACTCGTTCCTGTAAAATTAACTACATCATACAATGATTTAAATCGATTACCAATTTTATTTTGATATCCCTCATTGGATAATACATGTAATTGACTTAATGCATTATTACCAAGATACAAATATTTATTATCCACATAATTTTGAATATTCGTAAGATTTTTTAATAATTCTGGATTATGCATTTCTATATAGTCTAATAATAACATTAATGAAATGCGACCATAATGATAATCCTCTATATTTAGATAAGACAATGAATCTTTTTGATTAAATATCTTTGCTAATTTTTGATTTTGATATTCTAATTTATGATATAATTTATTTTTATTATCAAATATATAATAATTTTTATCCTCCAATTCCAAATATTTAATTATATCTGCATCTAATTTAACATTATTTTCAATACTAATTATAATTTCAACTGGTTGATATGTATTAATATATCTTGATACTTCGTCTAATGCTTGATATTGGTCATCTGGATCTGTTAAACAATCTTTAATTTCCCATTCACCTGTTCCAATATCAGCAATGGTAATACCAATATTAGGTGTTTCTATCCAAATTGCTAATATATAATTATTATCTTTATTATCTAAATCAATCATCGTACCACTGGAATAAGTAGCCTTTGTTTGTCGTTCTATCTTCTTATTAGATTTATTTGGAGTTGTTTGTTCAATAACTTTTACTTGATATCCAGCATCAGTTAAAATCTTTACATATTTATTTAACGAATTTAATGGAAAACCCATTGTTTTAGGATTATCTATGTTTGTAATTAGATTTGATTTGTCTTTTTTAGTAATCACAAAATTAGTTAAATCACTAATCACATTTAAATCAAAACCTTGAGTATCTGTTTGATAAGCTTCGTAAAATGAACCCACTTGCATTAAAACAATACCTTTGTCTTTACCATAAATTTTTTGATGATCTTCGCATTCTTTAAAATAAATTTCCATTAATTTCATTTTACAACGTATTATAATTATTAATAATACTTTATAAGTTTTTATTATTCTCCTCTTGCTCCTGTTGCTCCTTGTCGTGATCTTTCTCTTTCACGTCTTGATAATTCAGCTTCATATTCAACACGTTCGCTTCTTCTAGGTAAATTTGCTACATTTTCATCATTTGCAAATAAACCTCTTTCTTGTGCTATTTGTAGTGCTCTTTGTTGTGCTCTTGTTTCTTGTCGTGCTATTTCTGCATCTATTGTTAGGTCATCATCATATCGTCTTAATCTACGTGCTCGTGAAGGTGATATATATGGATGTGCTGCTTGATATTCTCTTGCTCCGAGTTCTCTTCTTATACGTGCTAAATCTAATTCTGCTTGTGCTAATTGTAGTCTTTGTCTTGATTTTTCTTCTGCTTTTCTTTCTTCTTCTATCGCTAATAATTCTTCTTCTTCTGGTGTAAGTGGACGAGGTAACATAACTGCTGAAATATCACCATAATCTCTACCTTCTGCTCTTGCAGATGTTAATTCCATTATTGATGCTTCTATATCAAATAACTTATCAGATACAACTAAATCTTTATTTCCAATATTTGATGTAATCCAATTATTATATTTAGTTAAAATATCTTGTACCTGTGCAATAGTTAATTTTCTTCTAGTAATTGGATGAACTGCATTTATTTTAACACTGAACATTCTACCTAATCCAAGTAAATCGTAACACCATCCATCTTGATTACCTGGTGTTATTGTTCCATTTTCTTCATAACTTAATAATGTAATTCTTCTATCTGGATTAATAGAATTAAATGCTTCTTGAGTTAATAATTCATTTTCAGTTAAATCAGTTGGTAATGGATTACATTCTCCACCATTTTGTTTTATATTTGAACAGTATGAACAATCACCTACATCAGGTGAACAATAATTACATAAATAATTATCTGATTGTTTTAATTTTAATATATATTTATTTAATTTTAATTTATACAATTTATCCATAATATTCATTTATTTTTTTAATAATGGTGTAGATAATTCTACTTCTGGAAAATCAATATTAATTGATACATGATCTGCTAAATATGCACTAGTATGTTCTACATGTCCGCAGATATCTGGTATATCAAAATTTGGTATTTTATTAAATTTATCAAAACATGCTTTTCTAAATATATCTGGAATAATATGATTACCATCTATTGTTGCTGAATTAATATCATTTTTAATATATCTCATAAACGTTTTACAATCTCTTCTTCCCGATGGTGGTAAAACAATAATTTCTTCTATTTTAGATATAATCATTGTCCATTGTGTAGCAAATTTACGATGTGATTCCGCTAATGTTTGATATCCTAATTTATCCTGTAATATATTTAATGATGATGTAATAACTGATATACCACCAAATATCCATGCAATTTGAAAAGTTCCAATTGTTAATCCACCTGTAATAATATTACTTACACCACTTAATGCTGTTAATAAATTAATAATTATTATAAATCTTCTTGATTTTTTACTATAATCCACACTTGCTTCACTGTGCATCCATTCAAAACATTTTGCATTATCACACCATTTTGCTAATAAAGTATCTATTTCTTTTGACCATTCTAA
>Ga0208618_1001185_pt1 | contig 10475 bp, 10 predicted proteins | sample CryBogCBE18Jul08_FD_184585 | JGI IMG/M metagenome (GOLD analysis project Ga0208618, IMG submission 184585) | Freshwater microbial communities from Crystal Bog, Wisconsin, USA - CBE18Jul08 (SPAdes) | ecosystem: Environmental > Aquatic > Freshwater > Lake | place: Crystal Bog, Wisconsin, USA...
GCCATTGAGGCCAGCGGCGTAAATGTCTTTCCGAAAGCTAAATCGTTTCTCTTTAGTCAGAATAAATTGGCGATGCGTCAAAAGATGGAGGAGTTGGGTCTTCCTAATCCACGTTGGCAGGCGTATGACGGGGGAGAAGTAAACCTCGAGTTCCCGCTTATCGCAAAGAGTATTTCCGGAGGGTATGACGGGCGCGGTGTCTTTCAGATCGCAGATCAGTTAGCCCTAGACGCGCTCCATAAAGAGATCGGCAAGACCATCTTGCTTGAAGAGAATCTCGCCTTTGACTTTGAGATTGCGATCATGGTGGCGCGCTCACCTCACGGTCAAGCATCGACGTGGGCACCAACCCTGACAGTGCAAGAGAATGGAATCTGCACCCAGACAGTTACCCCAATCCCAAATTTCTCTCGGGCTCTCGCCGCCCAAACCGTGCAGATCGCGCTGCAGATCGCGCAAGGGATCGATCTCGTTGGTGTTATGGCTGTTGAGATCTTTGTTGTTGGCGATCAGTTGATCATTAACGAACTTGCTTTGCGTCCTCACAACTCTGGCCACTGGAGCATTGAGGGTGCGGTAACGAGCCAATTTGAGCAGCATCTTCGCGCCGTTCTCGATCTTCCCCTCGGAGATACGTCGCTAGTCGCACCCTTTGCTGTCATGGGGAATGTAATTGGAATCGAGACAGAGAAGAGCAAGGATCTCTATAAGCCGTATCTTCACCTCATGGCGCGAATCCCCGGGCTGAAAATTCATCAATATATGAAGGAGTTGCGCCCCGGGCGCAAGGTTGGTCACGTCACCCTGTTGGGTGATGATCTTCTACACTTAAGGTCTGAAGTGAGCCATGCCGTTGATTACCTGAGTGGAGCTATCGATGAGTAAATCTGTTGCGATCGTTATGGGATCAGATTCGGACTGGCCGACTATGCAAGAGGCTGCCACGATCCTTGATGAACTTGGGATTAGTTATGACGTTGATGTAATTAGTGCACACCGCACTCCGAATGAGATGTTGGCCTTCGCTACCGGCGCGGTCGGTGCTGGCTACAAGGTCATCATCGCCGGCGCAGGTGGTGCGGCGCACCTCCCAGGAATGATCGCGGCAGCAACAACACTCCCAGTTATTGGGGTTCCGGTCGCACTTAAAGTATTAGATGGAATGGATTCACTCCTCTCTATTGTGCAGATGCCAGCCGGAGTTCCTGTCGCAACTGTCGGAGTTGGCAACGCTAAGAATGCCGGCCTACTTGCTGCCCGCATCTTGGGCTCTAGCGATGCATCTGTAGCAATAAAAATTGGTGAGCTAATGGAGAGCGCCCGCGTAGCGTCGCTCGAAAAAGGTAAGTCTTTAAACTCTAAGAGAAATATGCGAACTGGCTTTTAGATATTAGAACGGCCGAGTGCGCGGAACTTCCATCCCGCATCTCGCCACTTATCGCGATCTAACGCGTTGCGACCGTCAATGACAATAGGATTCGCGACGAGCTTAATCAAATCAGCAGGATCAATCTCGCGATAAACCTTCCATTCGGTCAGGTGCAACACGAGATCAGCGCCTGCAACGCACTCTTCAATACTCTCTGCAAAACTTAACGTTGGAAAACGCTTCGCAGCATTTTCGATTGCCTTGGGATCGTGCACGGTAACCAGCGCACCCGCGCCCTGAATCTGCACCGCAATATCAAGCGCGGGGGAGTCACGCACATCATCGCTGTCGGGTTTAAATGCAGCGCCGAGCACGGCAATCTTCTTGCCGCGCAAGTCCTCTGAGAGATCTTTGCGAACTAGATCGATCATGCGAGTGCGTGCGCGCAAGTTGATCGAATCAATCTCCCGTAGGAACTCCAAAGCTTGTTGTGCACCCAGCTCCTGCGAGCGCGCCATGAAGGCGCGAATGTCTTTTGGCAGGCACCCTCCACCAAATCCGATACCCGCTTGAAGGAATCGACTGCCAATGCGTGGGTCATATCCAATTGCTTTGGCAAGGACAGTGACATCTCCGCCAGCCGCCTCGCAGATCTCGGCCATCGCATTAATAAAAGAGATCTTGGTAGCCAAGAACGAGTTGGCGGCCACCTTTACCAGTTCGGCTGTTGGTAGATCGGCGACTACCCAAGGCGTCTCTTCAGAAAGGCTCTTTGCATAGACCTCTCGCAAAACGCTCTCTGCGCCTTCGTTTGTTACACCCACTACGAGTCGATTTGGCTTCAATGTATCTTCAACCGCAAAACCTTCACGTAGAAATTCGGGGTTCCATGCCAGATCGGTACTGGGATTCACAGCCAAGAGCTCTTCCCGCATCTTCGCAGCAGTACCTACTGGAACGGTGGATTTGCCGACAACAAGGGAGCCATCTTTAATTATCGGAGCAATCGAGCTGAGTGCACCAAATACATAGGTGAGATCTGCAGCAAGTCCATCCTTCACCTGCGGAGTACCTACGCATATGAAGTGCACATCGCAATCTTTGATGGCATTGAAATCTGCAGAAAATGAGAGACGACCTGATGCCAACTCACCCTGTAACAATTCTTGGAGGCCCGGCTCGTAAAAAGGAATCGTCCCCGCGGCCAAACTCTCAATTTTGGCGGGATCGACATCGATGCCGATCACCTCGAAGCCAAGGCTCGACATACATGCGGCGTGGGTGGCGCCCAGGTATCCGGTACCAATCACAGAGATTTTGAGGGTCATTGCGCCGATAGTAACGCTCGGAAACGGTAGCGTGAGCGCTCTATGAGTCAGGACAACGTAAATTCGAAGCAAACTCCTGAGGGCGCGAAGCTCGGAGTCTCGGTTGTGCTGCCCATTTTGAATGAAGAGCGGTACCTGGATGGAGCCATCAGAGCGATTCTGGCGCAGCGTTACGACGGTCCTCTTGAAGTCATCTTGGCCCTTGGGCCCTCCAAGGATCGAACCAACGAGATAGCCGCCACGCTCGCTGCGGACGACCCTCGGGTTCTACTCGTAGAAAATCCAAGCGGTCGAACCGCAGCGGCACTCAATCTGGCTATTGCTGCATCGCACTATTCGATCATCTGCCGTATCGACGGCCATGCCGAGATCTCGTCGACTTACATCGCTGATGCGGTTAAGACCATGAACCAAACAGGGGCGGTCAATGTTGGGGGCATCATGGCGGCCTCCGGAGTCGGTGCTTTTGAGCGGGCAGTAGCTACCGCAATGCGCTCACCTCTGGGAGTCGGTGCTGCGCGCTTCCACGTTGGAGGTAAGCCTGGCCCGGCAGATACCGTCTACTTAGGCGTCTTTAATAAAGAGGCGTTAGAGGCAGTTGGCGGTTACGACGAGAGATTTACCCGAGCCCAGGATTGGGAGCTTAACTTCCGCCTGCGCCAGGCGGGAGGGACCATCTGGTTTGATCCCGAATTGGTTGTTACCTACAGGCCACGTCCTAACTTTCGTGCGCTCGCCAAACAATATTTTGAATATGGTCGCTGGCGGCGGGCAGTAATCCGCAGCCATAAAGGCACCATCAACTTCCGTTACCTTGCCCCACCAGTAACTGTGGCGATAACCGCGCTCTCACTTTTACTCGGCGCACTTGTTAACCCAGTTCTCTTTCTTCCAGCAGGGTTATATCTACTTGGAAATCTCGTCGGTTCCTTTGTGATCGGAAAAGATCTCAAAGAGAAGGTGACCCTGCCTGCAATTCTCGCAACGATGCACTTTTCATGGGGGATTGGTTTCATTACCTCGCCAAAAGGTTTGGTCTAAAAGTGAAGCGCCTTCTATTGGTCCTTCTCTTCCTTCTTATTCCGACAACTGCAACCGCTGCAACGATCCCACCTCACTTTGTCTTAACGGGTTCTGGATTTGGACACGGAGTCGGAATGAGTCAGATCGGCGCACAAGGCCAAGCGATGGAAGGGCAGAGCGCGCAGTACATACTTAATTATTGGTTTCCGGGAACACAAATCCTTTCAGTCCCCGATACTCAACTCATTACTGTAAATATCGCTCATCAAGTTACTTCCGCCAGTATCGCGCTAGCTACAGGATTTTCCCGTTCCAATATTGATCTCTCTGCAAACCTCGATGGTTCGCTCGATCCGAGTGGAAATGGAGATGCAACGAGTATCTACCGATTCTCCCTGGTCGGAAAGAAGATTGCGGCGACAGAGACCAGTAAAGGTTTCGTCGTGCAGCCCTTCGCTAACCAAGCGCTCTGGAACATCTTTTGGACCGGCACAAGCGCATACCCAAATCCTTCCGGTGGGCTAACAGGACCAAAACCTCCACCCTTCTCGGTAATCAAAGTGACAACGCCATCGGGCTCCATCCAACTTCGCTATGGTCAGGTGCAACTGAAAGTTGTCGGGAGCAAGATCGAGATCATTGACACGATGACTATCGAACAGTACCTATTGGGAATTAGTGAGATCTCTTCAAGTTGGCTACCTGCAGCACTTCAGGCACAAGCAATTGCCTCGCGTACATACGCGCTGGGACACCTGACGATGCGTAGCGCTTGCAACTGCGATGTCTACAGTTCAACGAGCGATCAGGCCTACATCGGTTATGCAAAAGAGTCTGAAGCAGGAGTAGGTCAGAATTGGGTGGCTGCCGTTGCTGGAACCGAAACGGATCCAAGTAACGCGCAGGCAATCTATTTTGCAGGAGCTCCGATATCTGTCTACTTCTTTTCGTCAGATGGGGGACAGACGCAAAGAAGTGTCGATGTCTGGGGTGGAGATCTGCCCTACCTAACCAATGTTCCCGACCCATGGAGTTTAGATATTTTTCTCAACCCGCAATACGCTCACTGGCAGCGAGTACTCATCCAGAAAGATGTTGCCAATGCGTTTAATTTGCCGGATGTCGTGAACCTTGCGATTACGGCACGTACCATAACTAACAGCGCCACAGTGATAACGGCAACCTCGAGCAGTGGCGCTACCGCCCAATTATCGGTCGGAGATTTCAAAACGAAGTTAAGAGTTCCCTCTTCTTGGTTCGAGATTGCACCTAACACGTACTAGTTGTCCGGAGGAAGGGTAGATCGGTGGAGAAAAAATCTTTTTGCATCCCCCAAGATGTTTCGGTGGGTGATTGGATAAAAGCTTCTTTGGTTCCATGGGTTGTTGACCCTGGAAAGAATTCCTATCCCGTCGGAATCACTATTCCAGGCGGTTTTGAGAGTTATGTGCTTGTGCGACACAAGGGGCCGGGAGATACGTTTGGAAATCTCGGAGAGCAAACTTTAACTCTTCTTGTGGAAGTTCTCGCTAAATTCACCGACACCTCAAGTCATTGCTTCATGGCTTTGTGGGAAGGTCAAGGTTGGATGCACTCAGGAAGTATTTCCAAATTTACCCCTGAAAAACCTCTGCAAAAGAGACGACTAAAATTCGGTCGTTACTCACTCCTAAGCTTCCGTTCTTCGACAATGAGAAACCTAGACCAGGCGGAAAGAAATTTGGATCATCTTGCATCAAATACTCTCCCGCATGGAATCATGACCAGTGCGAAAATGAAACTTCCCCACCGTGATTACTTGCTCATGTGTGGTGAAATTTGGGATGCCACCAGGATCAGTTACAGTTTCAATGAGCATTCCAGTACGCAATCACCGAACATCATGTGGCCAGAAGACCGTGCGTGGATATTGGCGAGCGAAATAGATTTTAATGCAACGCTTATCGCAGGCTCTCATGAATTGGTAGAAGAAGTTTTACAGATCGAAGAACTTGTAGCGGAAAAGTTCAACTGGAGTGACCTAATTGTAGATTTGCCGTTAATTTGAGAATAGTTGGCCCGGCCAGATCAAAAGGGCTTCGCCTTGACTGGAGGCGAAGCCCTTCCTCATATCTGCCCCTGACGGGAATCGAACCCATAACCTCCGCTTAGTCAGTTCGGCGCTCTCTCCATTGAGCTACAGAGGCGTCCGCGCACTTTATTGAAATCACTTGCTTCCTGGGTGACCCATCTTGAGCTCTGTGCAAATCTACTGAATGTGGAGTAACATTTTTTCGCTTAGTCGGTTTGGTGCTCGCTCGAGCAAGAAAGGCCCGAGATTTTTTCGGGCCTTTCGCTTTTTGATTACTAATTAGAATGCAAGATGGAGTTCAAACCTTCCCAGCCACCAACCTTGGGAACGACTTCAAGATTTCCTGTCATCGAGTTGCGACGGAAGATTAAATTGTTTGCACCCGAGAGCTCGCGAGCTTTAACGACGCTGCCATCAGGAAGTGTGATCTTGGATCCTGCGGTGATGTACGTACCGGATTCAATGACGCAATCATTTCCCAGTGAGATGCCAAGTCCCGAGTTTGCACCGAGCAGACAACGTTCTCCAATGGAGATAACTTCTTTTCCGCCGCCGCTAAGGGTGCCCATTATGGATGCGCCACCGCCGACATCGCTTCCATCGCCAACCACAACTCCTGCGCTGATGCGTCCTTCCACCATTGACTTGCCCATCGTGCCTGCGTTGAAGTTTACGAAGCCTTCATGCATCACGGTGGTGCCAGAGGTTAGATATGCGCCGAGTCGAACGCGGTCTGCATCCGCAATACGCACACCTTCAGGAATTACGTAGTCGACCATGCGAGGAAATTTATCCACGCTATACACGGTGAGATTTCCATACGCCGCCCGCAACTTGGCACGGGTACTTTCGAAGTTCACTAGGGAGCACGGTCCCGCTGAAGTCCAGACCACGTTGGTAAGCAAGCCGAAGATTCCATCAAGGTTGAGCCCATGTGGTTTCACCAGGCGATGGGATAGGAGGTGGAGCCTTAGGTAGGCATCAGCGCCGTTGGCAGGTGGGGCGTCAAGGTCGATCTCAAGGTCCATGGATTCTTTAGTTACTCCACGGATCGGATCAGGTGCCAGTAGAGCAGAGCGGTCGGCGGGAGCTGCAAATGGCTCAAGGCCAACCTGTAGGTACCAGCAATCGAGGAGGTCTCCATTGGCCGCGATTGTTGCCACACCACTTCCAAAGGCTTTTCTCATGTGGCGAACGCTATCAAATGCTCCATGGCTGAAGGATTCTGCTGCTTGATGCAACGGGCGTACTACTTTGTTACGGCTACTAGTAATCTCCCATCTATGAAGCCGGCGCCGTCTCTCGCGGAAGTTATCGCGAGCCTGCCGGAGGAGGAGCGGGTTGTGCTCTCACTGCACTATGTCAAGGGGATGGCCACCGCCGAAATTGCGCAGACCCTCGGCGTTCCGCAGAAAGCGGTAAGCACCGTTATGGAACAGGGCAAGAAGAGATTATTTCAGGCGCTCGATTTCCCACCTTTAGCCTGATGCGAGATACTTCTCCCTACGATCTTCAGTGTTTTGAGGTAAGGGAGTTAGACCATGGCAGCCATGAAACCACGTACTGGCGATGGTCCCATGGAGGTCACCAAGGAGGCGCGTAGCCTGGTGATGCGTATCCCCCTCGAAGGAGGCGGTCGACTCGTAGTCGAGCTCAATGTTGAAGAGGCAACCAATCTCGGGAACGCCCTTCAGGCCGCAGTAGCACTCGTTAAGAAATAGCAGCCACTTATGCGCCTGCCCCAACCAACGCTCTCTACGGTTGGTTCGCTCAGTAAGGAAAATTTAGAGAAATACAACGCCCTGGTTTTGCCTGCCTACTCCTCCGAGAGCGGACCATCGCTTCCGGAGAACGCTCTTTCGGAGCAGATCCTCGAAGCTGCAGGTCAAGAATTTGGCGCGCTTCTCGCCATGTGGCCAGATTTCTCCGCCAAGGCCGGTGAGATTCTCGAGATCCCATTAACTGCATCTGGAAAGTTGCAGCGCCTCTTTGTGCTTGGTTTGGGAAGTGGATCGCTCGAAGAGAGTCGGAAAGCTGGAGCAGCGCTAGGTCGCAAAGTGAAATCGACGGGCTCTTCGATATTTAGCGCCTTCACTGCAGAATTTAATGAATCGGTCGCCCACCTAGTCGCGATCTCACTCTCACAATATGGCTGGAACGTGAAGAGTGATTACTCCACGAGCGATAAGAGCGCTCGCTCTAAGGGAGAGGTCGCCTTCACCTTTGATGCAACTTTAAGTGGAGCGGCGCAGCGTGCCACCATTTTGGCAGAAGCCGTTTGGACCACACGCGATCTGATTCATACTCCCTCAAATATTAAGAATCCTATTTGGATGGCTGAGCAGGCAAAAGCTTTGGTGAAGAAGGCGAAGTCAAAAGATTTGTCTGTCGTCGTGAAGAAAGGTGCGGCCCTCGATAAGTTCGGTGGGATGCGCGCCGTCGGAAACTCAGCGCCATCTACTCCGCCGCATTTGATTGAAGTTCATTACGCACCTGCGGGAAGTGAAAATTGGCCGCACGTTGTTTTGGTTGGTAAGGGAATCACATATGACACGGGTGGCGTTTCTATGAAGCGTCCCTACGACCTCATGATTCCCATGAAGAGTGATATGGCTGGAGCTGCTGCAATCTTGGCTGCCACGGTCGCAATGGCTGAAATTAAACCGCGCGTGCGAGTAACTGCGCTGATGATGTGCGCCGCAAATATGGTTTCTGGTACTGCGCAACGTCCATCCGATGTAATCACCCAATACGGTGGAACTACAGTTGAAATCATCAATACCGATGCCGAAGGCCGTTTAGTGCTTGCCGATGGTCTGGCCTACGCAGATTTAGAGCTCGATCCAGATTACCTCTTGGACATCGCCACGTTGACAGGTTCTGCAACCCTGGGGCTCGGTAAGCAATATGGTGCGATGTACTCCCGCAACCTCGCGGTGACCACTCAACTCCACCAGATCGGTGAGCGCATTGGCGATCGAGTCTGGCCCATGCCTTTAGTCGATGATTACGTACCTGCGCTGGCCAGCCAAATTGCTGACCTTAACCACGATGCATCTGCGAAGAGTTTTAGCGCGGGGTCGGTGACTGCGGCGCTCTTCCTCGAACGTTTTGTTGGGAAGCGGAAGTGGGTACACCTCGATATCGCAGGACCCGCCCGCTCGGAAGTCGATGCCGGCGAGTTGATTAAGGGCGGAACTGGATTTGGTACCCGACTGCTTATCGAATGGTTAGCATCTCTCTCATGATCGGCAATCGCGGTGATATGTCAGCGTTCGCTGAGAGCTACGTACGCGAAGATATTTTTATGCAGCAAGCCCGCAATAATGCGGATGAGTTAGGAACACTAGATCCATCGCCGGCTGTTGGCGGCCTCCTAAAATTTATTGTTGAATCGTTGAACGCTAAGTCCATCGTCGAAATTGGCACGGGCTCTGGGGTAAGCGGCCTTTGGCTCTTCGCGGGAGCAGCGCCCGAAGCAGTTCTCACCTCGATAGATACAGAGCGTGAGCACGCGGCATCTGCTCGTTCAGTCTTTGAAGAGTCTGGCATATCAACGCAACGTTTTCGATTAATCACAGGAATCATTATGGAAGTTGTAGGAAAACTTGCAGATAACAACTACGACTTAGTTGTTATCCGTCCCGCCGCAGACTTAATGGACTTGACCCACGCTGCTTATCGCTTGCTGAGACCCGGCGGAATTCTCATTGTGGATCACGCGCTGAGCGGAGGCAAGGTTGCTGATCCAACACAGCGCGACTTTGAGAGTATCTCTCGTCGCGATGGAATCCGCGCCGTGAAGGAAGATTCTCGTTGGAGTTCGACGGTTCTGCCTATCGGAAGCGGAGTTCTTCTAGCAACCAAGCTTTAACTCACTTATAATGAGCCAATGTTTGAAGATGAAACTACTCCCCCTGCGCAAAACTCTGTAGCACCGCAATCTGAAGAATCGGTTGCAACTCCTAACGAGACGAGCGTTGAGACCAACGTCGCGACAAATGTTGAAACTCCGGTCACAACTCCGACACAGACCCCGTGGTGGGTATCAGACGGTCAATCGACCGTTGAAACTTATGCACCAGCAGCGCCGGTGTTACCAGTAAAGCGTTCACTACAGGTTACTTGGTATATGGCTCTGGCCATGTCTTTGATTGCTGGCTTAGTTGGTGCCCTTGTAGGCAAAGTCGCATTTGATAACAACCCACATTTAATTTCCACAAGTCAAGTGATTGAACGCGCCCCTAATTCCATTGCGGGAATTGCAGCTCGAGTTTCTCCATCAGTGGTTGAAATTGATTCAACGACAACTTCCGGTACTGATACTGGCTCTGGCTTCTTTATTCAGAGCAATGGTTACATCATGACCAATAACCACGTTATTGAAGCAGCTGTTCTCGACAATTCCAAGATCACCGTCAAGTTGGCAAATAACACTCAATACACTGCAACAGTTGTCGGTCGAGATACTTCGTACGACCTCGCCGTTCTTAAGATTGATGTCACAGGTGCACCGGCTCTAGTTCTTGGCGATAGCGACAAGGTACAGGTTGGCGACACCGTGATCGCAATCGGATCACCTCTCGGCTTACAAGGAACTGTCACCTCGGGAATTATCTCTGCAAAGAATCGTCCTGTAACTACCAGTTCCGATAACACTGCTAATGAGAGTTCATTTATTAAT
>Ga0208618_1001186_pt1 | contig 10474 bp, 7 predicted proteins | sample CryBogCBE18Jul08_FD_184585 | JGI IMG/M metagenome (GOLD analysis project Ga0208618, IMG submission 184585) | Freshwater microbial communities from Crystal Bog, Wisconsin, USA - CBE18Jul08 (SPAdes) | ecosystem: Environmental > Aquatic > Freshwater > Lake | place: Crystal Bog, Wisconsin, USA...
GTTGTTACCCGCCGCACCAAATACCGCCTCGGCAAGGCGCGTGACCGCTGCCATGTCTTGGTTGGTCTCGCGATTGCGGTTGCCAATATTGACGAAGTCATTCATCTCATCCGCACGGCACCGGATCCGAATACCGCACGCGAATTGCTGATGACGCGCGACTGGCCAGCCCGCGATATCGCCTCGCTCATCGAGCTCATCGACGACCCGCGCCATAAAGTGTCGGCGGAGGGTACCTATAGGCTATCGGAAGCGCAGGCCCGCGCGATCTTGGAATTGCGTCTTGCTCGGTTAACAGCTCTTGGTCGCGACGAAATTTCGGATGAATTGAATACAATAGCGGCCGAAATCGCAGATTATCTCGATATTCTCCGTTCCCGCGCTCGGGTTATGGGCATCATCTCTGACGAACTCATCGAGGTAAAGACGGCTTTTGCTACGCCCCGTCGCACCACAATTACCGAATGGGATGCCGATCTCGACGATGAAGATCTCATCCAACGCCAGGATATGGTCGTTACCGTCTCCCATGCAGGCTATATCAAGCGTGTTCCGCTCTCGACCTATCGCGCGCAACGCCGCGGCGGCAAAGGCCGCTCGGGCATGCAAACGCGTGATGAGGATTTTGTCTCGCGCCTCTTTGTGGCCTCAACCCATACGCCGATCCTGTTTTTCTCGTCGCTTGGACAAGTCTATAAAGAAAAGGTCTGGCGTTTGCCGGAAGCCGCTCCGAATGCGCGCGGTAAGGCATTGATTAATATGCTGCCGCTCGAGAAAGACGAGCGGATCACGACAATCATGCCGCTTCCTGAGAATGAGGAAGATTGGGATCGTTTGGACGTTATGTTTGCGACCGCCGATGGCAATGTCCGCCGCAACAAGCTCTCCGATTTCGTCACCATCAACCGAGCCGGCAAAATCGCGATGAAGCTCGACGAGGGTGACGCCATCGTGGATGTGCAAATTTGCACGTCAGAAGATGACGTTCTGCTGACAACGGCGAATGGCCAATGCATCCGCTTCTCTGTCGACGAAGTCCGCGTGTTTAAGGGCCGTGACTCAACCGGCGTGCGAGGCATTTCGCTCGCTAAGGGCGATAATGTGATATCCATGTCGATCTTGCATCATGTGGACGCCACAGCCGATGAACGCTCGGCCTATATTAAGATGCGCCGCGCCATCGCAGGCGAAGTGGGCATTGAGGAGCCGACGGACGAAGAAAACGTTGCTGATGCCGCTATATCGCAAGAGCGTTACGCCGAACTCTCCGCGCGCGAGCAAGTTGTTCTGACCATTTCGGAAAATGGTTATGGCAAACGAAGCTCGGCTTACGAGATCCGGATCACGGGTCGTGGCGGCAAGGGTATCGTTGCAATGGTCGTCAATGAACGCAACGGTAAATTGGTTGCGTCCTTCCCGGTCGATCAATCGGATCAAATCATGCTCGTGACCGATGGTGGACAACTCATCCGTTGTCCGGTTGACGGTATCCGCGTTGCCGGTCGCGGTACTCAAGGCGTTACGATCTTTGATACGGCCGAAGGCGAACATGTTGTGTCCGTTGAGCGCATCAGCGATGAGGGGCTTGAGGATGGCAATAGCGAAGAGGCATCCGACGACGTGGTCGAAAGCTGACGGGAAGGCGAGGGGCGATCAATGCCAATCAAGACATCTCGAAAAGCCTTTTACGCGGGTTCCTTTGATCCTGTAACCAATGGCCATGTTGATGTGTTGCGGCATGCCTGCCAACTGGCCGATCACTTGATCGTGGCCATTGGCATACACCCGGGAAAAGCTCCGTTGTTCTCAACTGAGGAGCGGGCGGCCATGATCAAAGAGGCGTGCCGTCCATTTGCGGCGACCGATGGCGCTGAGGTTGAAGTCATCACTTTTGACGGATTGGCAGTTGAAGCGGCAAAATCGCATGGCGCAACACTTCTCATTCGTGGGCTCCGCGACGGTACCGACCTCGATTACGAGATGCAGATGGCCGGAATGAACCAATCTTTGGCACCCGACATCCAAACGGTTTTTTTACCTTCATCCCCCATGGTTCGCCCGATTACGGCCACTTTGGTGCGTCAAATCGCGATGATGGGCGGCGATGTATCGGCCTTCGTGCCGGATTTTGTTGCTCACGGGCTCGCTCAAAAGCTTAAAGCATCGCGCTAAATAACTGAATAAAAACGGAATTCGGAGCAAAAAATGTTTAAATCACTCTGCCTTGCTTTGGTCATCGCTCTGGGCGTTGGATATGCTCAGGCGCAAGCGCCGGATCCTGCCAATACCGTCTATCTCGATACAAAGGACGGCCGCGTAGTTATTCAATTGCGCCCCGATTTAGCACCCAAGCACGTTGCCCAAATCAAAGCCCTCGTAAAACGCGGTTTTTATAATGGGATCGTATTTCATCGGGTAATCGACGGCTTTATGGCGCAAACGGGGGATCCAACGGGTACTGGCATGGGAGGTTCCGATCTCCCAAATCTGCCGGCCGAGTTCACTCCACAGCCCTTTAACCGCGGCACCCTCGGCATGGCGCGTTCGAATGACCCGAATTCCGCCAATTCGCAATTCTTCATCTGCTTTGGCCCGGCCGCATTTCTCAACGGGAAATATACGGTGTTCGGCGAGGTCGTATCCGGCATGGAATTTGTCGACAAAATCAAGCGCGGTGAACCTGTAAAAAATCCCGACAAAATCGTTAAAATGCAAATGATGGAAGACGCTAAGTAAAAGGAAGCGACTACGATGGCTAAAGACACTACAACAACCGAAAAGAAGCCAGCAGCCAAAAAGGCGCCAGCTAAAAAAGCAGCTGCACCTAAGGCAGCAGTTTCTAAAAAGGCCCCTGCTGAAAAGAAGGCTGACGGCGTCGAGCATCTTGTGCTTGAGACAACCAAGGGTACGGTCGTTATTAAATTCCGCCCTGATTTAGCACCTAATCATGTGGCGCGGATTTCCGAACTCGCTAAGTCAAAATTTTACGATGGCATTGTGTTCCATCGCGTCATCGACGGTTTCATGGCGCAAACGGGTGATCCGACCGGAACGGGTATGGGTGGTTCGGGTCACAAGTTGAAAGCCGAATTCAATGCAGAGCCGCATGTGCGTGGCATTTGCTCGATGGCACGTTCGCAAAATCCAGATTCTGGCGATAGCCAATTCTTTATCTGCTTTGACAATGCCCGTTTCCTGGACCGCCAATATACGGTTTGGGGTCAGGTTGTCGAAGGCATGGAGAATGTCGACAAGATTAAGCGCGGCGAACCGGTTCGCGATCCGGATAGGATTGTAACAGCAACGGTCGAATTGCGTTAAGTTAAAAAGGACCGGTCGATGATCATGTGTGTATCATCGACCGGCCAAGACTACACTTACTGAAAATGCCTGCCTTAAAAAATTGCTGTGACCCCGCAACAGTTTCGGGACAGCAATAAGTGTGAAACAAATTTTGTGACATCACGCAACGTAATGCTACACACTTATTGCGGGTAAAGTTAAGATCCAGATGGTGTTTGAATTAAAATCGCATCTAATTTTTCGAGATCTTAATTTTGGAAATTTCTTTATAAAAACTTAATGATAGCTTTTATTCTAAGGGTTTTAAGCAGCCAATGCGGGTTGAAGAATTTGATTTTGATTTGCCCTCCGATCGGATTGCGATACGGCCGGCTGAGCCACGCGAGAGCGCACAACTTTTAGTAGTTAAGCCTAATAGCGAATCCCCATTTTCGGATTTTCACATCGCAGAGTTATCAAGCTTGTTACGGGCCGGCGATTGTCTCGTTGTCAATAATACACGCGTGCTTCCGGCGCGTTTGGTAGGCAAACGCCAAAGAGGTGCCTCGATTGCTGGTATAGAGGCGACCCTTCACAAACGCGAAAACGCGAATACGTGGCGGGCGTTTGTTAGGCCTGCTAAAAAGCTCGTTCTTGGCGAAAGCGTACAATTTCAGCGTCACGAGAATGGCGATTCATTGACCGCAGAAGTGATTGAAAAGGGCGAGGCAGGCGAGGTGCTTTTTCGCTTTGAGGTGACGGGGGAGGCACTCGATGCCGCCATTCGTACCGTTGGCGTTATGCCGTTGCCGCCTTATATCGCTGCAAAAAGGGCAGAAGATGAACAAGACGAGCGCGATTACCAAACCATGTTTGCTGATCGCTCTGGTGCCGTTGCAGCTCCTACGGCGGGGCTCCATTTTACGCCGGAACTGATCCATAGGCTTCAACAATCAGGCGTCCAGTTCACTGAGGTGACGCTTCACGTCGGCGCAGGCACGTTTTTACCCGTGAAGGTCGACGATACCGATCATCATAAAATGCATGCAGAATGGGGCGAGATATCATCGACAACGGCTTTGGTTCTGAACGAAACCAAGGCGAAGGGCGGTAGAATTGTAGCAGTTGGTACCACATCGCTCAGGCTATTGGAGTCGGCAGTTGATGACGATGGAACGTTCAAAGCATGGTCGGGCGATACTGCTATTTTTATTACACCCGGTTACGTTTTTAAGGCCGTGGACGTCTTAATGACCAATTTTCACCTGCCACGCTCTACCTTGTTCATGCTTGTCTCCGCATTTTCAGGGCTCGACACAATGCGGAAAGCCTATAAACACGCGATTGAAAAGGGGTATCGTTTTTATTCTTATGGCGATGCCTGCCTATTGCACCGCACGTTTTAAGGGAATTTGGTCCCATGCCGTTCGATCGTTTCGAATTCACTGTTACCGCCCGCGATGGCAAAGCGAGAACGGGTTATGTTGCTACCCCGCGTGGCGATATTCGTACGCCCGCCTTTATGCCCGTCGGAACCGCAGGCACGGTTAAAGCGATGCACCCGGAAGAAGTACGGGCCTTGGGTGCCGATATCGTCTTGGGTAATGTCTACCATTTAATGTTACGGCCGGGTGCCGAGCGTGTGGCCCGCTTAGGCGGGTTGCATCATATGATGAATTGGCCCCATCCAATTTTAACGGATTCTGGCGGCTTTCAAGTCATGTCGCTCGCCAAATTGCGCAAGCTTACCGAAAAGGGCGTGACCTTTTCCTCCCATATTGACGGATCGAAACATGAATTAACGCCAGAGCGCTCCATCGAAATTCAGGGCCTCTTGGGTTCAGATATCCAGATGCAATTGGATGAATGCGTCAAGCTTCCCTGTTCAGACAGTGAGGCGGAACGTGCCATGGAATTATCTCTTCGTTGGGCCGCGAGATCAGCTGCAGCCTTTGGCAATCAACCGGGCAAAGCGATGTTTGGCATTGTTCAGGGTGGAGCGGTTGAGGCGCTTCGCATTCGCAGTGCCCAGGCGTTGGCTGCCATGAACCTTAAAGGATATTCCATTGGCGGTTTGGCCGTAGGCGAGCCACAAGAGATCATGTTGCGCATGATTGAAACGGTTGAACCTTTCTTACCACAAGAAAAGCCGCGTTATTTGATGGGTGTAGGCACACCCGATGATATAGTCGAAAGCGTTCGTCGCGGCGTTGATATGTTTGATTGCGTTATGCCAACGCGCGCTGGTCGGCATGGTTTAGCCTATAGCCGTTATGGTAAAATCAATTTGCGTAATGCGCGCCATGCCGATGACCATCGTCCGCTCGATGAAACATCTAACTGGGCACCAGCGCGTATCTATAGTCGAGCCTATCTGCACCATCTGGTAAAGGCGGAAGAAATTTTAGGCATGATGCTGATTACCGGTATCAATCTCGCTTATTATCAGGAGCTGATGGCTGGGTTGCGCCACGCAATATCTGTTGGCCAATTAAATGATTTTATTGCTCAAACAAAACAAGGTTGGGAGCAGGGCGATCTACCCGCTCTTTAATACATTAACGAAAGATTAAAATGACCGGAACGATCCTTTCCAGTGCTGATCTTGATCCGAGACGGCGTAAAATTTTATTTCGCGCTTGGCATCGGGGTTTACGCGAAATGGATTTGATTATGGGCCAGTTCGCGGACAGTTTTCTAAGTACAATGAGTGTTGACGAGTTAGATGGTTTTGAACTTCTGATCGAGCAATCTGACCGTGATTTGTTGCATTGGATTTTAGATGCTCAGGATATTCCTGCTGAATTCGATACAGCCCTGCTGAAGGCAATCCGGGACCATCACAATCACGCCGCCCCGATCAATATCTGAAGAATGAGCAGGCGGAATTCTCGATGTCTAAACTTCTTCAGACCCTAAATGCTGCGATCAAAGATAGGCGACACGTTGTTCTATCCTCGGTGCCTGATGGCTTCGACGCCATTGTAACGGCGGATATGGCCCGCGGCTTTGCGAAGCTGGGTCATGGCAAAGCAGCCGCCTTGGTTTTTATCGCCCGCGATGGTCAGCGCCAAGCAGCAATGGAAATGGCTTTGGGGTTTGTGGCACCCGATATCGAGGTGCTGAGTTTCCCGAATTGGGATTGCCAACCTTATGACCGCGTATCGCCTAATAGTTCGATTACGTCACGACGTATGACGGTGTTGGCGCGTCTCGCCCGCTCGCAGACGAGCGAAGATCAGCCCCGGATCTTGATTGTAACGGCGAATGGTCTGATGCAACGTGTGCCTTCACGGGCGCGGGTAGGTTCTGATAGTTTTTCGGCCGCACCGGGTAACCGTGTTGATACGACGGCACTCGGGCTTTGGCTCGAAAACAATGGATTTATGCGGCAATCAACCGTTCGCGAAACGGGTGAATATGCAGTACGCGGCGGCATTATCGATTTATACGCACCCGGTATGACCGGACCAGTCCGGCTTGATTTTTTCGGCGATACTTTGGAATCGATCCGCAGTTTCGATCCTGAGACCCAAAGAACAATCGGGCAGCTTCGCTCGCTTGATCTTGTACCGATGAGCGAAGTGCAATTAACGACGGAGTCGATTAAGCGTTTTCGACAGGGTTATGTAGCAGCCTTCGGCGCTCCCGGTCGCGACGATCATTTTTATGAAGCAATCAGCGAGGGAAGAAGGCCCGCCGGATTGGAGCATTGGTTACCTTTGTTCCATGAAAGCCTTGATACGGTCTTCGACTATGTGCCCGATGTTCCATTCATTCTGGATCCATTGGTAGAAGAAGCGGCTAACGAACGTATTAAACAAATCAATGATCACTATGAGGCAAGGCGTGAAGCCATGGCTCATCCACAACCCGGCATCGCGCCCTATAAACCGCTTGCTCCTGATCGATTACATCTCAAAATTTCGGATTTTGAAGCTGCCTTTCAATCACGTTCTGTTGTCCGATTAACCCCCTTCAACGTGATTGAATCGAACCCGTTATCGGTTATCGACGCCGGTGCAAGGCAAGGTAGGATATTCGCCGCAGAACGCGCGGCGGCGGAAGGTGCCGACAAGAATGACGAGGGTAAAAATGTTTTTGATGCTGTCGTCGGACACATTGGCGATTTGCGTCAATCGCAGCGCCGCATTTTGGTTGCTGCATGGTCTGAGGGGGCACGCGAACGGTTAAGCCACGTTCTATCTGACCATGGACTTTCGGGCCTGACGCCTGTTGCGACTTACACGCAAGCCTTGGCGCTAAAAGCAGGTGAGGTGGGTCTCGCCGTGTGGGGCATTGAGCGCGGCTTTGAAACCGATACGTTGGTTGTCGTTGGCGAGCAGGATATTCTTGGTGATCGGCTTGTACGTAAAGCGCGTCGCTCCAAACGTGCACAAGATGTAATTGCGGAAGCAGGAAGCCTGACGCCCGGTGACCTCGTCGTCCATGTCGATCACGGTATCGGGCGATTCGTTGGTCTTAAAACAATTGATGCCGCAGGCGCGCCGCATGATTGCGTTGAGCTGCATTACGCGGGTGGTGATAGGCTCTTTTTGCCCGTCGAAAATCTGGAGCTTTTATCGCGCTACGGTTCTGAAGATACCGAAATTGCGCTTGATCGATTAGGTGGTGGCGCTTGGCAAGCGCGTAAGGCGAAGCTCAAACAACGCATCCGCGAAATGGCGCATGCACTGATTAAAATCGCTGCCGCCCGTCTGATGAAAGAAGCGCCAAAGCTGACGGTTGCGCATGGTCTTTACGAGGAATTCTCGGCGAAGTTTCCTTATGATGAAACCGAAGATCAGCTGACTTCAATCGACTCTGTTTTGGGCGATCTAGCGTCCGGTCGTCCAATGGATCGCTTGCTCTGTGGCGATGTTGGTTTTGGCAAAACAGAAGTCGCCTTACGCGCGGCTTTTGTAGCGGCTTTGGCAGGAAAACAAGTTGCCGTAGTCGTTCCAACAACGCTCTTGGCGCGGCAACATTATAAGACCTTTGCGACGCGTTTTGCGGGCCTTCCCGTTGTTGTTCGTCAATTGTCGCGCTTTGTATCTACCACTGAAGCTAAAGAGACCAAGGCTGGATTAACCGATGGAACGGTCGATATCGTGATCGGCACCCACGCGCTTTTAGGCAAAGCGATAGCCTTTAAAGACCTCGGCCTTCTTATCGTGGATGAGGAGCAACATTTTGGTGTCGGTCATAAAGAACGGCTCAAAGAACTCCGCGCCGAAGTACACGTGTTAACGCTTACTGCAACGCCAATTCCGCGCACGCTGCAATTGGCGATGACAGGCGTTCGCGATCTATCGATTATGGCGACCCCACCCGTCGATCGTTTGGCCGTCCGCACCTTCGTGATGCCGTTTGATCCGTTGATGATCCGCGAGGCCTTACTGCGGGAACGATACCGTGGTGGTCAAAGCTTCTACGTCTGTCCGCGCATTGAAGATATCGCCGAAGTACAAGCCTTCTTGGCATCAGAAGTACCGGAAGCGAAAGTGGGTGTTGCGCATGGTCAGATGCCAGCTCAGGAACTCGAAAGTGTCATGACGGCCTTCTATGAGGGCCAATATGATATTCTGCTTTCAACGGCGATTGTTGAGTCAGGACTTGATATTCCAAGTGCGAATACGCTGATCATTCATCGCGCCGATATGTTCGGATTGGCCGCTCTTTATCAACTTCGCGGGCGTGTCGGACGCGGCAAAACACGCGCCTATGCGCTCTTCACGGTCCCTGCTAACCGAACACTCACGGTCCAAGCCGAGAAACGTCTCAAAGTACTACAATCGCTTGATCGTTTGGGCGCTGGCTTTGAGCTTGCTTCGCATGATTTGGATTTGCGGGGTGCTGGCAATCTTTTGGGCGATGAGCAATCGGGCCATATCAAAGAAGTTGGCTACGAGCTCTATCAGCAAATGCTTGAGGAAGCGGTCGCTCAGCTCAAAGCAGGCATTGAAGACGATGATGCGATTGAAGGCCATTGGTCGCCATCCATTACCATCGGCACACCCGTGATGATCCCCGAGCCGTACGTGCCTGATCTAACGCTTAGAATGCAATTGTATAAGCGCCTTGCAGGCTTGGAAACCGATAGCGATATTGATGCGTTTGGCGCTGAACTCATCGATCGCTTCGGGCCGCTACCCGACGAAGTAAGACAATTACTTTCGATCGTCGGCATTAAAGCCCTTTGTCTTCGCGCCAATGTTGAAAAAATTGACGCCGGCCCGCGTGGCATCATTATCAGCTTCCGCGACAATTCCTTTGCCAATCCGGACGGTCTTATCCGCTATATTGGGCAATACGGATCACTCGCTAAAGTCAGGCCCGATATGCGCATCGTATTTATCGACGAGTTTGACACGCCCAATGCCCGCCTCAAAGCCTCGCAAGCGCTACTTCGCGATCTCGTCAGGATTGCCGAAGAAAAGAAAAAGAAATGAGCGTCAGGGCAGGGGGGTGGCGCGATCAAACCGCACCATGAAGATGCCTGCGATGATAACGATAGCAGCACCCAACACCGTCATTTGATCTGGTACATCACCAAACACTATCACGCCCCACATCACAGCCCATATCATTGCTGTATATTCAAACGGCGCGATAAAAGAGGCTTCAGCATGCTTATAGGCATAGACGACCAGCGGCAATTGCAGCGATGAAAGAATACCTGCAGCCATCATCATCGTTAAATCGATCGAGGCTGGAGACGACCAAGCCCGCGTTAAAAACGCCAGACTCTTATTGCCTCCTTCACCAAGATCAAGCGCATAAAAGATCAAAGCAAAGCCCGCATAGAACAAAGTGAAGACGCCACTTTGCCATAGTGATGTGATCGAAGTTGGAAGCGATTGATCAATCTTTCGCGTGATAACCTGACCCAAGCCATATAAAAAAGCACAGCCTAATGCCAATAAGGCTTCTGGTTGGAATACCGTTGATCCGGGTCGTGTCATAACCAACACACCACCAAAGCCGATGGCGATCACAATCCATCGCAGCAGCGGCACTTTCTCACCAAGAATAAAGGGAACAATACCCGCAACAAAAAAGGGCATCGTAAAATAAATGGCCACGCCATCGGCGAGTGAGATGGTTGCCGCCGCCAACATGAAGAGCAAATTACCGGTCGCGATTAAAAAGCCTCGTAGAAAAAGCGGTCGCCAATTTAAAATGCCTGTTT
>Ga0208618_1001203_pt1 | contig 10337 bp, 10 predicted proteins | sample CryBogCBE18Jul08_FD_184585 | JGI IMG/M metagenome (GOLD analysis project Ga0208618, IMG submission 184585) | Freshwater microbial communities from Crystal Bog, Wisconsin, USA - CBE18Jul08 (SPAdes) | ecosystem: Environmental > Aquatic > Freshwater > Lake | place: Crystal Bog, Wisconsin, USA...
CATTCCCTACAAAGGACAATCCGAGGCAATGACCGATATTTTGAGTGGGCAGTCCAGTGCTTTGTTTTTTGCCACGGTTGCGGTGGTGTCTCCTCACATGAATGACCAACGGCTCAACATTTTGGCCGTCACCACCAAAAGCCGCTCCAATTTACTGCCCCAAGTACCGAGCATCAGTGAGCTCGGATTTCCTGGCTTTGATGTGAGCACTTGGCACGGGCTCTTTGCACCGGCCGGCACACCCATGGGCATCATTAACTTGCTCAATTCAGAGATGGTGAGTTTTTTAAACACCAGCGAGATCCAACAAAAGTACACCCAACAAGGCCTACAAATCAGCACCACTCGTGTGGATGAATTCAAGGATTTCTTACACAGCGAAGTCTCCCAATACGAAAAGGTCATCAAAAGCGCTCATCTCCAAATCGATTGATGTCCACCAACAGCTTCATGCAGGTCCTGGGCATATCTCACCCGACTTCAACTCTAGAAACCCTTACATCATGAACCCCACCTTTCGACTCGAGGCCATTGGCGACCAGACTGTGCATTTTGAATTTTGTGACTACTCTCCACCCTGGAATGCTCGTAAACCTGAGACCTGTTTTTTGTACCATGGTTATGCTCGTAACATGGCCTTTTGGCAACCCTGGGTGCCACTCTTGGCCGATGAATACCGGGTGCTTCGCATGGACCAACGTGGTTGCGGGCAAAGCACACAACCGGCCAAAGACTATGTCTACACTTTCGATGCACTGGTGAAAGATGCTCTTGACTTAATGGATCATTTGGGGCTCGAGCGCGTGCACTGGGTGGGTGAGTCCTCAGGCGGTATCGTTGGGCTGGCATTGGCACTGCAACACCCCGAGAGACTGCACTCACTCACATTGTGCGACACACCCTTTAAGCGTCCAAGCCACATCGATTCCACCTATACCTTGGGTGAGGTTGACCGCGCCACCGCCTTTGCCAAGTTCGGGGTGGGTGAGTGGTGTCGACAAACCCTTTCATTTCGTTTGGACACCAATCGCGCGAGCTCTGAACTTTGTGAGTGGTATATAGCTCAAATGGATGCTGTGCCTGTGCACATTGCCAATAGTCTTGAGAGAATGATTGGCTCAGGCGACCTGTGGCCCCATTTACCCAACATCAAAGTGCCCACTTTAATTTTGGCAGGTGCTGACAGCCCAATTGCACAGGCCCCACAAATGAAAGCCATGCAAACTCAAATGCCAAGTGCTCACTTGGTCTCTTTTGAGGGCTACCGCCATGGAGTGAATTTACTGGCTCCTGAGCGCTGTGTCAGTGAGATGAAGCACTTCCTTCATGGATTGAAGGATTGAAGGACTGAAAGGTCGGGGATTTGGGATTCTGGCTTAAAGATCGAATGTTGCGATTAATCGGTCAAATCTTCCAGTAGCCCTAGGGGTATTTGCGCTTGCAACTTCCCCTTGAAGAGGTGATACTGTTCCAAGTTCGATCCTACACGACCACCGTCTCCATCTCCATCGCCTGCGTGAGCTTTATCAACCCTCAGATTCAATGACTCTTTTTGCTTGAACGCTTGTGTTGCTTCAAGACTCCATTGCCATGAACGCCCGCCTGCACCGTGACCATTTGCCATTTCACTTGAACTCCAAGCCCAGGCTCGACATTGAACAACGGGGTCTATCCTTAATGTCTTCAGGCCAAGTGTTCAAGCATAGAGTCTTGTTGCAACTTCACGTCCTGGTGGCTTTTTTCTTATTGGCCCTAAACGTCGGTGCTCAAACCCAAAACAGCCTGGCCTCCACTTATCCCTCTGGCCCGATCAAAATCGTCAACCCTTATCCCCCAGGAGGTGGCACCGACATTTTGTCCAGAGCTATCGCTCAAAAGCTTGGAGAAGCGTTTCATCAACCGATCTATGTGGACAATAAAAATGGCGCCAATGGCACCATTGGGGCTGCTTTTGTGGCCAAGTCTGCTCCCGACGGTTTGACACTTTTGGTGGTACCTGCAGGTTTTGCGGCTAACCCTTCTCTTTACTCCAACTTGCCCTACGACCAAACTCGAGAGTTGAGCGCAGTGAGTTTATTGGCTTCTGGTCCTTTGGTGCTGGTGACTCACCCAAGTTTGAACGTCAAAACAGTCAAAGAGCTGATTGCAAAAGCGCGCTCTCGTCCAGGAGAGCTCAATGTCGGCTCGGCGGGTAACGGCTCACTTCCTCATTTGAGTGCAGAGCTTTTTAATACGATGGCTGGCACCAAGATGCTGCACGTGGCCTACAAGGGCGCAGGCCCAGCGGTGATTGATCTCTTGGCAGGCGTGGTGCCGGTTTACTTCATGAATGTGCTGCAAGCACTGCCACTGATCAAGTCGGGCAAATTGAAAGCACTGGGGGTCTCTAGCCTTGAGAGATCCTCCATTGCCATGGAGTTGCCCACCATCAGCGAGGAGTTGCCAGGCTTTGATATGAGCAACTGGTACGGCATGCTCGCTCCAAGCGCTACCCCCAAAGACATTGTCAATAAACTAAGCCTTGAGGTTTCAGCCATTTTGAAGCAACCTGCACTCAAGGAAAAACTCGACAACGAGGGCATGACCGTGGTCGGCAATAGTCCCGCCCAATTTGATGAATTTCTCAAAAAAGAAACGGATAAATTCTCCAAAATCATCACTTCGGCTGGCATCAAAAATTCCATGTAAATTGCAAACTCTGCTTTTATCACTTTCCATTGAGCCCTCAAAAATTCAAGTCTTCAACTCATCACTCTTTCATCTTTACCTCTTTAGGAAACACAACCATGTCCCACCCCAACGAACCCCACTACGAAGTGATGTGGCCGCTCTCAAATAAGGCCATCGACAAACGTGACGCCTCTGCGAGACTGCCCGACTTGAATGGCAAAGTCATTTGTGAACTCTGGGATGTTATTTTTCGAGGCGAGACCATTTATCCGATGGTGCGCGAGTACATCAAATCAAAATTTCCAGGCGTGAAATTTGTGCCCTACACCGAATTCGGTAATTTTCATGGCGCTCGAGAAAAGGAAGTCACCGCCTCGCTAGCCGACAAACTCAAGGCCCATGGGGCCGATGCCGTCATCGTTGGCATTGGCGCCTGAGGCAGTTGTACGCCCGCCGTGTTGCGGGCTGCAGCGTTGGTTGAAAAGTTAGGAATTCCTACGGTTAGTATCATCGGCTCGGCTTTCACCAAGCAAGCACAGGTGGTCAGTAAAGGCTTGGGGGTTCCCTTGGCCATGGGAATCTACCCCGGGACCCCCATGGTTGACAGCGAGGAGGTGTTGGCTCAAAAAGTCAATGAGCACTTGGCACCCGAGCTTCTCTATGGCTTGACGGGCAAAGCCCCCGACGCAGCCCCCACGGAGATCGAACCCCTGGCGGGAGAGATCATCATGAGGGCGAGCTTGGAGGAGATCCAAGAGCATTTTTATCAACAAATGTGGAGCGACGGCTTGCCCATCGTACCTCCCACCAAGGAGCGTGTTCAGGCGTTTTTGAACTACACCGATCGCGCACCCAATGAGGTCTTGGCGGTGGTTCCACAAGAGGGACGACAAGCCACTATTCATGCTGTCGCGGTGACGGGAGTCCTGAGTGGCTGCCGCCCTGAGTACATGCCCATTTTGATTGCAGCCATTGAAGCCATGGTGGACCCTCACTTTAGGATTCAAGACTGCGGCTCCACACCGGGTTGGGAGCCCGTGGTGATTGTGAGTGGCCCCATCATCAAGCAACTCGACTTCAACCACGGCCAAGGCATGATGCGCTTTGGCAGGCAGGCCAACACAAGTGTGGGTCGCTTTATTCGCATGTTCCTCAGAAACATCTGTGGCTACCGCATTCCACCGGGTGCGGGAGACAAGGGTAGCATTGGCCAGAGTTTTTTGGCTGCAATGGCCGAGGACGAAGAGTGCGCCAAAGAGTTGGGTTGGACCACCTTTGGACAAGACAAGGGCTTTGAGTTGAGCGAGAACGTGGTGACCATGCACAGCGTGGTGAGTATTAGCTCGCCCATGTACAGCGCTGGCGACCAAGCCCAAACACACGTCCAGCAATGGGCCGATATCATGGGTCAAAGCTTCACCTATTGGTCACACACGGGTTTTAAAACGGGTGTCTGGAATCCCCTGATCGTGGCCGGCCCCAGTGTTGCCAAGGTGGTTGCATCTCAATGGAGCAAAGACCAAGTGAGGCAGTATTTGTACGACCACATCAAAGTCACTGCTCGGCAAATCACCCACTATGCACGAATGACAAGCACCCCCACCTTCAGCCTTGAGAGGTTGGTGGCCGATGGTATCTTGGCGCCGGAGTATGCATTGTCTGATGACCCCGATCGACTCTTGAATGTCATTTTGCGCCCTGATATGGTGGAGATTTTGATTGCCGGTGACCCGGGGCGCAATCAGTCACGCGCCTACATGGGTAACCACATCCAAGGACCACCTACGAGCCGTAAAGTGGTCTTACCCCAACATTGGCCGTTTGGCTGAGACCGCGATTGACCCCCAAGGCGTCTGCTCGACTAGACGAAAGACGCGAACGCATTGGGGCTCAGTGTGAGTCCATCACAATGCACTCACTCGCAGCCCTTGAATTGCCAAAGCACGGCAAGTAAACCGTGTGCGTTCCAGCACCTCCTGCCACGACGAGCTGTATGTCCTTGGGTGAAGCGGTGATGGGCAATACATCATTGGGGCCCAACTCTCCGAGCTCGGCCCTTCGAGAGACCTGAGCCCGCTCCAAGTCACGCCGACCCATGTAATGGGCCGGCATTTTGCTCATCTCCCACAAATGGGCTTTCACCTCTGATTTGCTCAGTCCTGCTTGAGCCAAAATTTGAGCATGTTCAGGGCTCAGCAGCAAAAACGGTTCACCACCGTGGGTGTACTCATTGCTCGGGGGATGAATCATGGTGAGCGCAAAAATGCGCAGGAGCTCCAACGCATCTTTACTGTGCGAGTTCATGTTCATGGTGCCCTCAACGGCCACGACACTCACCACGCTTTGCTCCTTATCAAAGCCTCGCTCTTGATGAAATGACTCCCAAGGCGAGAGTTGAGCGTTTTCTGCACAGCAAAAACTCATCCGTCCAGGCTGACCGTGGGTGGTGCGGTCCATCTCACCCGGCAGGGCGCCGCCCACGTTTCTTAGCAATAGCCTTACTGCGCGCCCCACTGTGGCATTGGCAACTGTACCTTCGCCTAAACAATTGACGCCTGCATTAAAGCCCAAGGACTGGGCTGCGGGGCCGTTGACCAACACCCAAACTGCTACGGGGTTGGTGGTGGCTTGAACGGCTTGCAAATTAAAACTCGGATTTGCCAGTGCTTTCACTGCGGCCACCAAAACGGGCATGAGTGCAGGAGGACACCCAGCCATCACACCATTGACTGCGATCAGCTCAAGCGTTGCAGGACCAAAGGCAGGGGCAAGATGCGCCACAACGTCTTGGGGGTTGCCACCATAGCTTTGAAGCATGCGTGTGACACGCTCCACGGTGGGAGGTACCATTGGAAGACCATCGGACCACTGCGTGGATTGGTAGTGGGTGTTGATGGCGTCGAAGTCATCTTCGATTTCGATCAGGCGCTTTTTGCTACTCATGGGACAGGATGCTCACTCAAATAGGCCTGTATTTGATCAGCACAGGAATGGGCGATGGACACAATCTCTTGACGGGTTCTGGAACCAAAGGGGTGGGGTATTTCGATGATGGGTAAACCTCGCTCTCCCATGGCAGTGCTTTGTGCACGCCCCAGGGCCACAAAAGCTTTTGAGCAGACGGTCATACCGATTTTGCCTGCTCGCCTCACTTGCACACTGTCATGGACACTCCACGACGTGCACGAACCTCAGTCGCCTGAGCCCGCGATCACCAGATCGCAAGTTGCCAGTAATTCCTCCAGCATGGCCTCAGGGGCCGCCAAAGAGGCGGCACGCTTTTGACGAATGTGCACTTGAGCAACCCCATAGTGAGAGGTCAGCCTTGCGGCCAAGTCGTCCACCAAAAAACGGAAATTCGGTTTGGCATTGTCAATAAAACCCACCACCATGCCAGCCAGTCGAGAGGCGGCAGCCTCAACCTGAGTCGCTGAGGTCAGCCGAGCCGTGGTTGAGTTGGTTTGGGGCATCTCAGGTTCCCCAGCCATCCAAGCCGGAGTGGGGTTGAAGAGTTGAATCAAATTGGACATCGATAATTACCTCAATAAATTAACCATCAAAAATTAAAAAAACCAATACTCAATGTTCCTACACTCACCAAATACAAGGCAATACCTCGTGACTTATCGATTAGCAGATTAATTAGCTAATTAATCTGCTAACAGGGTACCCCATCAAGAGCCTACTGGGTTCATGCGTCAATCTTGATTTGAGCATGGGTGATGAGCGTGGACCATCGCTGCATTTCTGCTCGAATGAAGGCATCGGTCGCTTGCGGGGTCAAAGCGGCCACATCGGCGCCTTGGCCTTTGAATTGGTCTGCGGTATCGGAGCCTTTGAGTGTTTTACTGACACTGTCATAAAGCTTGGCTTGGATGTGTTGGGGCACGCGTGACTGCACCATCAATGCATACCACAGGGTGGCTTGGTAATCAGGGTACCCACCTTCGGCAACAGTGGGCAACTCAGGCGCCAATGCCGTTCGCTTGGCACTGGTCATGGCCAAAGCCTTTAAGTGTCCCGATTTGACGTGCGGCATGGCTGGTAAGGGGCTGGTGCACACCACCTGAATTTGTCCACTGAGCAAATCGCTCAAGGCAGGACCCGCTCCTTTGTAAGGCACATGCGTCATCTGCACTCCGGCCATGTACTTGAGGAGTTCAACGGCCAGATGGCCCCCAGAGCCTGGGCCAGACGAGCCGTAATTGATACTCGAAGGATTGGCACGCGCTTTGGCGATGAGCTCGCCCATGGTACTCACCCCCACGGAGGGGTGGACCAACCAGACCATGGGGGAACTTGCCACCAAGGTGATTGGGGAAAAGTCCTTCAAACTGTCGTAAGGCAGTTGCTTGATTAAGCTTGGGTTAATGCTGTGTGTAGTGCTCGCTAAAAACAAGGTGTAGCCATCGGGTGCAGCTTTGGCGGCTAGGTCCGTTGCGATGAGTTGTGCACCCCCTCCTCGATTGTCCACCACCACGGGCTGGCCCAGGGCCTGTGAAAACGGATTGGTGAGCATGCGTGCAACGATATCCCCAGCACCCCCAGGGGGGTAGGGCACAATCATTTTCAAAGGATGGGTGAAACGAAAGTCCTCTTGTGCCTGTGCCCCTTCAAAAAAAGATGCGGATGCAGAGGCAATAGAGCCCGCCATGGTGCATTGAAGCCATTGACGTCGGGACAAATTGTCCTTGAGCGTTGCACTGGAGGTGGGCTTGGCGGAGATGAACGAGAGGGGTGTTTTCATAACATTCATTTTGGGCTATTCAATGACTAACGTCTTGATCTTGGCAAATGCAAAAAACAAAAAACTGGTTTTCCAATCATCACATTGGGCTCTTCACCCAAAGGGTGGCGGAAGGGAGTGGGAGTCGAACCCACGCAAGACTGATCACAGCCTTCACCGGGTTTGAAGTCCGGCCGCTCCACCGGGAACGCATCCCCTCCTCAAATCATTCAATCAATCTTCTGAGAGTTGTCGAACTAGGTCCTTAATCACACACTTGGCATCTGCCTGGGCATCGCTTAAGAGCCCCCCAAAACCGTCTCGAACGGCACCAATAGCATAAATGCCAGGGTAAGACGTCTCTAAGTTTTCACTCACCAGCAGTGCTCCTTCAGGTGACAAACTCAACTGAGCTGAGAGCCAATCCACATTGGTCGAGAGGCCCACACATGCAAAAAATCCTTGGCACTTGAGGGTTTTTGTTTGCAAACTGCTGTTTTTAAGCTCTACACCTGTCAAAAAGTCTTCTCCCAACAAAGACACCACTTCGGTTTGCAAGTGCAACTCAATTTTGTCAATGTCTAGAGCGGCTTGAGCCAAGTCACTGCGAGCACTGAGCTCAGCTCCGCGGTGCACCCAGTGTACTTTTGCACAAAATTGAGCCAACACCCAAGCCTCTTGAGCCGCAGAGTCTCCCCCTCCCACAACCACCACCTCTTGGTCGTGAAACATGGGGCCATCACAGTCGGCGCATTGGGAGACACCTTTTCCTGTGAGTTCTTCCTCACGCTCAAGTCCCAATCGTTTGAGCCTAGCTCCCGTGGCCACAACCAATGAGCGTGACCTTAAGCTCTCAGAGGCCGTTTGAAGCACAATGCCCTCCGTCAAGTCCAAACCCATTGCGCTCTCATAAGTGATATCCAGCCCCAGGTCACTCAACTCACTCACCCATGTAGAGGCCAAGTCAGCCCCTCCCGTCAACCCATCTTCCAAGCTTGGGGAAAGGTGATTGACATTGATGACCAAGCCACCAAACATTTGTTCTTCTAATAGTGCGACTTTGAGCCCCTTGGAGAGAGCTTCTTTGGCACAAAAGAGCCCCGCCATCCCAGAGCCGACAATGATCAAATCGTATTTTTCACTCAAGAAACGCTCCTTAATACAGGGATTTTCTCATATCCCAAAAATCGTCTCTCATTGCCCAGTCTGATGGTGACTCTCAATCGGTCCAAACACTCCAGAATTTCAATGGCCAATGTTCTGCCCACACCGCAAACATCGCGAAATTGTGCAGCGTTGAAGAGCCCATTGGGTTCGCGTTGAGCCAAGGCCTGGGCGTGTTTGGCAAAAATGAGCATCACAAAAGGGGTGGTAAAACGCTCAGCACTCACCTTGATCAGGTCCTCTCGCTGGGCATAGCGATTTAAAAAATCTCTGAGTAAATGAATCGAGCGGTTCAACTCTGAGGATAACTCCCTGACACTTGGAATTAAGGGTTGGGCTTTGTGGATGGCTAGACTTACCTCTTGCCACATCTTGGCATCCAAAGCGCTTTCCTGGACTTGGTGAGTTTTGAGCCTGAGTTTATTGCCCTGGACCACCAACCAACCACTGTGAGTCCAAGTCTGCACCAAAGCCTCCAAAACCTCGGGTGGCCATGGTGACTTTAGATGAGACAAACAAGTGGCGCTATTCATGCCCACCCAGGTCGGATGCTGCTGATGATAAAGGCCTAGCCATTGTTGAATTTTCTCTGCATGTTGGTCTAAAAAATCACGCTTTAAACCCAAATGGATTTTGGGCCCTACGTTCGCAGTCCACACCTCAAAGGGCATCTCGTCTAGCCAAGTCAACACGTCACTAAGCTTCATGGCGTAAACCGAGGACAACCAATTCAAATCTACCCCATAGGGCATCGCTTCTAACAATGCGCTCAACGCAGCTTTTGGGGTCGGCAAGGCAAGTGCCTCTCTCACCACTTTGCGCTCAATGGAGCGTCGATACGTTTGACCCATGGGATCAATGACCTGCCCTCCCCCCAGGGTTCTTTTGGCCGATGGGTCGCGAATGATGAAACGATCTCCGTGAGAGGCAAAACGCGCCGAGGTCAACTTCAGTTGCACAAGATTGGGCCCCGTGGGTTCAAAGGTGACGTCAGACGGGAGAAAAATCTTACCCATCACATCACTTGCGCCGTGGTGCCAATGCACACTCGCACCTTGTTTAAGGACTTTTTGCTCCTGGGGTAAGAGTTTCAATTGAAGGGTCATGCTCGAGCTTGCCCTGGCCAAGGGCTCACTCACCAACCAGTCGCCACGCTCGACTTGAGAGGTTTGAAGTTGAGTCAAATTAATTGCACATCGCTCGCCACTGACCACACTTGAGACGTTTTCATGGTGACGATGCAGCTTCCTGATCTTGGTGCTCAAGTGTTGAGGCATCAACACCAGCTCATCTCCAAGCTCTAAACTCCCTGACAAAAGAGTTCCCGTCACCACGGTGCCTGAGCCAGTCAACGTGAACACACGGTCGACCAAAAATCGAACGAGCCCCGAGTCGACTTGAGTCAAACGTGCGCTCGACTCTGCAAGAGCTATCAAATGCTCTTTGAGCTCCCCAATGCCCTTACCCGTAAGGGAGGAGACAGCGAAACTTGCAGCACTTGAAAAACCTGCATTCTTCAGTAAAGCTAGGGCCTGGGTTTGAACGTCAAGTACCTGAGATGGATCGACACGGTCCACTTTCGTGATCACCAAAGTGGCGCCTTGAGCGCTTAATAGAGAGACAATGTCCAAGTGCTCAAGCGTCTGGGGCATCACACCATCATCGGCCGCTACGATCAACAGCAAGTGATCACAGGCATAGGAGCCGCACAGCATTTGATGAATAAATTTCTCATGCCCCGGCACATCCACAAAATCTAAACTGATCGCATCATTGA
>Ga0208618_1001224_pt1 | contig 10239 bp, 9 predicted proteins | sample CryBogCBE18Jul08_FD_184585 | JGI IMG/M metagenome (GOLD analysis project Ga0208618, IMG submission 184585) | Freshwater microbial communities from Crystal Bog, Wisconsin, USA - CBE18Jul08 (SPAdes) | ecosystem: Environmental > Aquatic > Freshwater > Lake | place: Crystal Bog, Wisconsin, USA...
GGCTGAGGTACGTCTTGAGTCCAAATCGCTTGAGCAACCTCAACTAGAGAGCATTGCCCAACTTTGCGCAGACGAAGTCAAGCGGATTGAAAAAAAATACTCCCGATACGACCCCAAAAGTGTGTTGAGTTTAATCAACCAAGCAAGTGGCAAACACGCCGTTGCCATTGATCAAGAAACTCACACCTTACTTGAATACGCTCAGACACTCTACGACAACAGCTCAGAGCTTTTCGATATCACCAGCGGAGTGCTACGCAGGGCTTGGCGATTTGACCAACAAACTCCTCCCTCCCTCAACGAAATTGAGCCCTTATTGCCTCTCGTTTCTTGGAAACTGGTCAAACGAGATACCGAATCAATTTATCTCTCCAGTGCGGGGATGGAAATAGATTTTGGAGGCTTTGGAAAAGAGTATGCCGCTGACCGAGCTGCACTCGTCTTGCAGCAGTCCGGCATCGAACACGGCTTCGTGAACCTCTCGGGTGATATCCGTGTGATAGGCCCCAAAACCAACGGTGAGCCCTACCGTATGGGCATTCAACACCCCAGAGAAAAAAATAAATTACTGGCCACAATTCCTATTCGCCAGGGTGCCTTGGCGACAAGTGGCGACTACGAACGATATTTTGAATTTGAAGGGGCTCGCTACTGCCATATTCTCAACCCCAAAACGGCTCAACCGGTCAAAGCTTGGCAAAGCGTGAGTGTGTTGGCGCCCTTGGCAATTGTCGCGGGTAGTTGCTCGACTTGTACCATGCTATTGGAACACCAAGGTCTAGACTACCTTCATTCCAGCGGATTTTCTTACCTGGGTGTGGACTCGGAAGGTCAAATCCATCAAAAGTAACGCTCCAATAACCACTCGATTAAGTCAAAGTCTTCGCGTCTTTTAAACCTTGTACTCAGTATTTCTCAGGAGTTTAAGTTTATTTACACAGCCGTGTTAATGTGACACCATCAAAACTTGAGTTCGCACAACATGAATGCTTTTCAATGGATCCTTCAAGTGCCATGGTTTAAAACCTCTCCAATATTAAAGTTTTTTAAATGTTTGGGTTTGGCTGCAATTTTTGTAGCAATGCTACAAAGCAACTTGGCTCAAGCCCAGTTTGGAGGAGGTATGGGAGGTATGGGAGGTATGGGTGGAATGGGCGGTGGCATGGGGCGCAGAGGCATGTCAAACTCTTACCCTAGAGATAGCAGTGCACGAGAATCTTCAAAAACCAGTGAGCGCACCACTGGGGTCGATCAAGTACTCTACCAACTCTCAACTCTGCAACTCGATCTCAAACTCAACGCTGATCAAGAGAGTAAATGGTTTGAATTTTCTGAAGCTGTCAGAGCTTATGTTGATGATCAGGTTCGTCAAAAATTCAAAGATCAAACACGCCAAATCAATACCAATGAGGCCAATACTGGACTGGCATATCTGGCCAAATTGGTCGACAACTCTAGCCATCAATACTCAGATCTTGAAGAGATTGAAATCAAAGCCAAGGCACTCTACCCTTTCTTGAGCAATGAGCAACGGGTGTTGTTTGATTTGAGAGTTCCAACAATCGTCATCACCAATTTATTCTTCTCCCCAGCCATCTATCCGAACAATGCAACACCACCATTGCCCTATTCTTCATCCCCTGTGAGCGGGAACACTTCAGGTGCGTCCTTGTCTAGTGCTCCTTTTACGAACTCTCAAGATCCACAACATTGAATTTAATAAATTACATGACTTGCGATACTTGCGATTCTTGGAGTTTTATTCATACAATAGCTTATTCACTTAATTCAACATTCCACCATGACCCATTACCCCTTGACTGCCCTGTCGACTTTACTTGTTGTATTGATGCTTTTTTGGACCATGATCAAAGTAGGCAAGGCACGTGGTCTTTATGACATCAAAGCACCCGCCACCTCTGGCCATGAAATTTTTGATCGTACGTTTCGAACACAAATGAATACGCTCGAAGCACTGGTGATTTTTTTACCCTCGCTTTGGATCTATGGTGTCTTTGTTGATGACTTGGGCGCAGGCGTGGCCGGAATCCTCTGGTTTGTAGGGCGCGCCTGGTATGCATTGGCTTATATTGCCAACCCCAGCAAAAGAGGTCCAGGATTTATGATCGGGTTGCTATGCACACTGGGAATGTGGGCTGGTGGACTTTGGGGCGTGATCCAAGTATTGACACACTAAAAAGCTACAACGTCTTTTAAAAGCTTTTGAGTATCGAGTCGATCAAAGTTGTCTGCGCAAATTCACGACTCGCTCTCGCTTGAGCTTATTTTCTTGGACAGTTTGGTCAATTTCTCGCATCACCCCTTGCAAATCCACGGGACGATGTTTAATTTTGAATTGGCCCGTGAGCTCTGTATCAACACTAAGTAAACCACGTGCATAGAGATCCCATATCTCTGGTCCGTAATTGGTTGAGAGCAAGTTGGGATCGAAGCGACCAAAGTATTGCCGCAAATTAGTCACATCACGCATGAGCATGCGCTGTGCGTGATTATTGCCAGCGGCATCTACCGCTTGTGGCAAGTCAATGATGACGGGTCCATCAGCGGCCATCAAAATATTGAATTCAGATAAGTCACCATGAACAATACCCGCGCAAAGCATCCTCACGACTTCTTTGATCAAGGTTGCATGATGCCGCTTGGCATCATGGGCTGACATTTGGATATCGTTGAGTCTAGGTGCTGCATCTCCATTGGCATCAGTGACCAACTCCATCAAGAGAACACCTTCACAAAAATTATGCGGTTTAGGAACTCGCACTCCAGCGTCGGCAAGGCGGTAAAGCGCATCGACCTCAGCACTTTGCCAAGCCGCTTCTTGTGCTTGTCGGCCAAATTTAGTCCCTTTGGCCATAGCTCTGGCTTGACGTGAGTTCTTAACTTTGCGATTTTCCGTGTAATCCACCGCTTGGCGAAAGCTGCGCTGAGTTGCTTCTTTGTATATTTTGGCGCAAAAAGTCTCCTCGCCAAGTCGAACAACATAGACCATGGCCTCTTTTCCGCTCATGAGTTGTCTCACGACGGTGTCAATAAAACCTTCTTCTAGTAAAGGCTCTAATCTGGGCGGTATTTTCATAGAGGGTATTGTGCACTATTTTTCAACAACCAATATCTGCCTCCTGGGATGGATTTATCAAGAGGAAATTGAAAATGGTGAGGATCAGATTCAAAATTTGATCAATTCAAGCGACCTGCGAATCTCAAGTTCAATCAAATCAAATAACGATAACCAACGCACCCCCTTAAACGCAGGCTTCTTGAAGTCTTCGCAAAATAGCTGCCTTCAGAGTGCTGAAATTATGTGTATATTTTTTACCGGCATATTCAAAACTGTAACTATTGAGCATTCCGTGATGAATGGTAAGTGAATGCTGAAAAAGCTTTTCAAAAAGACTGACTAAGTGCCCTTCATCGATCTGATTGGCTTCAATTTTTTCGATCAATTTTTGAGTCAAATTCAATGCAAATTGCGAACTCCGCTCGTCGTCAGAGGTAGTTTCAAAATCTTGAGGCCTTTCCTTGGAGCGTTCATTTGCCTCATCCGAGTTGGAATCATTCTTGTCAGGCTTGTCTTGATAAGATTTGGCGGATGAACTAGAGGCTTGGCTATCAGCCTTTGGTTTGACACTATTGGCTTGCTCAGAGGGGACATTACTGAAAGCCTTTCGGCTTAGTACCTCGTCATATCGCTTGCGCAGTTTGGGGTCATTCAAGACTTGAAAAGCTTCGCTGAACTGCGTCATCACCAAAGTGGCTTGCTCTGTATTGGAAGGCGATTTGTCAGGGTGATATTTTTGGGCCAAGGCCTTGTAAGCCGCACGCACAACAATGTCCTCAGCCTCGTAGTGCAGTCCTAGTAATTCGTAATAATTCTTGGCTTTGGTCATGACAACAGTAAACAACTCCCAGATGAAGAATTATATCGACAATACATACATAAGTGCTGTTTTTAATCAAATTATGTAAATCAAAAGTATTGTAAAAAGAGAAGAGCCTCGAGCAGCCTGTACTCAGAAAACAACCACCAAAAACAATAATTATGAATCGACTTCAGATGGTATTTACTGAGGGGTGATCCCCGCTTCCTTGATCACCTTAGACCATTTGGCGGTTTCCGTCTCTATGTACTTTGCAAATTCAGCCTGTGTCATCTGAACAGGATCAACCGCTTCGGACTCAAACCGTTTGATAATTTCTGGTGACTTTTGAATCGCAGTGAACTCTTTATACAAACGATCCAAAATGGGTTTTGGCGTTCCATTGGGCGCCAAAATTCCCCACCAGTTCACAGCCTCATACCCAGGCACTCCCGCCTCAGCTATCGTTGGTACATCTGGTAATGTTGGAGAGCGCTTGGCTCCACCAACCGCTAACGCTTTTAACTTTCCACTTTTAATTTGAGGCAATGTCTGCACCAATGAGCCCAAGACCAATTGAGTATTCCCAGCCATCACGTCAAGCATAGCGGGACCACCCCCTTTGAAAGGAACATGAACAATATCAATTTTCGCCATGCTGGTGAACAAAGCGCTGCCCAAGTGCTGAAAACTTCCAATCCCCGCCGAAGCGTAATTGAGAGTTCCAGGGTTGGCGCGTGCTTTGTCTAGCAAGTCTTTGACTGAATTGAAGCTTGAGTTTGGCGGTACCGCCAAAACATTAGGGCCTGAAGCTAGCATGGCCACCGCTGCAAATGCATGTGACTGATCATAGGGAAGCTTATACATTGCAGGGTTGGACGTGAAGGCAGAGGAGATAAAAAGCAGCGTGTATCCATCTGCCTCAGACTTAGCGACATAGTCTGAACCAATGACACCACCAGCACCTCCTCGGTTATCGACCACCACGGGTTGACCCAAACGCTCACCCAATTGATTTGCAATCAACCTACCCACTACATCATTACTACCACCAGTGGGAAAAGGGATGATCAATTTCAGAGGCTTGGAAGGATAAACATCCATGGCGGCCATGCACGGTAAAGAGCTGGTAATGATCAAGACCAGTGCGAATAATTTACCCAAACATCTGAGCGATAACTCAACCATGAAGACCTCGTCACAAAGAGTAAAACCAGTTTTTCAGAATACATGAAAAGTGGTCAATCACAAGGCGGTTTATCCCTATATAAGTTTGAGCAAGTTAAATTAATTGTTAGATCACGAAAAAAAAGCCAACACACCTAGAACTTACGACTCAGTGAGTTCACTTGGTAATTTTTGCTGCTTTGATGAGTTCACGAACGTAGTTCTGACGTTGGACTTGTTGCAGTGTTTGAATCAATGTGGCTTTACTCTCTTCAAATGAGGGAATTTTAAAAGGTCTCTTGTCTTCAACCCGGAGAACATACCAACCGTTGGGAGTTTGAATGGGCAAAGCAGAGTAGGATCCTGGCTTTAGGTTGACCATGACAGTCCCTAGAGCTGGCATCACTTGGGCAGGTAACACCCATCCCAAATCGCCACCGTTGGTCTTGCTAGGATCTATACTTTTACTCTTGGCCAATTGCAAAAAGTCAGAACCTTTTTTTAGATCTGAAATAACAGATCTAGCATCTGCTTCAGTTTGAGTCACTATCGCACGCACAAGATATTGCATCGCTTCGCTAGGCTCACCAATAAGAGCCAATTGGCGATCATATTCTGATTTAATCATCTCATCCGTGATTGAATGCTTGGCCTCGTAAGATTTGAGTAAATAATCAATCAAAAAATTATCTTTAACAAAATTCACTCCATAAACTGCCTCTGGAGTTTTATCTAGTCCAAGCCTACTCACTTCTTGGAGCATGACTTGACGAGTAATCAACTCTTCCTTGACTGCTGCGCGCAACTGTTCCGTATCCTCAAGACCATTGGCAACGTTGTTTTTAATGATTTGTTCAAAATTTTTAGCATCAATCTCTTTTCCATTGACTGAACCAATAGAAGTAATACCCGAGACATTAGCTTTGGTTTGTGCACTCACTGCAGAAAATAATAAAGAAACGCAGATTAAAACAAACAGTTTTTTAAACAAAATAGTCATATCAAAAAAGATTTAATTACGGAGAAAAATAGAAATCTATATTTTCAAATTGAAACCCAAAGTTCAAAACCTTGAATCGCCAATGAAAATCAGAAAGTTACTTCAGTTAAAAAGTATGGGTAGCCCGCAAATACTCAAAACAAGAGTTCTAGTTTATCTTGTTTTTCAAAAATCGCTTATAAACTAAATTCAAGCAAAATAGATTGAATACAAAATATGAATTTTAAAAATTCAATAGCTTGGAATATTTTAGGAAATAGCACCAAGCTTTAAGATTATTAGAGCCCTAGGTTTCACTATATTTTAAAAACTGACAAACCACCGATCACATAGAACCGGCGGCTTGTCGATTAAAATCGTATTTTAAAACTGTATGGCTAACTATTAAGCGCGCACAGGTGTCAAAGTCTTGGTGAACAACGACGCTCCCGTGAGATCTTTCAAGGTTACAGTCATTGCATGTGTTTTAGCATCAATGTCAACTTGCCCAAAAAATTGCATGCCCGTTGATGGAGCTTCGTTTTGGGTTTGAGGAGCTTTTTGGTAGACCACTTGAAGACCGAAGGTGCTGTCGGGCAAATTGGGGCCAAAGGCGCCAGCATTCAAAGGTCCCGAAACAAATTCCCAAAACGGATTGAAATCAGTAAACTGAGCTTTGTTAGGGTCATAAAAATGGGCTGCGGTGTAGTGCACATCCGCAGTGAGCCAAACCACATTGTGGATATTGGCTTTCTTGATTTCTCTGAGTAACCGGGCCATCTCAATCTCACGCCCTTTGGCCGGTCCATTGTCACCATTGGCAATGGCCTCCCACTTGTCAAGCCCTTCTGGTGTTTTACCATCAGGCACTTGAAGCCCAATGGGCATATCGGCTGCGATCACTTTCCAAGTGGCTTTGGATTTTTTGAGGCCCTCAATCAACCACGCCACCTGAGGACGACCGATGAATGCGGACTCAAGGGTTTCCTCATTTTGTAAATTGGCGCCATTTGGGCCACGGTAACTGCGCATATCCAGCACAAACAAATCCATCAACGGGCCGTGAGGGATGTGGCGATAAACACGTTCGGCCTCAGTGTTGCCGAATTCCCGCATAGGAGCAAACTCATGGAATGCCTTGGTGGCACGGGCTACCATCAATGGGATGTTCTTCTCTGTGTAACGCTTATCGTCCGAGACATCCTTGGAGTCAGAATAATTATTCATAACCTCATGGTCATCCCATTGCCAAATTTGAGGGACATCAGCAGCCATACGACGCAGATTGGCATCCATGAAGTTGTAGCGGTAACGGCCCCTGAACTCATTGAGACTCTCCGCGACTTTACTCACCTCTTCTGTGACTAAGTTTTTCCACACCGAACCATCAGGTAATTTGACCTCTGCACTGATGGGACCATCGGCGTATATGTTGTCACCGCTATGGAGGAAAAAGTCGGGGTTGACCTTTCGGATTTCTTCATATATTTTCATCCCCCCCCAGGACTCATTGATTCCAAATCCTTGTCCCACCGTGTCTCCACTCCAGGCGAAGCGGACGTTTCGTGAGGGCTTGACATTTGATGATTGTGGTAATCTCAGGTGACCACTCATAGCCTCGGACAAAACACGCTCATTGTGCAGATCTTGCAAAATCACGCGGTAAAAAATCTCCTGCCCTTGGGGGAGTTGCGTCAAATCAATGCGTCCAGTGAAATCAGTATTGTCGAGCAAGTAGTTACCACGGATACGCTGGGCATTGGCAAAATTTGCAGTGGTGGACCACTCAACCCACATGCGTGCAGCGCGATCACTGCGTGCCCAAACGATGGCGGAGTCTGAGGTGGGGTCTCCACTTTGGACGCCACTTGGAAACTGTGGGCGCATATTGTCTCTTGTAATCACAGCCGGTGCCTGTGCAAAGCTCAATGAAGGCACACTCAAAGCTTGCGTACCCAATAAAGCCGAGGTACTTAAAAAATGTCTACGATCCATGATGACTCCTAAAGAATTTGATTCTGATAGGAACAATTGGAGACAATATTCATGTCAAGGAAATGACAACTTGGTCAGACAGCTCATTACCTCATCTATTGATTAGCCGTATGCTCTTCGCTATGCGCCCTATCTCTGCACAGCAGTCTTTGAGCGACTGAGCCAACTCGCAGACCAAAAGGCGAGAGCAAAAAGAATAGACGTAAAACAAACGACGATCAAGACGGGCTCATACGATTTTTGAATCATCCAAATCGCTGCCGCAGCGGCTGGACCCAATGCTCTGGCCAGCATGGTGGGGATCGTTAATAAACCGTTGATGGCACCATAAGCGTGACGCGTTAACATCTCAGGCACCACCAAGCCACGCACAATGGTGAAGATTCCGTTGGACAAGCCGTACAGGGCAATAAGAGCGGCATACCAAATCACATTATGTGTACTCAGTAGAGCCAACGCTGCAAATACAAAAGGGAAAAAGCAAGCCATGACCGATCCCACCCACCGCATGGGTGCGTTATTGGCAACGTAGGCTATTAATACCCGCCCCACGAACTGCATGGGTCCTAGCACCATCAAAATTTTAACGACCTCGTCGGTACTCAAACCCTTTTCTTGCAATATGGGATACGCATGGAAAATAAAAACTGTAAACATAATGGAGTAAAGAGTCAAAGCAGTTAAGAGACACCAAAAGACTGAATTTTTAAGAGCCGCCTTGACTGCCATCTGGTCACGTATCTTGATGTCCTCTTGCGCAGCAGCATTGGAGTGATGCTGCTCATCATGTTCAGGCTTGATGCATACAAAGTAAATACACGCCCACATCAAATTGATAAGGCCCAACACCCAAAGCGATTGACGCCAAGTAATTTGTTCAATCAAATACTGTTCAAGTGGAATGAATGCTGTACTGGCAAAACCACCCCAGAGAGTGATGGTGGTGATGCTAGTTCTCGAATGTGTAGCGCCCACTCGTCTAGAGATCACTGCAAACGCAGCCTCATAGAGCGTGCAAGCTTGCAGTACTCCCAAGACAATGGACAATGCATAAAAAACAAAGAGCCCATGAACTTGGGACCAAACTAAAAGCATGATGGCAGCCATCGCGCTTGCGAGGCTCATAGTCCAACGCCCAAACCCTCGGTCCATCGCCACTCCCACAGGATACGTAAAGAGTGCAGTGGTGAGCATGCTCAACGTCGCTCCCATGAAAATCTCAGACTTGCTCCATCCCAGGTCAGGCCCCATAGCAGCGGCAATCAGTGGAAAGCTGTAATACAGTGAGCCCCAAGAACATACTTGTCCTGCACCCAAAATATGAGAAAGACTCCGGCTTGACGTAATGCCTTTGAAACTGGATTTAAACAAAATAATGTATTTTCTCTAGGATAAGATTTCTTGCGTCTCGCAAGTATCAGAATTTAACTCTAAATTTACAGTTGGTTTATTTCTTTATTTTCTTTCTAGAAAAAGATTAGCCTGCTTCAAGCGCTTTTTAGAGCTGAATCAATGTTTTGATGACCAAGCGAAAGATGAATTTTTGAAAATTACTGGCTTCGAATTTTGGCACACTGTGGTTGGAATGGTGTATTAAATCGTGTTTTACAAATGCGCATTCCCCTTGAATGGCGGACAGCCGGCCCACAAAGACTAATAAAAAAAACCTGAGGGCGCTGATTTATCTGCTATTTGGCGGGGCAGAGCATATCTCATCACAAACCGCCTAATTTTTTGATGGGTATCCAGATCCAGCACTTGGGTTCCATTGCATCTTTCTAAATGTTGAGACAGCTTGAAATTAGGAGATATTTCAGCACCTCGGTATTTAAGTGCTCTGGAATTCGAACCTGCTAACTTGCCCTTTGTACCCTTTGTACCCTTTGGGCTCATTGCGTACGCTCGCTGCTATACCTTGGGTGACGGTGAAACAGCGAACGCCGTCACTTTGGTGTGCAGCATACAACGCAGCTCTCGGCCTGGGAGATATCTCCATGGCAGTCGACACACTTTTATGCGGCTGATGCACGACTACTCGTACATTACTGTGCAGTGTGGACCCAGTTCTCTGCTTCCAGCGCAGGCACCCGTGAGAACTCCCCCATGTTGTTCGTCACCAGCACTAGGCCTTCGCTGCGAGCGTGCGCTGCAATATGCATGTCGTTCACACCGATAGGCTGGCCAAGTTTTTCCAAGGCGGCGCGAATGGCTCCATAATGT
>Ga0208618_1001227_pt1 | contig 10235 bp, 10 predicted proteins | sample CryBogCBE18Jul08_FD_184585 | JGI IMG/M metagenome (GOLD analysis project Ga0208618, IMG submission 184585) | Freshwater microbial communities from Crystal Bog, Wisconsin, USA - CBE18Jul08 (SPAdes) | ecosystem: Environmental > Aquatic > Freshwater > Lake | place: Crystal Bog, Wisconsin, USA...
AGATTACAGATTGCTCTCAGAGACAAGTCCCGCTTTGACAGCGAGGACGCGGACTGGCGCTAGCGGCTTGCTCGCACCGCAAGCGCTTTAGCGCGGGCTGTATGCTTCTCAAATGGAGCAGCTGCTACTCGAGTAGCGGGCAAACGCGATGCCCGCTGTAGCGCGCTCGCTGTGGGTTATTGTTTTGCGAAGCGCATAGGCCACCCACGGCCGCCACGATCTCCAGCTGTAGCATACGCTACCGGCACTATTAGCTGATCATTTGAGCGCAAGAGCAACCAGATTTACTGGAAATTATCCTGATATTATATCGATTTTGGTGGATTTTTCGGTTGTCCACTCACGAGTATGATCGCATTATGTGTTCATAGCTATATGCTATTAGGAAAGATCGTGGCTGATCTCCGTGGCCCGACGGCAGAGCCGAAACAACAGCCAAAAAAAGCAAATATCTCTGCTGTCAGGCGTCTTTTCGGTAGGAATGCGCATCATGTGACTGCAGCGTGTGAGTTGCGCAACAGCAAACACAGGAGGCAGACATGAGCGCACTCAAAACACTCAACTTCGTAGCAGTCCCTAAACACACAGCAAACGATCCCGTACAAGCACGCCGTAACAAGCTGATCACGCAGCTGGAACAGCAGCGCGAGCTGGCCAAGGACGAGCACTATGTGGTCAAGCGGCAGAAGTGGGTCAAGCAGGAAGATGGCGGCAAGCAGCTGGTTGACCTGCCCAAGCGCGTGAAGAGATGGTGGCGTGTAGACGGCGCAGGTAACTGCTTCCTGATCCTACGCTATGGCAACAAGGTGATCTCCCCCATGCCAGACAAGGGCGCGATTGCCGTGGGTGACAAGGGCAAGCTGCCTGAGATCCTCGAAGCTGTGATCACAGCGGTCAGAGCAGGAGAGCTAGATGCTGTGATGGCAGCAGCCAAGGCCGTCGATCCTGCACGTGGGATCAAGAAGAAAGCTGCTTGATAGAATTCCCAATTACTCTCCCAGAGACTTCGCAAGCCCCGATCAATAGGTCGGGGCTTCTTCTTGTTCTAATGGTTTTGACAAAAGTGCAAGAGACAGAGAGTTCAATCCTCTCCGGCAGCACCAGATATATCTACTTGGGGAACCAACACAGACATGCGGCCTCGAAGGACATCATCCACACAGGGCTAAAGATTACTCCTGATAGCGGTCGCGCGCGCATTAGTGTGCAGAAAAAGGCCAATATCTGATTGATACCCACGCACCAAATACAAAGCTTCAGCATAGTTTTAGCTGTGACGCGGCACAAACACCTTACACCAATGGCGGGCGTGGCATAACATTCAACCCCTGCTTCTCTTACGCCTGCTCGAGCAAGCGCCTTTTTCTACTTTGAGTTGGGATGCGCTTTTCCCAAAATCTGATTTGCCGCTCATCAACGCCTAACAATTTCCCTAAGTCCCGTTGTGTTAGACCAGCCAAGGCACGTGCTGTCTTCAATTGTCTCGTGCTGACGATTTTAGGCCGTTGAATTAAGTACATTGACTAGACCGATGCGGATAGATTGCAATCTAAAAACGCATACAAAGCTTTTCGTCTGGATTCGGTAGATGTGGCCGTCGCTTCTGTCGCATAACCACGCCGGATTAGTTCTTTAATTTCACTGAACTGCAGTTCGATGATGACGCATGTCAGACCCCGTTGAAGCCGCTGACGGTGGATACGCATACGTTCTGCGGATGGAATCATAGCTTGCTCCACCATGGAAATTTACTTGAGCGCTCTATATCAACATACCATGCACGAAAGAACTTAAATATAATAAAATAATACCCAGATTATGTACTGTTTTTTTGATAATATAGAGAGTTTAAAAAACCAACCAAAAGGGTCTCTTGGAATTCAGTTTCAAATGTCTATCTAATGGCAGAAAAATCATAAAAATTATTATTTTCCGATTGAAAAACCCTAGTCCGAATAATGAACCCGAGCCATTGGATCGGCCCTCGAAAACGCCTCGAAAATTATATTCCTACGGCTACTTCCTACGCATAATTAAGGTCGTACCCTAGGGCAAGTAAAAGCGATTTCAACATTGATGGCCAAGCGCTCAATATGCACTATCAAAAAAGCCGACATCGATGAGTTAGGCTTCCGTAAATTGTCAAATGGGCCTTTGGCTTCCAATCAGGGGGGGGCCCTCTAGGGCTTATGCGCACTGCGGCAATAGCCTAGTTCCAGGACCTTTAATTATAACAAAACTTAACAGCTACTTTCATTAAAGACATTCAATGAAAAACGTAGATGCTTATTAAGCCTTCCTGCCAATATGCAAGCTGAATCAAAGCGAACCACCGCAGCGGAGTTCGTTGCGGTGGTTCATTTATTATTTGACCAATATATCAAGTAAAGTTCCAACTTGACCTTCTTTAGCCAGTGCCAACGATTGTACAGCGTTGGACTGCGAAGCTGCCGATGAGCTAGTGTCCGGAACAGTTGGCTCTGATACAGCGGGTGCTTGTACTTTAATCGGTTGAGCCATGACGGACATTGCCGGACGGCTCATAGAAATACCCATACCCATAGTCAACGCCTTTCAACTTATCCAAGGCAACCTGACAGCTGCCAACGAGAGGCGCTGCAAAATCGATCATTAGCCACATCACAACAGGATATTGCTTCTAATCTCCGTGGGGGGAGTTGAATTTTGCAACGCTACAGAGTTCAGGACGGGGGAGCGGCAAAATTATTTAATTATAAAACATTACAAATGCGTCATATTTTAAATTCTTAAGCAATATCAAGCTCTACAGCGGCTATATAGGCCTCGGCCGCCATAACCGCTTCCTCCATTTTCGGTGCAGTAGCAATGACGTAGCCGATCCTATCGCTGTTGCCGATTGGTGGCCTTACGACGTCCCCTGGCTGTTTAAAAATAGTAACCCGTTTAATAAGGGGGTTAATGTCAGTTGGCAAAATCAGGCTATTAAGCGTTCCTTCACGCTCTGCGACAATCCAACGAATGACACTTACGCCACTCGCGATAAAAGGAAACATATCGTGCAACGGAACGCCCAGATGGAGATCAATTAAATCGATATAGATCGAGCGATCTAGCGCATATCCCATTTGAAATGGAATTTGAGCACTTACGAGACGTGCGTTTATTTCCACCAGGTAGGGCACGCCATCGCGAATAATCATTTCGATATGTGCAGCACCGAATGTGTAATCGACGGCATCCAGGAGTTCAAACGCATAAGTACGAACACTATCAGTTGCAAATTCGATGGAAGGAAATTGGCTACCGCGTATGGCAAAAGATGGTGGTGGGAACATCAGCTTTTCATTCACACCAAGAAGGAGTCGAGTTGTGCCGTCGCTGAACACATCACAGCCAATCAGTGTCCCTTCGATATATTGCTCAACCGAAAAGCGATTACTGGCCTTAACACCTAATCCGTAATTTGTTGAGTTGGCCTGACTATCGGAAAACTTATGACAAATTTCGTCTAGTTCGTCGGGAGATCGCACAATTGAAACATTTTGTGATGCAAAGCCATCGGCCGGCTTGATAACAAGCGGAAAGCCAATTTCCGCAGCCACTTTTCTAATGTCAGCAACAGAGTTGGCCAACCCGAATCTTGGTTGACGTATACCCTTTTCAGACAATCGACGTCTAACATTCACCTTGTCACGCATAAGGCGTGCTGTTTCCGGTGAGAGATAGAGGAGTCCCAAACGTTTAGCAATTTCACTCGCTTCAATCTGCTTAATATCAATCAGGCATATAATAGCTTCAATCGGTTTGAGCGCGTGACGTACAAGAATTTTTTGTTCAATCGCGTCTTGTGTAAAAGGGCTGACTTCAATCACCTCATCGGCCAAAGCCAAAAGGTTTTTCGTTACTTCCCCTTGCCGGTGATAGTGTGATAAATCGCCTGTTAGAAATGTCACCTGGTGGCCGACAGAAATTGCATCTTCTAAGACTGTAAAGTCGTTTCCCCCGGGAACATCAAGAAGAAGTATATGTGCCATTTCGAATAAATACCCTTTGACCTGTAAGCGGCTATTTGACGTTCCGAAAATTAATTTCACTGTCATGCCAATGGCCGATGGCGCGATGGGTTAAAGTACCCATCGATCTAAAAATCAGAAAGCCTGAAAGCCCTATCAAAACAAGGGCCGCAAACATTCGCGGGATATCAAGCGCATATCCAGCCTGTAATATCTCATACGCCAAACCCGCGCTACGCCCACCGGAGCCGGCAATAAATTCCGCCACAATTGCACCAATCAAAGCAAGACCACTTGAGATACGCAAGCCCGCTAAAAAGAAGGGCAAGGCACTTGGAATTTTAAGCCGCCAAAGAATTTGAAACCGTCCCGCTCGGTTCAGCTTAAAATAGTCCGATAGGCCCGTATCAATACTTCTAAGGCCAGTAACCGTGTTCGAAATTATCGGGAATAGCGCCATCAATGTGGCGCAAATAAGAATAGCTAATTGCGTGTTATGAACAAGGATAATGATGAGCGGCGCGATAGCAACAATAGGTGTGACTTGTAATAGTACTGCAAAAGGAAAAATTACATTTTCCAGAAAGCGGTTTTGAACAATAAGAATGGCTAATAGCGTACCTGTTAAAACCGCCAATGCGAAGGCTTCTATCGTAACCGAAAGAGTTGATAGAAGTGCTATAAACAAGGTTGGTGCGTCGCTAATTAAAACAAATGCTATATCGCTCGGCTTCGGAACGATATAGGTGGGAATATTTTCGTAGCGGCACAGCAAATCCCAGCCTATGATCAGCAGTAAGCAGAGGGCGAATGCAGGTGAGATATGTGCCGGGATCGAACGGGCGAAGGCCAATAATTTTCGCATCTCTTTCACGCCTATCTTTCAGCACCTAATGATGCATCGACCAAAGCGGTCGATAATGTTTTGCACATTTCCATAAAGCTGTTTTGTAAACGGAAATTGGCATTACGCATTGAAGGTGCATCAATTTTGAATGTCTTAAAAATCCGACCTGGGGCGGAGGCCATCACTGCGACGCGGTTTGATAAAAATGCGGCTTCATAGATCGAATGCGTCACAAAGACCGTCGTCATTCGCCGTTCACGGCATAGGTTGGAAAGGTCAGTATCCAATTTATTGCGGGTAAATTCGTCCAGAGCACCAAATGGCTCGTCCATCAAAAGCAAGTTTGGTTTTGTGACGAGGGCGCGAGCAATTGAGACGCGCATTTTCATGCCGCCCGATAGATGCCGAGGGTAACGCTTGGCTTGATCCAATAATCCAACGGATTGCAGGGCATCCACCACCTGCACTTTGGTTTCGTTACGAGGTACACCCGCTAATTCCAGAGGTAGTCGAACATTTTCTTCAACATTTGCCCATGGCATCAGGGTAGGGTCTTGAAAGACAAAGGCGATTTTCTTTCCCTTGCTTCCGAGAACATCCGCACCACTGCCCCACCAATTCACCTTTCCGCTGGTCGGCTGTGTAATATGAGCAATGATCTTTAATAGTGTGCTTTTGCCGCAACCCGATGGCCCAATCAGGCTGAAAAATTCGCCTTCATGGATCTTAAGATCAATGGCTGAAAGGACCGCTTCATCGCTATCATACGTCATGCCGACTTGTGACAAGGAGACGATCGCTGCGTCGGATTTAATCGCAGGAGCCGTCAGCACGGTATCACCTTTCAATTTTGAAATTGCCATATTCATTGAATATGAAGATCCTTAATAAGGCGGTCATCTAAAGCTTCATGATAATTAACATTTGGATTAAGAAGACCCTCGCCCGTTAAAAAATCGAATGTCGCCTTGAAGCGTGCATCCGTTATAATTCCGAGACCTAATGTTTTGGCGTCACCACCATCTACCACACCCATGCTTTTGAGCTGTGAATATCCAAAATCTAATTGCTCTTCACTCATATTAGGATTGGCCTCACGGATCGCGGCATTAGCTTGCGAAGGGTTGGCGAGATAAGCGCGCCAGCCCTCGAATGTTGCTTTTAAGAAGCGTTTGATGATTTCTGGACGCCGCTCTAATGTTTCGCGCGTAACGACAAAAGCAAGGCCATAAGGTGGATAACCTTCTTGTTTCAATGGAAGGAAATGAATCGGAACGCCACTCTTAATGGCTTGAAATGGCTCTGATGACGGGTAGGCCTGCTGCACCGTTTGGCCATCGGAAAAAAATGGCTGTAAATTAAAGGTGTATGGCTTCACTTGTTCGTCTGTAAGTCCATATTTCTTTTTAAGCCAAGGCCACCAAGTTGTTCGGCCGGGTGTCGCTATTAAAATTGTTTTATCCTTCAAGTCGGATAATGAATTCACGGTATCGCGGGCCATGATCCCAACCAGGTCCGATTGAAACGAGGCGGCTACGACGACAACAGGAATTTTATTTTCAAGCGATTTAAGAACCTGAATATCATAGCCCAATAAAATATCAGCCTCCCCCGCAAGCAATAATTGCATGCCATTCAACTGTGGTCCACCTTGATGGATGCTTACATCGAGATCTTCTTTATCATAACCCCCTGACGCCTTGGCTTGATATATGCCGCCATGCTCAGCCTGAGCATACCAATTGGTTAAAATTGTAAGGCGATCCTTTGCGTTGGCAAGGTTTGGATAAATGCCAGTGGCACAAACCAACAATGTCAAAGCCATCAGCGGGGCAATGCGCCGAGGTGGACATTTTATTGCGCTTAAATAGAGGCATAACGGCTTGAAGGATATCATCGGTATCCACCTAAAGATTATTGATATTCGCGGTGAAAAGGGGCTGCCGGGTATCCCGACAGCCCTATTCCCACAAGATTTAGGCAACGGTCGATATGGTGGAGCTAACAGCTCCAGCAGCATTGGCGTTACCAAAAGTATTTGCAATAAACTGCGACCACGCCGTGTTCATCGACGTCGTGTTGCCGCTATTCACTGCCGATTCCAAATTCTGAAAATCAGGATTATTCAGAAGATTGGAAGCGCCCGTTGCCACATTTGACGGTACAGCCGGATTAGCAGATGTGCCCGTTGACGACGCCGTAGAGGACGAAGCCAGGTTCTGAAGGTCGGTCACGAGATTGGCCATCGCCGCCTTCGCATTCAAGAAGGAGGCGGTTGTCATATCGCTTCCATTCTGGGTGCTGCTCGACGATGAACTATTGGCCATCATGGATCCACCGCCACCATGATGGTGGTGATGATGACCTACGGGACCTGCCGCAGAATTTGATGCGGAAGGGGATGTCTGCGTTGGATCCGCTGATGCCTGCGTCGTCGACGTGCCGTTGGCCGAGGATGACGCGTTGGGATCAAGAAGATTGAACGGAGACGGGGTAGAAGCCGACGCGGCGTTTTGGAACCGTGGCGGCAGTGCAGCCTCAGCGGCTGAAAGGTTGCCAGCTTGAAGTGCCGCACCAATCATACCTAGAGGGCTACTCGGATCTACATTCGATCCGGATGGAACCAGCGATGCATAAGCGCTGCTAGCAGCCTTCGTATCGCCAGATTTCAGAGCTTGAGCCAAAGCATCAAACTGCTGATGCCGCTGAGAACGTGCGGCACTCATCTGCGACTGATAGACGTTCATCGCAGATGAGCTAGAGATGTGCATACCCATTGAATTGCCTTTCGGTTCATTAGATATGGCCTGTCGTCCCAGCCGAACTATTCAGTTGCGGCGGCAGGTCAAACAAGCTCGTTTCCCTGTTCAATTAAGGCTGATACAGAGAGCGAACCATCCGCCGATTAGCAATTCCTGTGCCCAAAATTAACGTTTTGGTCTACATTACCAATTATTAATTTAGGGGATTTTTGAAGGGCTTAGCCAAGAGCAACATTACCAAACTGTAATGCTTTTGCCACCCGTGAGACAGCTCTGCCGTGCTTGTTTAAGCACCAATTTACGAGCTGTTGATAGGCATGATGATGCGATTTGCCATTGTTACCATTGATCGATACATGGGCATTTTTCAAGCATTTATGGATGCAGGATGGCAGCCTATCAAACTCTTCACGGGTGCATCTAAAAACGAATTTGATACGCAGCAACAGGTTATTGCCGAGGCTGAGCGAAGATCGCTCGACATTCAGCTTTCGCGAATAACCGAGAATGATATCATGGCTCTTCGCGCCCAGGGATGCGATGCCCTTGTCGTTGCCGGCTATAGTTGGAAAATCCCTGATACACGGCAAATTTTGCCTTATGCCGTCAATTTTCACCCCTCGCCCCTTCCGATTGGGCGCGGTCCCTATCCTATGCCCCAGGTCATCTTGGAGGACCGGGACAATTGGGCCATCAGCTGCCACAAGCTGGTGCCCGAATTAGATGCCGGTGATATCTTAAGTTCTGAATCATTTCCGCTTAGCGACGGCGAATGCCATGAAAGCCTAGATCTCAAAATTCAAATAGCAGGGACGCGGTTGGCCAAAAAGATTGCTGATAATTTCCATACCTATTGGGACCAAGCAATCCCCCAAAATAACGCAACCTATTGGAAAAAAGCATCGGAAGATGATCGGCTTATCGATTTTGCGCAACCGATCGATCTCGTCTTACGCCATATTAGAGCCTATGGAATGACGGAAAGTTTTGCCAAATTTGGGGAATCTATTTTAGTTGTTAAACGCGCAATTGGCTGGCAAGAACCCCATTCTTTCCCGCCAGGACAAATCGTTCACCTCAATCAACGCAAGCTTGTTGTTGCTGTTCAGGATGGATTCGTTGGGTTTCTCGATATTGCCCCGCTCTCATCCAGCATTTTTCGCACATAGCGTATCATTTAAATTGACTGGTCCTCGTCATCTTGTGGTGATCGCCAGGAAAATGCGTTAGATGAATTAGAATTGAAAAAGCGATAGGGCAAATCAAAATGGCAAAAGTGAAATATGGCTTAGTCCAGTGTATCCTTATTGCAACTATTCTCTTTCCTAATTTTTTTATCGGTATGGCAAAATCTGCTAATCCCGAATTGTATCATTTGCAAAGTGTTGTCCCATTGCTTGATGGTGGTACCGGGTGGGATCACATTTCCATTGATGCGACTAATCGGCATGTTTTTGCTGGTCGCGGGCCAAAAGGGCTCAGCGTCATTGATGCCGACACTGGATTATGGATCGGCTTTATCGACGAGACGCAAGGTTCCCATGGCGCAACAATTGCCGAAGATTTAGGGTTGGGGTTCAGCGATAATGGAAAAGGTGGCGATCTTACGATTTTTGATCTTAAGACGCTAAAGGTTCAAAAACACATCACGGTCGGAGAAACAACCGACGGTGTGTTTTATGATACCGTGACCCAAACCGGAATCGTGAACAATGGCGAAACCGGGCACATCACCCTTTTTAATCCACAGACTGGTAATTTACTTGGCGACATTGACCTTCAAACTAAAAAGCCGGAATTTGGAACTGTTGATGGTAAGGGTAATTTTTACATTGATCTGCAAGATCAAAATGCCATCGCGCGGGTTGATATCAACCAGCGCAAAATCACAGCCGTTTGGAAAATCGATATTTGCGAGCAGCCAAGCAGCCTTGCTTATGATGCGACACAGGATCGCTTGATTGTTGGCTGCAGAGGAGCTTCTCCGGTCGGTGCGATCGTCGATGCCAAAACGGGAAAAACGATCGCGACGCTACCGATCGGCTTAGGAAATGACTGGGCCGGCTTTGATCAAAAAAGTGGTCTTGCCTTCTTCAGCAATGGTGGCTCTGGAACACTGACAATTATCCAGCAAAGTGCCACGGATCATTACAGCGAATTAGAAACCGTTGGTACTCGTCCGCTGGCGCGTACGGCGACGTTTGATCCGTTGTCCCGCGCTATCATCCTTCTTGCAGCGCGCTATGTACGGTTGCCATCCAGCGACGATGGTAAGCCTGCACAAACAAAAATTGAGCCCGATAGCTCGGAAATATTATTTGTAAAGCCGTCGCGAGCAAACTAACGCCATCAATCAATCGTTCGTAATTAAACTGCTTTAACGAGCAAGGCTTGTTCGTTGATTTGGGCCAAGAGCTCATAAGGCCTTCAGCGCGCTTCCCGGCCTACAAGGATATGGCAGGTTTTGACTTCGCATCCAGTGATGTCAACGAGGCCCTGTTCAGGCAATTGCACACCGGCACGTTCATCGATGATGCTCACAACATCGTGCTCATTGGAGGTCCCGGGACAGGCAAAACTAATATTGCAGCAGCTTTGGCGGTCCAGGCCGTTACGCATCATCGTAAAAAA
>Ga0208618_1001229_pt1 | contig 10232 bp, 9 predicted proteins | sample CryBogCBE18Jul08_FD_184585 | JGI IMG/M metagenome (GOLD analysis project Ga0208618, IMG submission 184585) | Freshwater microbial communities from Crystal Bog, Wisconsin, USA - CBE18Jul08 (SPAdes) | ecosystem: Environmental > Aquatic > Freshwater > Lake | place: Crystal Bog, Wisconsin, USA...
CTAGATGCTGCGATCTGTTGAAGAACGATCGCTGTAGCCACGCTTGCGTTGAGAGACTCCACATCTGATTGCATCGGGATGGAAAGGATCAAATCGCACTTTTCACGAACTAGTCGTGAAAGACCTTTTCCTTCACTTCCAACAATCAGATAAACAGATTCTTTTGCAAGTGAAAACTTGGGAAGACTTTCATCTCCTTCTGCATCTAAACCAACAACAAAATATCCGGCCTTCTTTGCATCTTCTAGTGAGCGAACCAGATTTGTCACTTGTGAGATTGGTAAGCGCGCCGCAGCACCTGCAGATGCTTTCCATGCTGAACCTGTCATTGCAGCTGTTCGGCGCTCAGGAATAACAACACCATCTGCGCCAAATGCAGCGCCAGAACGAACAATCGCTCCTAAGTTGTGAGGATCTGTGACGCCATCTAAACCAACAAGTAACCCCGGCTTCTTTGCTTGCGCAAGAAGAAGAGTGAAAGCTGTGTAAGCATATGGCTTAATGACAAGCGCGATTCCTTGGTGCATCGTTGTTCCAGTCAAACCATCTAAAACTCCGCGCGCGACTTCTTTGATTAGAAGGTTCTGATTTTTAGCAAGGCGCATTGCCTCAGTCATTCGATCATCAATCTCAGCACGCTGGGCGATAAGTAATTCTTTTGCAGGAACTTTTGCTCGTAGTGCTTCAACAACGCTATTGCGACCTGCTACCGCGTCTCCACTTGGTCTTGTCTCTCGGCGAGATTCCATAGGGCGAGTGCGATCAGATGATGCACTCTTACGTGGACCTCGTGGTCCTACGCTCTCTGCTTCACGACGTTTTTTACCTGGACGCATTATGAAAGACTCCATCTGGTGCCCTGTGGGGTGTCTTCAAGAATGACACCAAGCGCCGCTATTTGATCCCGAATTGCATCTGCTGATGCAAAATCTTTACGTTCTCTTGCCGCTGCTCTTTGGTCAAGAGCCAGTGCAACTAAACCATCTAGCACCGATTGATCGGCGCTTGCACCATGCGCAAATGCAGCGTCAAAAGGATCGCAACCAAGAATCGAGAGCGCTCCGCGGATCTCTGATGCGCTTGTTTCTATTCCCTTTTTATCATTGGCAGTAAGCGCAGTATTTCCTTGGCGAAGTGATTCGCTGATACCGGCCAGCGCAGTTGGAACTGCAAGGTCATCATTCATCGCATTAGCAAAAGAAGAAGAGATAACTGGCTCAGCTTTTTTGCCTAGTACCTCACTGCTGCGCTTAAGGAAACCTTCAATACGGTGAAAGTTCACCGCTGCTTCCTCTAAAGCCTCAAAAGAAAACTCAAGCATTGAACGGTAATGTGCGCTACCTAAGTACCAACGTAGTTCTATGCCGCGCACCTGCTTTAGAATTTCAGCTACTTGCAGCGAATTGCCAAGAGATTTAGACATCTTCTCACCAGAAGTTGTCACCCAAGCGTTATGCATCCAGGTATTAGCAAAACCCCAGCCAGCAGCCTCTGATTGCGCAATTTCATTTTCATGGTGAGGGAAGATCAGATCTAAACCGCCCCCATGAATATCAAAAGATTCACCAAGGTAGGCATGCGCCATTGCTGAGCACTCAACGTGCCAACCAGGGCGGCCTGGTCCCCATGGTGTTGGCCATGATGGATCTCCAGGTTTTGCTGCTTTCCATAGCGCAAAATCACGAGGATCTTTTTTGAATGTTAAATCTGCATCATCTGCTGGTTGCAGGTCATCAAGCTTTTGATTAGATAAAGTTAAATAAGAGGCAAGTTTTCTTACCTCTAAATACACATCGCCATTGCCTGGTGCATATGCACTTCCGTTATCAATCAGGATCTGCATGAGCTGGGTCATTTGCGTGATGTGACCAGTGGCTCTTGGCTCATAGGTAGGAGCCATAACATTAAGCGCCGCATAAGCGTGCGTAAATGCCTGCTCATACTTCATCGCAACAGCCCACCAAGGAATCTCTTCGTGTACTGCTTTATGCAAAATCTTGTCATCGATATCGGTGACGTTGCGAATAAAGTTCACTTCAAAGTTTGATGCCAAGAGCCAGCGGCGCAAGATGTCGAAGTTCACGCCGCTTCGAATATGACCAATATGAGGGGGTGCTTGCACGGTTGCTCCGCACAGATAAATTCCTACTTTGCCAGGGTTAATTGGCTTAAATTTTTCAAGGGTGCGAGTAGCTGTGTTATATAAATGTAGCTCACTCATTGGGCAATTCTACCTTGTTAAATTTGCTCAATTTCTACTTGCTGCTGCGGATAATAAGCGCAGTTGCAATCGCTGATAATCCTTTGCCCTCGCCAGTAAAGCCAAGCCCATCAGTTGTCGTTGCAGACACTGATACCTCTACCCCGCCAAGGGCATCCGATAGCGCAGAGATGCATTCAGCTCTGCGGCTACCAATCTTTGGTCGGTTGCCAACAATTTGAACGCTGACATTATTGATTGAATAACCAGCAGCACTAACTTTTACCAAGGTCTCTTTCAATAACTGAGCGCCAGATGCACCCGCGTATTCAGGTCTATCTGTTCCAAAGTTGCTTCCCAAATCGCCAAGGGAGGTTGCCGATAAAAGTGCATCACAGATTGCATGAGCCGCAACATCGCCATCGGAATGTCCGTCCACACCAATTTCACCTGGCCAGTTAATTCCGGCAAGCCATAAGGGCCTTGATGAGTCACTTGAAAATGCGTGCGCGTCAGTTCCCACTCCCGCTCTCATATCTGCGTTGACTTCGCCAACAAGATACTTAAGCGCAAGTGCTAAATCATCTGGTGTTGTAATTTTTAGTGCTTGGGGTTCACCCGAAATAACCTTCACGCTCACGCCACGTTCTTCCACTAAACCCGCATCATCGCTCATCTCATCTTTGCTCTTGTGAGCGGCAATCAGCACCTTGCGTTTAAAACCTTGTGGGGTTTGAATAGCGCGAAGCTTTGATCGAGTAGGCGTCTTAGTTACGTAATTATCCTTATCAATACGTTTTATAGTGTCAGTTACTGCAATACCCGGAACAACTGCCTTCTCTCCTGCGCGCAGAGAATCAATCACACGCATGGCAAGAGAGGTGGGAGCAAGAGCGCGGGCAGCGTCGTGGACAAGAACAAAATCATTTGTTGCATCAATGTGCTTGAGCGCAGCCTTCACGCTTTCAGTTCGAGTTATTCCCCCAGTGACAACGGTGATTTCATCACCGAGGAGTTTTCTAAATTCGTCTTCAAAACCTGTGGGGGCCGCCACGATAATTTGGGATGCAATAGGGGCCATACGATTAACAGCATGCTCGACGAGAGTTTTGCCAGCAATCTGAACAAGTGCTTTTGGAAGTGTGGAGCCAAGTCTTACGCCGCTGCCGCCAGCGGGAATAATGACAGCAACAAGATCGCTCACGATAAAAGCTTTAAGAAGCTAGAACCTCATCAAGAATGACTCCGGCCTTCTCTTCATCTGTGCGCTCGGCCAGAGCAAGCTCTGAAATCAAGATTTGCTTTGCTTTTGCAAGCATGCGCTTCTCACCAGCAGATAGTCCGCGGTCTAGATCACGGCGGTAAAGATCACGAACTACTTCAGCAACCTTAATGACATCTCCTGATGCAAGCTTCTCAACGTTTGCCTTATAGCGGCGAGACCAGTTTGTTGGCTCCTCTGTATACGGCTGGCGCAAAACATTAAATACGCGGTCCAAGCCTGCGCTATCAACAACGTCGCGAACTCCGACCAAATCAACGTTCTCCGCTGGGACTCTTACTGTTAGGTCTCCTTGAGCTACCTTCAAAACGAGGTAGATCTTCTCTTCTCCCTTGATGGTGCGCTTCTCGATTGCTTCAATGAGCGCTGCTCCATGATGGGGATATACAACGGTTTCGCCGACTTTGAATGTCATTAAATCTCACTCCATTTGGTCGCGGTTGGGGATGTGCGTTTGTGGATAAGGGGTTAATCATACCAGCGTTCTCAAGGTCACATTTGCCAAGGGGTAAAGGGCTATTTTTGTCAAGGTATTCTTTACTCATGATCAAAAAGAGCGCCCAAATCGCACTTGTAACAGTCTCTGTATTAAGCCTCTCTGCATGTGGTGCTAGTGGCCCAGATGCGCCCACCCGAAACATCAAGCAAGTAACAGATGGTGTTGAAGGCCAATCAGGGCAGATCCTTGTTCGCGATCTACTTCTAGTTGCGCAACCCGATGGAAGCGCAGTAATTGTTGGAACATTCCTCAATCACGGACAAAACGCTGATGCCCTCACTGGAATTACAGTCAACAACATTCCTGCAAAGCTCTCTGCAGCATCTTTCCCGCTTGTTTTAAACACACCAGTCATCTTCTCTGGTGACTCAGCAAATGCCTCAGGAAGGGTCCCTGGACTTAATATTCCAGTGGGATCACGCGTGGATATCACGGTGAATTTCCAAAGCACACCTTCGATCACGCTCAGCGCAATTATTCGCGCCCAAGCAGAATACTTTAAGAACGTAAAATAAGCATTAGGGCATAAAAAATCCCGGACGCGATATGCGCCCTGGATTTTTAGTACTTATGTGCTACTTGATTTTTGCAATCAAGCCGTTAACTGTTGTCAAAACTTGACCAGAGATTTTTGAGAATCCAAGATCAGGGTTTGCGTTGACACAAGCATCGCTCAACAGGTAATTGAAGAATGCATTTGTTGCAGATGTATTTGCTGCACTTGGTGATCCTGCAGGATCAACTAGACCGTATGAAACGATACCAAGGACGTATGCACCTGCATCTGATGTGTTGAAGTTATATGTCAAGACACCAGTTGATGAAACTGCTGCTGCGCTAAGGAATGATGAAACGCCACCCGCTGTTGGAGCAACGTACGCACCTGACGCATTCTTGATGTTTGCAAGTCCAAGACCAGCTGACTTTGCATATCCTGACTCAACGTAGTTGATTGAATAAGGTGTGCTTGCAGCAAGCGCTGCAACACCAGAAGATCCAGCTGCTGACAAGTAGCTAGCTGGGATAATTCCTGGGCCAGAACCATTTCCTGGGAAATCGTTACTGAATACGCCTGAAACGAATAGTCCGTTTCCGCCTGATGCCTTACCACCCCAAGTTGCTGGGAATTGTGTTTGGAAGAAGTTAACCAAGTTCTGTGTTGTACCTGATGAATCAGAGCGGTAAACAACACGGATTGGCTGTGCTGGGAGTGTGATTGAAGGCTCTGTAACTGTCTTTGAAGTTGTGACCTTTACTGGCTTCTTATTCTTATCAAGAATTGTCTTGCCCTTAGCGTCCTTCTTCAATGTTGTTGTTACAACAGTGTGTGAAACAGTCTTATTGTTTTCAGCAACAATCGCAGGATCGTTCCACATTGTGATCTTTCCAGCGAAAATGTCTGAAAGTGTCTTCTGTGAGAAGTAGAGCTGAGGTTGTGTTGCTGACTTAGCTGAACCTGCTGTGAGGTTATATCCAATAGCGATTGGAGCAGCTACGGCAGGAATATGGAGAAGTGTTGATGATGCAGCTGTGAAAGGAACATCTGAGAAATCGAAGTCGTTGATACCACGGTCTGCGTTGTTACGTCCTACGCCTGAACCGCCACCTGCATATGAAACTGTGTTACCAGATGCGCTTTGGAATCCTGGTGTACATGCTGAGATCAATGAACCAGCGAATGTTGAACCTGCACCAGTGATTGAAGCACCAGCGAATGCTGGTTGTGCTGCGAAAAGAGTTACTGCAGCTGCTGCTGCGGCAATCTTTAGTGAACGAGATAGCTTCATGTATAACCTTCCGATAGATCCATGGATGTGGATTTGTAAGGGAAAGCCTATGAACGGCAAGAAACTGGCTATGGACTAGAACTAGACAAGTTGCTAACAGAAGATGAACAGAGGGTTAACCAAAACGACCTGTCACATAGTTTTCTGTGCGCGTATCTTTCGGACGGGAGAAGATTTCACTCGTTGGTCCAAGCTCAACCATCTCTCCTGGGCCACCGTCAGATAAGAAGAAGGCTGTGTAGTCAGAGACGCGCGCTGCCTGTTGCATGTTGTGAGTAACAATAATGATTGTCATAGATGAAGAAAGGTGAGAGATCGTCTCTTCCACCTTGAGAGTTGATCCTGGATCAAGAGCTGAGCAAGGCTCATCCATCAAAAGTACTTCTGGTCGAACCGCGAGCGCACGCGCGATACACAAGCGCTGCTGTTGACCGCCAGAGAGAGATCCACCATGAGCATTCAAACGGTCCTTTACCTCAGCCCATAGACCAGCCCGCTCTAAGCACTCCTGCAGAAGATCCTCTTTATTCTCTACCTTGATCTGTGCGAGCTTAAGACCTGCAAGAACGTTCTCAGCAATTGTCATAGATGGAAATGGGTTTGGCTTCTGGAAAACCATTCCAACCTTCAGGCGAATCTTTGTGACATCTGTTCCTGGAGCATAAATGTCGTTGCCATCGAGCAATACCTCTCCAGCCATCGCAGCGCCCGGAATGAACTCGTGCATGCGATTGAGTGTGCGAATAAATGTTGACTTACCGCAACCAGAAGGACCAATTAGGGCTGTGACTGTACCGGCCCAGAAATCTAGTGAGACGTTATTGAGCACGTGCTTGTCATCAAACCATGCGTGAATGCCACGAGCCTCAAGGCCAACGCCTAGCGCCTTTCCTCCATGTGCCTTGCCCGATTTAGCATTCGCGGCAATTCCTGAAAGAGATGCAGGTGATGTACGTGTGTCCATTTCTTTATCCTTATCGTTTTCTGAAGTGTTCTCTGAATTCACTATTATTTGGTCTTCCGATTACTGAGCAAGCGTGCTGCGATAAACAAAGAGAGCACAAGAATCAGGAGCACGAAGATTCCGGCCCATGCCCGGGTAATCGACTCAGGTGTGCCTGCGCCAAAGCCTCGCCAGATATAGAAAGGTAGAGATCCCATTGGGTGAGAGAAAATATTCCAGTTCTTTGTATCTCCGCCGCCAGTGAGCAGAACAATCGGAGCAGTTTCACCGGCAATACGAGCAATACCCAAAATCATCGCTGTGACAAGCCCACTGCGAGCTGCAGGCAGGACAATCTGAGCAACCGTGCGCCACTGGGTTCCGCCGAGTGCAACACCTGACTCACGAAGATCTTGTGGGACAAGGAGCAGAACTTCTTCAGATGTACGAGCAATAGTTGGAATCATCAAAATGGAGAGAGCGAGAGAGCCTTCAAATGAGTTAAAAGTTTTGGTGAGCGGATAAACGATTGCCGCAAGAATGAAAAGACCTGCCACGATTGATGGAACACCTGACATCGCTTGGACCAAGAACTTAATGGGGCGCATAAAGCGGCCTTTTATTTCTGTCATGTAGATAGCGGTAAGAAGGCCAATTGGGATACTGATGATGAGAGCAACAATCACCAATAGAAATGTGCCGATGATTGCGTGAAGCAATCCACCTTGGTTAATAGGATCTGTTACCGCGTTGTTGTGCATATCTTTTGTAAACATGGTCCAGTGCATACCCTTGTAGCCGCGAGCAATGACTGTGTAAAGAATGCTGAGAATTGGAATAACAGCTATTGAGATTGAGAGCATGACAAATCCACGGAATATGGAATCTGCTCCTGCTGTCTTGCCCTGTGTGGCTCTTGAATATCCGTAATCAATAACGATGTAAGAGATAAAGAAGACCGCGATATATGCCAAATTACCCGAAAGAGGGGTAATGGCTACTAACGCCCCAGAAATGGCAATTGATGCGGCAAAGATTCCAATAGTGATGAGTCGCTGCGCGGGAGTAGCTCTCCATGGCTTATTTGGAGTTGGAATTGATCCCTTTGCAGTAGCAATTGTGCTCATCGGCCTGTCTTTCCGCTACGAGCAACAATTAAGTCTGCAATTGAGTTCACAATCAAAGTAACAACGAAGAGAACGAGTCCTGCAGCCATCAGCGCCTTCACTTCACCTTGCGTTGCCTCACCAAACTTGAGCAAAATCATAGATGCGACGTTTCCGCCTGCACCGATAAGGACATGCCAGTTAATCTTGTAAACGATATTGAGCACTGTATACACGGCAACTGTCTCACCCATGGCTCGGCCTAAGCCAAGCATCGCTCCGCCGACAATTCCAGAACGTGCGTATGGGAATGCAACTGCTTTAATCATTCCAAAGCGAGTAGCACCGAGGGCATATGCAGCTTGAATGCGATCAAGTGGTGTCTGACCAAAAATTTCACGAGAGATTGATGTCACGATTGGAATAATCATGATCGCAAGAACAAGACCAGCAATGAGTGGGGACCGGTCAAAGAATGGAGATTCCATCTTGAAAAATGGAACCCACCCTAAATATTGGTGAAGCAACTTTGCCCAAGATACTCCGATAGGCGCTAGGACGAAGAAGCCCCAGAGTCCAAACAAGACGGATGGAAATGCAGCCATGAGGTCGATCACGGCAACCATGAACTTCTTGAGTGAATTTGGAACATAGAAAGTCAAGAAAAGCGCTGAGAAGACCGAAATTGGAACAGCAACAAGGATTGCGATGAAAGAGCAAATAAGCGTTCCTATAAGCATTGCCGCCAAACCAAAGTGCGAATTCTTCATATCTAATTGGTTTGCTTCATTCACCGTTGCAACCCAGTTGCTGGTGGTGATGAAGTGAAGACCTTGAGATTTAAAAGTTTGGAAACCTTGGTAAAGAAGGAAGATAAATATGAGTCCGAGAATAAGCAGCGATGAAAGTCCACCGCCGGTTACAACCCGCTGAAAAATCTTGTCTGAAAGCCTGGGCTTAGTGGTGATCTCCCGCTTTGGGGGCAGGACAGGCTTCTGGGTCAAAGTTGAACTCACGAGAGAATACTTATCTACTGGCCCTCTTTGTGAAAGCCCACGGGATGACTAGAAAGTGAACGCAAGGTGAATTTAGCCGGTTTTAGCGCTACCCCTCGAACTTATATCCCAAACCTCGCACAGTCTGAATAAAAACAGGGTTTGCTGGGTCGGCTTCAATCTTTGCCCGAAGGCGCTTGATGTGAACGTCGAGAGTTTTGGTGTCACCAAAGTAATCACTACCCCACACACGATCAATGAGCTGAGAGCGAGTAAGTACTCTTCCTGAATTGCGCATGAGATATTCAAGTAGTTCAAATTCTTTTAGCGGTAAAGATTGCGTCGCACCATTGACGGTAACGATGTGGCGTTCAACATCCATGCGCACAGGACCTGCCGTGACTGTGCCATCAGGAGATTGAAGATCATCACCTTCTGCAACACGGCGTAATACCGCTTTGATACGGGCAACAAGTTCGCGAGTTGAGTAAGGCTTTGTCACATAATCATCTGCGCCAAGTTCTAACCCAACAACTTTATCTACCTCTGTATCTTTTGCAGTGAGCATAATGATTGGCACATTAGATTTGCTGCGGATCTGACGGCAGACTTCCGTGCCAGATAATCCAGGCAACATGAGATCGAGCAAGACTAAATCTGCCCCGTGGCGATCAAACTCCTCAACAGCTTTGATTCCGGTATCGGCAACAGAGATGTCAAAACCTTCACGGCCTAAGAGATATGAGAGTGCATCTGAAAATGATGGCTCATCTTCGACAACAAGTATCTTCGTCATTATTTATCCTCTACTGCGCTTAGGTGTGGTGTGGTGGGAAAACGAATGGTGAAAGTACTTCCTGCTCCTTCAACGCTCCATACCGAGACATCCCCGCCATGGTTTGTCGCAACGTGCTTAACAATAGAAAGTCCAAGTCCCGTTCCGCCTGTTTCTCTTGAGCGGGCAGGATCAACCCGATAAAAACGTTCAAATATTCTTTCTAATTCCTTCTCTGGAATTCCGATTCCTTGATCAGTAACAGAAACTTCCGTGAGGGCGTCATTTTGTTTGAGAGCAACAGCAACGCGGGTTCCTTCTGCGCTGTAATTAATTGCATTTTCAATCAGATTAGAAACAGCCATCTCTACTTGCCTGCCATCTCCCTTAATCATTCCAGGAGATTGCTGACTATAAACAATCTCTATATTGCGCTTTTCAGCGCTGAGGCGTGATTGATCGATTGCTTCTTTCAATATCTCATCAAGGTTCACATCATTAGGGTTTTTCAGCGGATCGGTATCTTGAAGCCGAGAGAGATTAATAATCTCTTGCACTAGATCGCTCAATCTTTTTGCTTCAACTTGCATCTTGCCGGCAAAACGCGAAATAGATTCTGGATCATCGGCAGCGCCAAGTACAGCT
>Ga0208618_1001231_pt1 | contig 10227 bp, 11 predicted proteins | sample CryBogCBE18Jul08_FD_184585 | JGI IMG/M metagenome (GOLD analysis project Ga0208618, IMG submission 184585) | Freshwater microbial communities from Crystal Bog, Wisconsin, USA - CBE18Jul08 (SPAdes) | ecosystem: Environmental > Aquatic > Freshwater > Lake | place: Crystal Bog, Wisconsin, USA...
CATCCCCCGCCTTCTCAAAATCAGGATGGTCGCTACACATCCCCTCAAACGTGATGATATCGCCCACATTCGCCCCAGCACGAATCTGCGACTCGAGAACCTTTGCCTGATTCACCAGCCCCTTTCCAGAGCAGCCATCGCAGTTAGATCCCTTCATCTTCCCTTGAGCGCCACAGGCACCGCATGGAGACCGATTCACAGCCATCATCCCTGGACCAATTTGCATTAATACCTCTTTTACACAAGAACCACGGCATTGCTCACATGTCTTCCAATTCAAACAGCCCTCGCCATTACATGAAGAGCAAAACACCTGTCGGTCCAGGTCAAATCGCAGATTCTTGCCGAAATAGAAATCGGATAGACTTAGGGAAATATCGTGCATCTTATTCGCCCCTCGTTGCTTACGACCTTGCTTCTTTTGTCCTCCTGGGCTTGTTCCATGACCAAACATTCCGCCGAACATACTTCCAATATCCACATTGATTCCTCCGCCACCGCCGAAGGGGAAACCTCCAAACGGATTTCCTGAAAACGGGTTTTGCATTTGTGGTGAGTTATTCGGATTGGCATCGCCAGTTAAGTCATACATCTGACGCTTACCAGAATCAGACAAGACCTCATAGGCATTCTGAATCTCCTTGAACTTCTCGTTATCACCTCCCTTATCTGGATGATGAACCTTCGCCAACTCAAAATATGCCTTCTTGATTGTCCTGTCATCAGAACCCTTATCCACCCCTAAGACATCATAGAGATCAGGCATACTGATCTTTGTATATGGCCTGGTTTAGACCATTCCGTGGGAATGGTGCTTCAGAAACTCGGCTATGCCGAGTTTATCAGACCATTCTATTGTGAAACAATAGAATGGGATATCTGCTGCTGTGCTTTAAGCACAGCAGTTCAGACCATTCTATTGTGAAACAATAGAATGGGATATCTGCTGCTGTGCTTTAAGCACAGCAGTTCAGACCATTAGTTCAGACCATTCTGTTTTTGCTCACAAAGAGGCTTAAATTAAATGCCGAACGGATACAATAATGAGTCGCCTCTACGGCCAAGACGGCATTTTCGCCTCACTACGAGAAATGATGGCCGATCTCCCACATATCTTTATCACAGGCCCCCCAGGCTCTGGAAAAACAACCTTCCTTGAAGATACCATTGAAATCTTGAAAAAGGAGGCCCCTTTCACGATTGAATCCGTCCTCTGGCTCAGCTCCGAAAAGGATCGTGGTATCCACACGATTCGTGACAAGGTGAACGATTTCTGTAAGCGCATCCATTCTAAACCAAATACCCTCCGTTTTATTGTGATTGACGATGCCGACACACTGCCTCTCATCAGCCAACAAGCCCTGAGGCGACCCATGGAAACGTTCAACCATCTCACTCGTTTCCTGTTCGCATCCAGACATTCTGGAAATCTCATTGAACCCCTCAGGAGCCGTTGCCTCACCTTAGAATTGGAGCCAATTAGCCCCTTAGATGCCTTCCCCCTTTATTCGGCCATGTATAATCTACCTGTCATTCAAGACCTGATGGAATTCTGTATAAAGCATTTTATTTCTATTAATGAAGTAAAGTCAATTATTCGCCTCTATAAATCCTATCTGACAGAACTCACTCATGAAGAGGCCATGAAACGCTTACACGATATTTTACCCACCTCGGTTATTTATACGACTTCTTTGATTACCGCCCTTGGACGAAAGAGAGGAGATGATATTCGCAGCTGTATTACAAACTTGTATTTGAATGGCTATCTCTTGGACGATATTCTCCTGGCAATTGAAAAAAGCATTTCCCTCTTTCCCAATACAGATCCATCGGTGAGATTCACTATTACACAATTTACTATGCTCGGCTGGATTTCTATTCAACAGGGCAAAGAGCATTGGATGGACACGATGGATATTGTAGAACAGATCCTCAAGTAACGGTAGAGAGGAGCCATATGCCTCCTATATTTAGACAGATACCCCCACACGATATCATACTTAAGGTCTTAGCGGTATTTGGCCTGACCTCTTTATACGACGCTAGTTGGTTTTCTAAGTCGCACGTCCGATTGGACGCCTTAGAAGAAGTATTGCTAGAACTAGAGCCGTATTATATTCCATGTAAAGCAAGAGACTACTTATATTCACCTCTTACACAAATACGAGCAATCACAATACTCCGGCAAGTTCTAAAGGTATATGATATACATCTACAAACTAGCGAACGAGGACGTGGTAATATAAAATCAGTATGGTATCATTTGAATAGTCCGCAGAAGGAAATTCCTACTGGAGAGATTGTGTTTGATTAGCCTTCTAAGCCAATACTTTCCTGAGAATACTACTCAACACCATATCTGAATTTAAGATCTGATTCTCAGAGCTGCGAAGAATCCATCCAAAGGCTGTCCTGAGCGTCAAATCATTATAAGGAACTACGATATATTTAGAACATTCAGGAATCTCAAACTGGATTTCGCCGTGCATCCAAGTGGCAAAAAGATCTTCCAATTGAAGCTTCTTTTGCGTCTTGCTATTACGGCTCAGTTCATCCAGGGGGCGCACTTCAACATCATCCTTTCCATGACATAGCTCAAACCAATCGCTCTTGGCATCCCCACGAATCTGTAGGCCTCCTGACTTGGTATTGAGTCTCTCCCTACACTTGGCCTCCCAAGCAACAAGACAGCCATTCTCAGGAGCTGGTGCCCACATGGCACGAAATCCGGGAACGGATGTCCCATACATCGGCACATCATCTTGTCCAAAGGCAATCAACTTATCATCTGGCAGAGGTCCGAAACCCTTTAGACACACAACGGAAGGAGAAAGCCAGAGTCCTCCAAATTTGGCCAAGATTGCCGTGCGAATCCAATCCTCTTCGGCAGTCCCCACATTTGCGTTAAAGTTCTGTAGGCGTGTAGGCATCGCCTCCACTCCTAAGAGCGCTGCCACACCTTGTAGGCCGCCAATAACCTCAATACGATAATCCTCGCCATTAGCCGCCACAATGCTCTCGTAAAAGAGATTCAAAATAGGAATATTTAACACACGACCACTTCTAGCACCAAAGTCTGACCAATACCGACTATTCACTTGGCTGTTATTGTAATAAACCCAAAGTGGCGGACGGTCATTTCCACACTCTAAGGTCTCAGGAGTTACCTTAGGACGAAATCTGCCCGCCTCCCAATAAGCAGCAAATGCCACTGACAAGACACCAAGGCCTATGAGTATCATTTGCTCCTTCTTCATCTAAAATAGAGCATTTAATTTCGTATGACGAGTCGCTTCAACCGTTTCTTATGACGAGTCTCTTCATCCGTTCAAAATAACTGTTCTCGGCAATCGCCTCTTCAGCAACACGACGCTTCCTCATCTCCTCTTGTCTCGCCAAGGCCGCCTCCGCCTCTCTCAAGGCCATCATCTCGGCATCCGCCAGAGGTGCCGGTGCTGATTTTCTCTCTTTCACCATTTGCTCTATAGAGCCCGAGGGAAGCTGAACATTCGTTGTCTGATGCGTAAATGTGTTATACTCCGTATATGCCTTCTTCAAATCCGTAAACCCTTGCCCTCGCCCCGTCTCTACCGCCGCCACCGTATAATCATCTCTCGCTGTTCTTCCGAGATCCGTGACATAATTCATACCACGAGCCAACGATAGCTCTTGAGCCACGAGGGCATTTCCGCCCTGTGCTCTGAGAGGTCGCTCTTCCTCAAACGCCTTATTAAACACATCACGATTGAACTTTCCTCCGAATGCTGGATTTGCCCCTGCTTTGGCAGAAGATTCAGACCCTTTTAACCAATCTCCGTATCCTGACTCTTCTGGGTCAGGAATTCTTGTCTTTTCAAACATTGTGTTAAATGCGTCCAGGTTGAGTTTGGAGGGATTCAGTTGAACTGGTTCTACCATCTTCCACGCATCGGCTTCTCCTGTTCGTGTATTGTTCAGGGCGGTGGGTGCTTCCACCTTTCCTTCCGTTGAACGACCGCCGTTAATGCGTTTTAGAATATCGCCGAGATAGGCGTAGGCTCTCGTCACTGCCTCGAACTCCTTTTCTGACCCGCCCTTGTCTGGATGCGCTCGGATCACGGCCTTCTTATAAGCGGATTTCAAGGATTCGTTCGTTAGTGCCACCTCCTCCTCCAAATCCAGGATGCGGAGGCAGGCGGAAAAATAATTCATGGCTTTCTCGTTGCCTTTCTGACTTGCTGATGTGACGGTTGAGCCTCGGTGGGCGGTGATCTGATTACTTTGCCCTGTGCTTTGCCCTGTGGCCTGTTTTGCCTGCCCCTGCCTACTATGTGGCTGTGCCTGCCCCTGCCCACCATGTGGCTGTTGTGGCTGTCCAGATTCTCCAGGCAGAAAAGGCGGATTTCTCCCTTCTTTTACCGTTTGAACATAATGTAATAAATGTCCATAAATCCCAGCCGCCCGAGCAGCACTTGAATGCTCGGGAGAACTCAGCAAGGTCTGTATCATTTGCATTCTTGTTGCGGGCGCTTTGATGGCCAAAACGTTTTTGTAAATCCCGATAATATGGGTTGGTAACGATGTGGCAGAACCCATCCTCTACACGAGGGGCGAAAACGATTTGGTATTCCGCTACGCATTCTTTAGCCTATTCCCTGAGCCGGTTCCCTGAGCCGGTTCCCTAAGACAGTTCCCTGATCCGCTCCACCATCAACACAGGAATCTTCGCCTCACATTCCCATAGCCATTTCCGACCCAACGAAACAAATCCAAACTTCCGAGGCCACATCTGTGGCATAAGGCCAGGAAGACGACGAAGGTCGCCTTTCACTAAACCCCAACTCTCTAATGGAAGCACCATGGCTAATTGCTCCGCCGGCAAAGGCACAGCACCGCTTCCCACAATCTCCACACTCCTCTCCACCTCCAGAAAAGCCGCCAAATCCGACCAGAGTGGCGGAATCCACGCTGGAAATATCCACGACGAATTCACCGGCTTCCCCCTGTAATAATCAATAATCCACTGAAATCCCTTGATATACTCCCCACACACCTGATCCACATCGTAGGTTGCGTGTAAGAGGCGCCAATATTCCTCCTTCCATTCTCTTTTCAAGGCGACACCGTCCATCAACGCCGCCTCGGCATCCCATTTGAGCGGTAACCCCTCTTCGGCTGCAATTCCTTTGCCAACGCCCCGCATCGCCTGCTCCCGCTTCTTTCGTATCATGTGAAGCATGCGATCCTCCTCACCCCGTGACCAGGACAAGAGAACACCTTTTAACACAGATAACGAAACCCGACCGTCCTCAATTAACGGCGCCTTTTGCTCAGCGATTGACCGAACCACAAAGTCATGACCATCATCCGATAGTTTGTGGGTGAGACTATGGGGCAAGAAATCATTGCCCATTAAACTCATGTATCCGATATAATTCAAGACATTGTCTCCTAATAAGCCAAGGCGCCCCTGAAATTCCCGAATATTCATGAACTGGTATTCTTGGTGACCTGTTGCCACAGGCCCTGCCATACGACCGAACTCCTGCTTCTCTCGTAGCAAAAACAGATTCAGGCCTTTTTCCTCACCCACTAACATCGACAACAATATGAGATCGGCATCCAAGCCATAGACCACAATATCCCCTTCAAATGCCCCATCACGCAACCACTTCATAATCTTATGCTCCCCCTCACCATGTTCATCCACTCCACTCACCGTCCAACCCGTGTGCTTGGTAGCAAGGGCATGTAGCACAAGTCCCAGAGAATTCATAAACTCCGTCCCAGGCGTGATGGCATTTGTATCCCATGATTCACCTGCGACTGAAACCGAAGAAGTTCGTAGCCACGCTGATTTGAATCTGCGCACACGTTGTTGCCGAATCTTGGCCATCGGCACTACTCCATCCACCGCCAAAAGAACACGAGTTGGTTTTCCCGCCGTGACCCAGACTTCCTTTACTGTCCGTTCCACCTCCTTCAACAAGTCCTTTTCCCAGGCATCGTGGTCTTCTGAACGATATACCGGCATAGATGGTGCTCGTATACAGCGGTAAATCAGACAATTGAAATCAAAACAAAGGGCTGCTGGCTTCCGTGCTAACTGTCGCATAAGACATCCAGGATATTTCTGTAGAATTCCTCTGAAATACGAAGGAATACCCATATCTTAAGTAATCATCTTTGCTTTTCCTTTATCCCATTGGATTGTTAGAATGGCTGCCCTTGATCCCTCTCCATCAAAGCTATGGAACACCTTTGTAGAATTAATTCTTATTCCCATAGACAAGGGTGTATTGGCCGTGGTTCCTGAAGTAGGGCATCTGTCCCCCATTATATTGTCAATTGGAACTGCCTTCGTGGCGTTAGTGACGTTGAACTTCCCCTTGATGATGCTGGCAGGTTCTACCGTGGAAGCGTATTTTGCTTATAATACCCTGGCCTCTATAAGTTCTTATAGTATCACGCCCTTACTCGGCGTGGCTGATTCCCAGCTTCCGCCAGATCAACGCAAGGCATGTAAAAGTTTCTTTCAAACTCTCACACCCTCCCGATTTGATTATCTAATATCAAAAGGTCTAAGGAATGAATTCCCCAATTCCCCCCTCTATTTTATCTGCTTCGCCGCCGCTTATTGTGTCCAGAGCATGTATTTCTTCAGTCAAGAATGCTCTGAGCTAGGCCCTCAATACAGCAATCGCCCCTATTTAGCGATTATTGCTTCCGCCATGTTCATTATTCTATACACCATTTACCTCCTGGCATTTTCTTGCGATACTGCCTTTAATCTTGTATTCACAGTTGTCCTGGGATTCTTGGTGGGTTACTTGATCTGTTACCAGAATTACCTACTCTTTGGAAAAAGTGCAGTGGACTTGTTGTTCATTCCTTCCCTCGCCAGGCGCACTGGAATGGACTATATTTGTGTGACGACGAACTCTTCGGCGGGTGGAGTAAAAATGAGGCCGTTTAGTTCAGGAGATACAACGGTGAGTGTAAGCTGGCAGGCGATTCCAAACATGTCTTCTTACAAGGTCCAGTTTTATTCTACCAATTCGGCCAGCCCTTCTAATGGAACGGCCTTTGGAGCACCTGTAACCACTGGTGATCTGAAAGCAACTTCTGGCACAGTAACAAAAGGCACCTACTACTACGCCACTGTAACCGGCGTGGCCGCTGATGCCTCTCAAACATCTCCTGTTCCTTCTTCTGGAGCTATTCAAGTATAAACCTGTGTTAGAAGGGGACAATGGAAGCCCTACAGAGTACATTCGGCGATGCTTTCACCACACTCCCATTATTAATCATGGGCTTCGTGTTTTTCTTAGGAACCCTGACATCCAATATCGGCCTCCTCTACCTATTTATAGGACATTTGATTATTGTTCCTGCCTTGAGTTATCTGGGAAATAATGCTGGCCATCCTTTCATGGATGGCCCAAATGGCGACCAATTTAACATAACCATGCTTGTCAAATGGCTATTTTCCTTTGCCGTGTTCTTCGGTATCAACGTAGGGTCAGTTGCGATAACGAATGGAACAGATAGCCTTGGTTTCTTGGTTTTCATCGTCGCCTTAATTATTCAATGGATGTATAAGGTGCCCTTCTTTGATGTGGTGAATCCATTGGCATGGGGCGAAGGCAATATACTAAAAATGTTTGGAATGGATCCCTCTGTCAGGGCAACACCAGCACCGACATGTAATATCGTTCCCATAGGATCCGATGAACCGATCTATAGCTCTCCCAGCCATTGGGTGAATCACATGACCTTCTTTTTCGGATTTATTATGTCTAATACTGTCGCCGTGTATAAAGAACCTACTCCTCCCAAGGTGAACACAGGCGATGCGGATGCCGATGCGAGAAGAAATGCGGCGATTGACTCCCGTGTGGGAAATAGAAAAAGTTTAGCTCTTTCTATAGGATTTATCTCCACCATTGTGTTCTTAGTGTTATTATTATTCCGATACCGTGTTGGATGCGAATCACATTTCGGCCTTGCCCTCTTCCCTATTGGATTTGCCTACATGACCGGCTACTTCTTCTTCAGCCTGCTCTACAGCAGTTGCGGTGTTCGGCCGGCGGATGTCCTAGGTATCGTTCAAGGAATGATATCTAGCGACCTCATTGATAATCCGATTGTGTGTGTGGGGACTCCTAATTAGTCAGCGAGCACCTCGAGAACAAGGACGTGGCTTAATGGATCCTTTCAAGAACTAGAACCTTGACAAAGGGTGTATTATGGGCATTCTCATCATTATAGCCCCCAAGGATAAGTTTAGCTTGGCTGTAATCGACAATATTACGAATTACTGTGGTATAGTAATTCTTGATTCCGATCTCATCTTCATATCTCAAAGTTACTCTTTCTCCAATCTTAGACCGGCGGGCAATTAAAACGGGCAGATTGCCCGTTTTTTGTCCCGCCAGTCGATCGCTCCAACGGGCATTTCAAATGCCCGTTGGTCTAAACCCTTCAGAATACTGGACAGAGTTTAGTGGCTGATAGAAACGATCTGCGTTGTGATTCCTATATGCTTCAGAAGTATGCAGGAAATGTTGATATACTCTCTTTAAACTAGGCTTAGGTAGAGGCTGAGGCTGAATACGGGAGGTAAAGTCATTCATGTAGGACATGTTGGGACTTTCCCAAGTCCTAGCCAACGATTTCAACTTTTTTTCCGCCCTAAGCCCTCAGAACAAGCACCTCAGAATAGTCAGTGTCAGACCTTCTTTGATAGTCTCCAAAAATAGTCACGGCGGTGGAATATGGAACAATCTTCACAATCTCCATAGGAATCAGCCTGTCATTATTCAAGAGCATCTTCACTTTTTGACCAGTCCTGAACTTATTAACCCTCATCTGATACGGTGTCACAGGGTTGAATATCTTTCCGTTAGCAAGCTGGTTCCACATAGGACTCGTTCCGAAATCATTGTGATAGACGATTACCTCTGGATTAAGCGGAGGCGTATGCGTAGCCGTAGGAGCAGAGGTCGCAGAGGTCGCAGAGGTCGCAGAGGCAGGTGTAGGACTGGCAGCAGAAGTGATAAAAACACAGTTGCTGTAAGTGTTCATTACTAAACATCATTTTACACAAACTTTAGACCTTTCAGAATCTTCAGACCTTTCAGACCTTTCAGAACCTTCAGACCTTTCAGAAACCGCTAAACCCCTTCCACAAGAAAAGATGTTGTTGAAACTTTTTGATGCCGACACCAGGAAGTTGCCCCATCTGGACGGTCTGAAAGATTTCTGTGGTATAATTCGCCCAGAGATTCTTGAGGGTCTCCCCTTGTTCTATTTTTCCTAATTCGGCAGTGAACGGAACACCAGTTTTCCCGAGTCTGGCATTAACAGCCTCGTGAAATCTCCATAACCATTCTCCTAGATCACCCAAGGTGGCAGGCCCTGCCACAGTTCTCCTGTATTCTTCAATATGAAGACGACACACGACACACGGCACAATCGTCTCTAAATGCGCCAACATCCAATCCACCTCTCTCTTGGCATCCTTCTTCATAATTTCGGGGACTCGGGCGGAATAATAGCCAACGATGTGTAAGAGTTTCCAGAGCTTTGGACCCCACACAGCTGGAGGCATCTAAAATTGAAATGTATAAGGCCCGTGGCAAACTGTCCGCATGTCAGTAATGTATCCAGTCGTGGCAGAAGTCTGGACAACTTTTGAAGCAACAATGATGGTTCAAGCGAAAAAGCTCGTTGAAGATATCGCCGCCCACCAAGGCCGTGACGCTAAGGAACTCTGGTCGCAAGTTAAGAAGCAAATCCGAATCCCTCTCGTCGAGGCAGAATTCCCTGAACCCACTCTCTGCTCCCATCCTGTACAAAACCACACCGCCATTCTTCAACGATGCCGAGAACCCTGTCTCCTCGGCTTCGCCACCTGTCCTAAACACGCTCATCAAATCAAGACCGAACCCCCCGATACTCTTGAATCAGTGGATGCCGTGAAAGATATGGACGGGATAACGTATTACGTCGACAGCAAGAAGATCGCCAGGGATAAACAAGGAAAGCCAAAGGGATTGGTGAAAGATGATGTATTGTATCTATTCCAAACTGCCTCAAAGAGCTAAAGCGCCAACGCATCTATACACTAATGTCCTGTCCGCAAATGGCTTGTCCACAAGTGGCTTGCCCACAAGTGGCTTGCCCACAAGTGGCTTGCCCACAAGTGGCTTGCCCACAAGTGGCTTGCCCACAAGTGGCTAA
>Ga0208618_1001232_pt1 | contig 10217 bp, 8 predicted proteins | sample CryBogCBE18Jul08_FD_184585 | JGI IMG/M metagenome (GOLD analysis project Ga0208618, IMG submission 184585) | Freshwater microbial communities from Crystal Bog, Wisconsin, USA - CBE18Jul08 (SPAdes) | ecosystem: Environmental > Aquatic > Freshwater > Lake | place: Crystal Bog, Wisconsin, USA...
GATGTCAGACTCTTAGATTCGGCGATCGATGATCTATTAGTTGTGACGATAGAAAAACTGAGTGCAAGAAATGAGAGAAAGACCAGCGCCGCCAAAACCCTCTGACCTATTGTGACGCGAAACTTCATCACGCTTCGGTCGAGAGTAGTACTTTCTGGCATTTACTTAACCGTGATCTCGCTCAGTGACCAGTTCCATGCACTGAGATTTTTACTGTAGGCAGTTTTATCAGGGAAGATAATTCGAATTGGTCCCCCTTGGTCATAGGGAATCGGCCCCCCAAATCGTGCAATTGCTAGATCCCCTAGCGAGTCGGTGAAGTGTTGGGCTGTGTCGTTAAAAATGTAATCATTGAGTGCAATCGTGCTCAAGTTGGCACTTGACGGAATATTTGCGCTCTTAAAGATCTTCGCCAATGAAACCACTGTAAAGGTCTGGCGAACCCGAGCGAAGGGTTCATAAATTGAGATCTGAGAAGTACCCAACTTCTTCAAAGTGCTCAGAGTGAAGTGAATGACTTTAAAGTGGTTGGTAACTGTGAGGACCACATCATTGGGCCCAGGTGGGTCAACCGGAACGCTCGCCCCATATGGGTTCTTAGTAGGAGCGGGCGATGGTGTGGCGGCATGTGAAGCGGTGACACCGGGAGCTAACAATAAAAGTGCTACTGCGAGCGCCGTGACTCTTCTCATTTTCAACTCTTCTCTCAACTCTCATCTCCAAAATACTGGGCCACTTTTACTTTTAACTCATTGGCGCGAAAGGGCTTTACAAGATACGAACTTGCTCCTAGATCAAGAGCTCGCTGGATATCACTCTCCAGGGACTTTGCCGTGATCATGATGATGGGAGCAGTTGCGCGATCTGGCTTTGCGCTGGCTTGCAACGCCTCCAACACCTCGAAGCCCGATAGATGAGGCATCATGATGTCTAAGAGGACAAGGTCTGGGCAAAAGGCTTGGTAACGGTCCAAAAGCTCCCTCCCTGACTCTACGCTCAAGACCTCGTATCCCTCGCTCGTGAGTATCAGCGAGATCAACTTCCGAATATCAGCGCTGTCGTCAGCTACCAAAATCCTGCCCGCTCTCTTCCCGGGCGGCTGCTCACTCATAAAGGGATTATAGAGATGTAAATGTGAGATAAAAGACTCACAAAAGTAAACTCTTCGGGAGAACTCCTAGATTCATGCGCCAAAACGCTCGGTAGAATCAAATCCTCATGAAACTTCCCTTTACTGCTCGCGCTGCATCGTTAGTTGTAGGAATTGTTGTGGTCTCCTTGGTCATTGGTGGAGCCACCTCCTACCTCTTCTTACAAAAAAGCGCTCCCACAATCAAATTTCCACCGCTAGTAAGGCAGGCTGACCTCCCAAAGCGCCCCTTAGAAACCTTTGCCGCCTCTGAAAAAATTACCCTCCCTACGGACAATTCAAACTTTGTAAATTCCAGTTGCCCCTCCCTCGCCCCAGGTTGGGTCGAAGAAGAGAATAAGAAGCCCGGCGTAAAGATGAAAGCCGCGGGGTGGAAGGCGTTAGATCTCTCCGCCGCCAAAGGCAGCGCCCTTTGGCTCAACCAGACGGCGGTCTCCTGCGGTGACCAGGTAGATATTCACGCCGCGCTTTACTCCTCAAATAGCACCCCGCAGACAAAGTTGCCGCGGAGCTTCGCCGCTTGGCGGATTGGGTACTACAACGGAGCGGGTGCGCGCGAAGTTTGGCGTTCTTCACCTATCAATTTAAAGAAGGGTGTGGCGACAACCGCGGACACCGCAACGCGCTACACCGAGGCAGATTGGCCAACCGTTACCTCCTTTACTGTGGGCGATAACTGGACTCCAGGGCTCTACTTGATCATCTCTTTCTCGGCCTTTGGGCAGATCGAAAATGCGGCGCCTCTCATCGTTCGTGCGCCAGTCGGCTCCTCAAAGCTATTAATGATGCAATCTTTTATTACATGGCAGATGTACAACAGTTTCGGCGGACGCTCGGGATATATTGGTCCGGGCAAGGATGGAAATACCGATTCCGACGAACGCAGTCGTCTAGTCTCTTTCGATCGCCCGATGCTAGGTAGCGGTTCTTACTCAATTCAACGCGACGCAATCCCGATCATTCAATTCTTCGAGCAACAAGGGATCGCCGTAGATGAAGAGACAGATTTAGATATAAATCAGTGGCCTTCCATCACCACAAAATATTCAGGGATCATTGTTGGAGGGCACGCGGAGTACTTCACCAATCGGATGTTTAACACCCTTATTGCCGATCGAAATAGCGGGGTAAACATCGCGATCTTTGGTGGCAACACCGCCTATTGGCAGACCCGTCTTGAGCCTTCACAGTATGGGCCAGATCGCCATGTGGTGATGTACCGCACCGCAACAGAAGATCCAAACCATGACCTGACTCAAGTCACTATTGAATTTGGCAACAAACGTTTAGGTACGCCACCCAGCTTGATCTCGGGTGAGCAAACGAGTGGGGTGCATGTCTATGGCACCCTCCAACCTCTCAAGATCCCAATCTGGCTTCATGTCGATCCCAAGACCCCGATCGCCGGTGTCTCAACCGATACTGAGGTGGAGGCAACCACTCCAAATGCCGCGGAACCTCCTCATGTGCACATCCTTTATAGCGGACTCATGAAGTGGCGTGATGTGGCTAGCCACAAGAACATCAAATCCATACCGGAGGCCCAGGTCTCCTGGACTGCCTTCCCATCGGGCAGTGCGGTTTTCAATGCTGGAATGTCGACCTGGAGTTGTCAACTGAGTGATGCATGCGTAGATCTCCCTTTTGAGAAATCGTCGCAGGATTTGATCCGCTCGATTACCTCGCAGGTCTTGCACTTATGGGAAACCCCAAGGGTTGGAAGCTCGCTGAAGTAGACCTGCGGTTGGTCTAAAGTTGGCCTAAAACACACTCTTTAGAGGGATAGCACTCGCCAATTGGCTGTGATTGCTCTCTGCCCTTCGCCAAGATTTACCCATCAGATTGGGGAAATTAATGAGCGCATTAGACCTTGCCAGATGGCAATTCGGTATCACCACCGTCTATCACTTCATCTTCGTTCCGATCACCATCGGATCTGGCTTTCTCGTCGCGGGGCTGCAGACCGCTTGGTATCGGACCAACAAAGATAAATATCTCCGTGCCACAAAGTTCTTCGGGAAGCTCTTCCTGATCAACTTTGCCATCGGCGTCGTCACAGGCATCGTGCAGGAGTTCCAATTTGGAATGAACTGGTCTTCTTATAGTCGTTTTGTCGGCGATATCTTCGGCGCACCACTCGCTATGGAAGGGTTGCTCGCCTTCTTCTTGGAGAGCACATTTCTTGGAATGTGGATCTTTGGTTGGGATCGTCTTCCTAAGAAGCTGCACCTCGCCACCATCTGGTTGGGCGCAACAGGAACGCTGCTATCGGCTTATTTCATCTTGGCCGCAAATGCCTTCATGCAGCATCCAGTTGGCTATGTACTGAACGGAACGCGTGGACGCGCTGAATTAACCAGCATCTTCAAAGTCTTGACCAACTCGACTGCCGTTGCCGCCTTCTTCCACACCATTCCATCAGCTTTCTTAACTGCTGGTGCACTTTTTGCAGCGGTCGGCGCCTGGATGATCTTCCATAATAAGGATGCTGAGGTCGCAAAGCCTGCTCTCAAGATTGGGCTAGTTACAGTTTTGATCTCCTTCGTTCTTGTCGCTGTATCCGGCGATACAACAGCGCGTCTCATGACGACGCAGCAACCAATGAAGATGGCAGCAGCAGAAGCCGTCTACAACACAAAGACCAATGTTCCGTTCTCTCTCTTAACGATTGGAACTCTCAACGGAAGTAAATCTGTCTTCCAGATTGGTCTTCCTTCAGTTCTCTCCTTCATGGCAACCGGAAATGTAAACGGCACCGTTGAGGGCGTAAATAATCTCGAGAAGAGTTATGAACAGAAGTACGGTGCGGGAAATTACACTCCGAATATTCCTTTCGCTTACTGGAGCTTCCGGTTAATGATCGGCTTCGGTGCTCTTGCTGCGCTGATCTCCTTCCTGGCTCTCTTCTTTATCCGCCAAGGACGCTTTCCACGTAAACGTTGGTTTGTCCGCAGCATGATCATCCTTCCCTTCCTTCCCATCTTGGCTAACTCCTTCGGTTGGATATTCACCGAGAGCGCTCGTCAACCTTGGGTTGTCTTCGGACTCTTTAAGACCTCGGCAGGTGTGAGCCCTGGAGTAAGTGCAGCCAGCGTTCTCTTCACGATGGTCGTCTTCACCCTGCTCTACGGAGTCCTCGCGGTGATCGAATTTGGTCTAATCATGCGGACTATCAAGGTAGGTCCTGAGAAGACTAAAGAGCCCGCCACAAATTCCGAGACCCTCACGATGGCCTACTAGGAGGCGATGCAAATGTCACTCAATTCATTCTGGTTCGTAATCATCGCCGTCCTCTGGATCGGCTACTTCATCCTGGAAGGCTTCGACTTCGGAGTCGGCATCTTGTTGCCTGTAGTCGCCAAAAATCAAGGCGAACGCCGGGCCGTACTCACCACACTTGGACCGCTATGGGATGGCAATGAGGTCTGGTTGCTCGTTGCGGGTGGAGCCACATTCGCAGCATTCCCAGAGTGGTATGCCACGCTCTTCAGTGGTTTCTACCTTCCACTCTTCCTCATCCTTGTTTCACTGATCGTTCGTGGCGTCGCCTTCGAATATCGCAGCAAGTATGGAAGTGAGAAGTGGCGTTCGCGCTGGGATCTAGCGATCACCATTTCAAGCTTCTTGCCAGCACTTCTCTGGGGAGTGGCCTTCGCCAATATCGTTCGTGGCGTTCCACTGACCAAGGTCTCTGCTGGTTACATCCAATACTCGGGTGGCTTCTGGAACTTGCTCAATCCATATGCGCTCCTTGGTGGACTTACTACCCTCTCACTCTTCGTCTCACACGGGGCTTTCTTCCTTGCGCTCAAGACTGATGGTGAGATCAGAGTCCGTGCCAATAAATTGGGGCAACGAGTCGGCCTGGCGACTGCGCTGCTTGCAGTCCTCTTCCTAGGTTGGACCTTGTTGGGTCTTACCTCCAAGGGTGGAGTGATTGCCGGATCGGTAGTTGTGGTCGTCGCATGGTTAACCGCTCTAGCTGCAAATGCAAAGGGACGCGAAGGGTTTGCCTTCCTCTTCTCCGCAATTGCCACGGCTGCAGTTGTCATCACCCTCTTCACAGGGCTCTATCCAAATGTGATGCCAAATCTCACTGCCGGTGGACCCGGGCTCACCATCTTCAACGCCTCAAGCACCCATTACACCTTGGGCGTAATGACTTGGGTCGCTGTGATCATGACCCCGATCGTCCTTCTCTATCAGGGTTGGTCTTATTGGATCTTCCGCAAGCGGATCAATCCAAATCAGATCTCTTCCCCAGAAGTTGGAGTATTGGATACCGTCCACTAGTGAAACCATTTGACCCCCGGCTGCTGCGGTACTCCCGAAGCAGCCGGGGTTTTATTTTCGCCATCGTTGTAATCGCGACGCTAGGTGCGCTCTTAACGATCGGGCAAGCCGCTCTGCTCGTGGATTTGATCTGCAAATTCTTTCAACGAAAGCGCAGTTTTAGCTCTTTGCATGGTGAAGTCGTCGCACTCGCTGCGATATTTCTAGGTCGGGCTCTGCTCGCCTATATAAATGACCGTGTCAGTGCCCGCGCAAGTACGAAGATACGAAACGACCTGCGGATAGAGGTGATGGAAAAAGTCCTAGCGAGCGGTGGCTCCGAGATCGCGGATGTAGGCAGTGCCGGTCTTGCTGTGCTAGTAACTAAAGGAGTCAACAATCTCGATGGTTACTTCGCAAAATTTCTTCCGCAATTATTTATTGCGGTAGTTGTTCCATTATCAGCTGGGAGTGTAATTGCAGCGCGCGATTGGAAATCTGGCCTGATCGTTCTCCTGACGATTCCTCTCATCCCGATATTTGGAATCCTTATCGGAAGATTCACGGCAAGTGCCACTGAGAAGAAGTGGCAGACGCTGGGAGTACTTAGCGGTTACTTTTTAGACCTGCTCAGTGGACTAACGACGTTGAAGGTTTACGGTCGCGAAAAATTGCAGAGCAAACGTCTGCGAGAAGTTGGCGAGCAGTACCGTCGTGAAACCATGCAGGTTCTGCGTATTTCATTCTTGTCTTCGCTCGCTCTCGAGTTAATCGCAACCCTATCTGTTGCTCTCCTCGCTGTGACGATTGGTCTGCGCCTTGTGAATGGATCGATGCCACTGTCAGTAGGACTCTTTGTCCTCGTTCTTGCTCCCGAGGTGTACTGGCCCATTCGCCAAGTCTCGGCATATTTTCACGCTGCTGCCGATGGAGTTGCAGCCTTTAACCAACTCTTCGCCATCCTCGAATCATCCACGAGGGCCGAGGGGGAGCCACTCTCCGAAATTCAGGCGATTACTTGGAGCGAGCTCACGGTCGACTTTCCCGGACGCACCACAATCAGAATCCCAGCTGGTCAATTACGCGCCGGCGAGGTGCATGCCTTAGTTGGCCCCTCTGGTGCAGGTAAATCCACCCTGGCCGCTCTCATTCTGGGCTTTGTAACTCCGAGTTCTGGGTCAATCTCGATCTCCAGTGGCTCCGGGGTACGCCAACTGTCGGAGATTAATCTTGAGAGTTGGCGCCAGCTGATCGCCTGGCAACCTCAGGAACCAAAATTTCCGATAGGAACCCTCGCGCAGATTTTGCGACACGCTAAAGCGGACGCAACCGAGCAAGAATTAGTTGCGGGGCTTTTAGAGGTCGACTTAAATCCCGAAGATCTCCCAGACGGTCTACAGACGGAACTTGGCACCACTCGCCAGAAACTTTCGATCGGTCAGATGCGAAAGGTGGCCTTAGCGCGCGCTCTGCTTAAAGGGGCCCCGTTGCTCATATTGGATGAGCCAACAGCCTCTATCGACGATATTTCGGAGGAGAGAATCTCTGAGCTCCTGGCGGCACGCGCCAAGGCCGGCGCAATGATCTTGCTCATCTCCCACCGGGAACTCTTGATCGAATCTGCAAAGAGCATCACGCAGATAGGGGTCACCGCGTGAGGAATTTATTGAGAATTTGTAAGTCAGAGTGGCGAGAGATGGTTTCAGCCGTTCTCCTCAGTGGCGCCTCTCTTGGAGCGGCAGTCGGGCTTCTCGCGACCAGTGCTTGGCTGATCTCAATGGCCTCGACGAGACCACCTGTACTTGTTCTGGAAGTCGCTATCGTTAGCGTCCGTTTCTTTGGCTTATCTCGTGGAGCCCTGAAATATGGCAGTCGTATCGTGGAGCACAACAGCGCACTGAAAATTCAGAGCGCTCTACGTCTGCGCATATACGAAAAGCTAAGTCGTCTGGCCCCTTCCGATTACGCGCAACTACACCGCGGCAATTTTCTCTCGCGTGTTATCAACGATGTGGAATTGGCACAGGACCTTTGGCTACGCGTCGCATCCCCATGGTTTGCGGCGATCATCTCCGGGGTATCTGGAGTAACGATCATCCATTGGCTGCTTCCATCTTGTGGCTATGTAATCGGCTTGATCTTTCTTGTTACATCTTTCGTTATACCTCTTCTCGCAGTCCTCTCTTCCGGTAGCGTCGATTCCCGCAAAGATGAGAGCGCTCTCTTTGACCAGATTGTTCAAATCGCTGAATCTGCCCCCGAGTCATTGATCTTTAATTACGACCAAGATCTCTTGGCACAGATTCGCGATGAGCAAGGGAAGATTGAACGGGTAGAAAATCGAAATGCAAGAAGGTCTGGATTTGCCTCCGCTTTCTACTTCCTAGCTCTCGGTAGCAGCGTTATCGCCGCGCTTTGGTTTGCAGCTGAGGGAGCGCTACGCCACCAATTGGCGGGGATCAACATTGCGGTGATCGCGCTGCTTCCTCTGGTGATTTTCGATGGTATGAGTTCCCTTCCCGCTGCATTCTCACAATTGCGCCAGATCCTGGGAGCGATATCTCAGATTGATCCGCTTATAGGCTCTGTCGTAAGCGATTCTGTGCACGAAGAGAGTTTCGTCGCTGGTGAGATAACTTTGGAGTTGAAGGAGTTGCTGCCCCTTATCCCTGGAGCGCACACGCAACGTATCTCCGCTCAAATTTCAAACGGACAGACCCTTCTGATCACGGGTCGTTCCGGTTCCGGAAAGTCCTCCATCATTAACTCCATACTTGGTTTCGCTCCATATTCAGGGGAAATCCTCTTGAACGGCCGCCAATTAAGTTTGTCTGACTCGCATCTCTTTTCGACCCTGCTCCAAGATGACTATCTCTTCGGAACTTCGATCCGCGAAAACCTCAAGATTGGAAATCCGGAGGCGAGTGACATTGAACTGTTTGCAGTCCTGGCTCTTGTCGAACTAGATGAATTTGTCGTGAACCTTCCTGAGAGTTTAAATACGATGGTTGGGCCGCTCGGATACAACTTCTCTGGAGGCGAAAAGCAACGATTGCGCTTGGCTCGGCTACTGCTCCGAGATACTCCGATCTTTATCCTTGATGAGCCGTATGAGTTTCTCGATGCGCAGATGGTGGAGAGAATTTCGCTCCGGGTAAATGAGAAACTATCGGATCGCGTCGTCATCGTCGTCTCACATCTAGCACTCCCGATCTCTTCACTCTCCATATCCTTGACGTAACCACTATCTTTTGCGCATGACACTAAAACGCACTCTTGGTCCCTACGAAGTAACTGCAGTTGGTTTGGGATGCATGCCCCTTTCCATGGCAACGGATCGCAACAAGTGGATCCTCGATGACCGCGACGCAGCGATCGGTGTAATTCATGCCGCCCTCGATGCAGGGATCCAACTTCTCGATACTGCCGACATCTACGCACCAGCGTGGAATGCGATGGGCCACAACGAGATCTTGGTAGGAGAAGCATTTAGAAGCTGGACTGGTAGCCCGGAAGCAAAGTCAAAAGTTGTAATTGCTACAAAAGGTGGAATCACTCGCGCTAAAGGTGACAACTGGTGGGGAGTACCTGGGCGCAACGCTTCACGACACTACCTCTACCGCGCGGTTGAAGCTTCCGCCGCAAAGATGGGGCTCTCCAAGATCCCGCTGTGGCAGCACCATCGTTTAGACACTTCGCTAACCTTCGAAGAGCAATTTGAAAATGTTATGTCCCTTAAAGAGCATGGGTATGTCGGAGCAATCGGATTGAGCAACGTCAACGCTGAACAGTTGCGACGCGCTATCGCTATCGGTGGAAAACCTTCTGAGGGTGGAATTGTTTCAGTGCAGAATGAATTTAGTCCGCGCTACCGACTCTCCGCCGATGTGATCGATATCTGCAACGAGTTCGGGATCGCGTACCTGCCTTGGTCACCGCTTGGTGGCGGTTCAAATTTTCAAAAGATTGCTACCGGCGAATTTGGTGCCTTTGATCGTCTCGCTGGAGAGAAGGGCGTCACTGCCTACGCACTCACTATCGCTTGGCATCTGGCGCAGTTCCCGACTTCCATTCCAATTCCAGGAGCTTCTAGAGCTGCCTCAATTCTCGACTCGCTCTCCGGAGCAGATATTCAATTAAGCGCTGCTGAGATTGCAGAACTTAATGCCAGTTGCCCTCCCGATGGCCCCATCCAAGAGGAGTTGGTTACCCAGCCTCCCTTTAGAGAGTAATTCATTCGGTTGGGTAAGTAACGCCGATCTGTTCGCGTAAGGAATCCATCAACTTCATAATCTCAACGGATTCGGTGACGCTGAGGATAGGACTCTCTAAAAGACCTTCCGAGACACACTTCTCGAGGTGCAGCCCTTGGTACTGGCGACCAATGCCTTCAATCTTGGCATCATAACTTTGGATGACCTCCCCTCCCTGGTTATAAACCCGGAATGAGGTCTGGTTGTAGAAGGATTTATCGATTTCGATTCTTCCGTAGGTGCCTACAACGGTGGCCGTCACAGGTCCGGCTGCGGACATGCAGGTGGTCAGAGTTGCTTGCGCGCCGCTCTCGTATTCAAAGATGATTGATGTTGTCTCATCAACCTGTTGACCAGTAAGTGTTGCTTTAGCGGTCGCTGTGGCAGGGAATCCTAGAACGCGAACGGCAAAAGAGACCGGGTAGATTCCTAGATCGAGGAGTGCTCCACCGCCCAACTCAGGCTCCCAAAGTCTAGGTACGTGAGGCAGATATTGGCTGTGATCTGCTGTGATCAACTTGATCTCGCCCAAAATTCCGGAG
>Ga0208618_1001236_pt1 | contig 10199 bp, 9 predicted proteins | sample CryBogCBE18Jul08_FD_184585 | JGI IMG/M metagenome (GOLD analysis project Ga0208618, IMG submission 184585) | Freshwater microbial communities from Crystal Bog, Wisconsin, USA - CBE18Jul08 (SPAdes) | ecosystem: Environmental > Aquatic > Freshwater > Lake | place: Crystal Bog, Wisconsin, USA...
CAACGGCATAGCTCGCAGCGCCGTAATAAAATGGCGGCAAGATAATCAGCTGGCGTTCTTTTTCAATCAGATCAAGGCAGCGGGTTACGGCCAGCGTATCCATACCGAGCGCTAAATGCTCGCCATGATATTCTAAAACACCAAGCGCGATAACGACAGGCCAGTTTTCTGCTATGGCCGTACGTACCTCTTTGGGCAGCATTAATTCATAGCGCATCGCAAATAACCTATCGATTAGGGATGATCAGAACCATACAGATTATCGGGCATACCGCGTGGTTGATTTTTATAAACCACGCCTTTGGGTGATAGCATGGCGTTGGTCAGCGTTCGTTCCGCATGCAGCAAGCGATGGGATAAAAGCCGCTGCGCATAATGGGCCACTGTTTTGATGTAAGCCGGATCATCCGCAAGATTCACCAACTCGCCCGGATCTTTTTTAAGATCAAATAAAAGCGGAGGCAGTGCAGTGAAATGCACATATTTGAAGTCGCGATCGCGTATGACATTCAACGTACATTCGTCAGGCGTCAGGTTTAACGCTTTCTCGTACCGCTCGGTTACAGGGTTACGGAAATCAAATTCCCAGAACACGGATTTACGCCAACGTTCAGGTGTTTCACCCGATAGCCATTCATGGAGCGAGTGCCCATTGTTTTCGTTTGGAACAGGCGAGCCCATCCATTCAAGAATCGTAGGCATCAGATCAACGGATTCGGTGAAGGCCGAAACTTTTCTTCCCCGCGCTGCAACAGGACTATCCGGATCGCGAATGATGAGCGGAATATGATTTGATCCTTCGAAGAATCCGCCTTTACCCCAGCACCAATGATCGCCCAGCATTTCACCATGATCGGAAGTGAAGATGATGAGGGTCTCGTTATATTCGCCAGTCGATTTCAGATGGTCGATGATGCGCCCAATTTGGGCATCGACTTCTGCAATGAGGCCAAAATAAACCGCGCGCATTTCTTCGCGGTCACTTTCGGGTAACGCGTGAATATCAAAGGGCGCATCGAAATAGCCAGGGTTCGACATTTCTTTGAGCCATACATCGAGATAGGGATGGCGGCCCGCTTCGGCCTCTCGGCTTGCCATGCGAATGGGCTTGGCCGGAACTGAGACATCGATCATGGAATCATAGGGCGCAGGCGCGATCAAAGGCGGGTGGGGCCGCAAGAAAACAGCATGGATCAGCCAATCTTCTTTCCGGCGCAGCCTTAGATAATCAATGACTTTATCGGCGATATAGGCCGTGTCGCTGTCCTCGGCTTTGTATTTCGCCGGGCCCCGCCAAAACCGTTTGGGATCGGCGTCGGGATCAGGCGGCGAATAGATATCAAACAGGACATCCGGCATTTCGTAGCCCTTGCGGGCCAATTCGGTCATCCAGCCGGAGAGCGCGCCTTCATTCAGCGTTGCCTCAAGCCGGAAACCGGGAAGCACGCCTTCAAAGCTCCTCAGGCGAGGATCGTCGGGTGCCATCTCACGCGGATCGGCGGAGGAGTCGGTGTAACCAAACAGAACCGGATCGCGTCCCGCCCGACGGGCTTCGAGCGCGAGATTGGTATGCCGACGGTCCAAAGGCGTGCCGTTCCGCACGCTGCGGTGAATGAACGGATAAAGCCCGGTAAGCAGCGTCGTACGCGCGGGTCCGCAAGGCGCCGACGATGTGTAATGATCCCGAAAAAGCACGCCGTCGGCTGCTAAAGCATCAAGATTTGGGGTATGCGCTGCTGGGTGGCCAAGGCAACCGAGAGCATCGCCACGCCATTGGTCGGCTGTGATGAAAAGAACTTTCCGCTTGCTCATCGGTAATGCCCCGCCTCATTGCACTGAAGATGAGCGAAGATACACCGCAAGCTGGACTGAATCGCAAATGTTTTTGAGAAGGCTCTGCAAGGCCCTGCCTACCGATGGCAGAAGCCCTTGCTAGTCTTGCTGAACCCCGGCTTTTGGCTGGTAGCGTGGCAGCGTTAAACCCCAATGAAGCCCTGCAAAACGCAAGGCCAAGGCTGAGATAAATCCAAGAGCCACGGCGATATCTTGCGATGCGCCGACCTCCATCAGACCCACAAAAACCGTGGCGCCGATCAGCGCTGCCGTGATGTAAATCTCTTGCCGGAGGATAATGGGGCTTTCACCCCCTAGAATATCACGGATAATGCCGCCAAAAGTTGCGGTTGCTACCCCCATAGCCACTGAAATGGTCGATCCAGCCCCATGCGCAAGGGCATTACCAGCGCCGGTGACAGCGAACAAAGCCAGCCCGATAGCATCGAGCCACAATAAATACCGATAGCGATACTGCAGGATGTGCGCGAAAAAGAAGGTCGCGCAGGCAACGATGACGCAGGTCAAAAGATAGGCGGGCTGCTTGATCCAGAAGATCGGCTGAATGCCCAGCAACACGTCACGGATGGTGCCGCCACCAATGCCCGTCACGCTGCCGAGCAAGGCAAAGCCGACAATATCCATCTGTTTACGCGAGGCGACCAAGGCGCCCGTTACCGAGAACACACAGAGACCGAACCAATCTAAGGCTGTGATGAAATTTTGCAGCATGTTGCTCTGGGAAACTGGTGCTGCCGGAGAGGATTGAACTCTCGACCTCTCCCTTACCAATAAACCGGATTTTGTCACTTTTCCTAATTAAAACAATTGCTTGTCAAAAGTAGTAAAGTAAAAAGTAGTAAAGTTTTTCAAAAGATGAAATTACATATATTTATCAATACATTGGCCTATCGATGGTGGATAGGTAATTTGTCATCAAGTGCCCTTGAATAGGAAATTTTTCGCACCCAATGAAGGCTTGGGATGGTCGGGTCAGACCATAAAATTTACTCCATTGACTTGCCAGCGAAATGATTGGCAGGATGTCAGACCAATTAGGTAAAGTGGCTGTTATGGAACATCCGATTACTGGGCTTTCGTCTTTGCCGCCTCTCGATAGGGCTGGCGATGTTGTGCGTAGCATAAGCGAATTTATTGCAGGCGCCGGGCTGGAGCCTGGTGACAGACTTCCAACCGAGCGCCAATTAATGCAAACTTTGGCCGTTGGTAGGTCTACAATTCGTGAAGCACAAAGAAAGCTTCAATCGCTAGGTGTTCTTGAAACACGCCGTGGAAGCGGAACTTATCTGCTTCGTAAACTCTCCCGCAATGCAATTCACGTCCCGCTTGTGATTGATGCGCCGTCACTAAGAAGCGGCCTTTTACAAACGTTGGAAATCCGTCGTGCCCTTGAAATTGAGGCGGGTGCGCTTGCAGCACAAAAACGAACCGCAGCTGATATTTATAATATAGAACTAAAACTCATTGAAATGGAAAGAGTGCATCTAACGAAAGGTACGGCAAATAGAGAAGACTTAGAATTTCATCTTTCTATCTATCAAGCCAGTCAAAATCCTCTTTTTAATCAGATACTCGAACAAATGCGCGAAGCATTCGAGAGTTTTTGGAATCGCCCCTTTGATCGCCCGGATTTTGCGGCGCGATCTTTTCCTCTGCATCGTTTGCTATTCAATGCAGTGCGTGACCAGATGCCAGAAGAAGCTCGCCGGATAACATCAGGAATTCTACAAATTGTAGAAGAAGATATCATGGAGATGGTTAAATGACTGATCCCTTTGTGCGAGCCGAACTAATACTCGCGCATGATGAAGAGCATGCCTTTCAAGCTGTTGTACCACCTATAGCACAAACTTCACTGTTCACATTCCGTTCGTTTGAGGACATGGCGGCAACATACCGAGGCGAGAAATCCAGATTCGTTTATTCCCGGACTACTAACCCAAATTTACGTCTATTTGAGGAAAAGATTAGCGCGCTCGAAGGCGCTGAAGATGCGATTGGTACCGCAAGCGGAATGGCCGCGATATCCTCTGCCGTACTGGCCTTTATTGAGCCCAACGACAAAATTGTCTGTGTAAAGCATGTATATCCTGACGCTTATCGATTTTTTGAAACATATGTTCGAAAAATGGGAATAGAGACCGTTTATGTTGACGGGTTGAACCACGACGAGGTCGCTACTGCCCTTCGTGGGGCAAAAATATTCTACATGGAAAGTCCAACAAGTTGGATGATGGAAACACATGATGTTAGGGCATTAGCTGCTCTAGCAAAGGCAAATGGCGTTAAGTCAATAATTGATAATAGCTGGGCCACGCCAATATTCCAACAGCCAATAGATCTTGGTGTCGATCTAGTAATACATTCAGCCTCAAAATACATAGGCGGACACAGCGATGTAGTCGCGGGTGTTGTGGCGGGTTCGAAGGAAGATATCAAAACAATACGATCTACGATTGCTCCCTATCTCGGTGCAAAACTAGCACCATTCGATGCTTGGCTATTGTTACGAGGTTTACGTACTTTGCCGATACGAATGAAAGCGCATCAGTCTGCCGCACGCACGATAGGTGCCCGATTAAAAAATCACCCTCTTGTAAAAAAAGTGCATTTGCCTGGCCTTGGAAACACGTTGCCCGATGGTCTACTTGGTTCTTCAGGGCTACTATCATTTGAAGTTGATGAAGGCGTAGACATCTCATCGCTTTGCGATCGGCTTCAGCTGTTTAAATTGGGCGTGAGCTGGGGTGGGCATGAGAGCCTAGTAGTACCTGCCTTAGTAGCGCGTGGACAGGTGGGCGGTCCTAATTCCGCAATAGCATTTGGCGTACCAGAGAACATGGTGCGTATCCATGTTGGTCTAGAAGGAGAAGACGTTCTTTGGAATGATTTGAATAGAGCAATCTCCGACGCAGAACGTCGGTGAATAGGGGCGGGCGACCTAATGATCGCCTATAAAAAGGTGAAACCGAGGAGGAAAAGGATGAAAAAGCTAATTATATCTTTAGGCGTGTCGATGATGATAAGCGCGTCAGCACATGCCGATACAACGCTGAAATTAACAGAAGTAATTACGAGTCCGGAAAGAACCGAAACTCTAAAAGAGATCGTCAAAACTTTTGAAGCAGCCAATCCAGGAACGAAGGTTGAAATAACCTCTCTTCCTTGGGGGCAGGCTTTCGAGAAGTTTGCCACCATGGTCTCGGCCGGCGATACGCCGGATGTTGTTGAAATGCCTGACCGTTGGTTGTCGCTTTATGCAAATAAAGGAATGTTAGAAAGTCTTGAGCCTTATTTAGCGAAATGGGATCATACAAAGGATCTAAACTCGCGCGCACTCGAGATGGGTCGTTATGTAAACAATACAGCTTACGCATTGCCTTATGGGTTCTATCTCCGTGCAATGTTCTACAACAAGAAACTCTTTGCTCAGGCCGGAATTGCCAATCCTCCAAAAACACTCACAGAATTTGTTGAGGATGCAAAAAAAATATCCACTATTCCTGGCAAATATGGCTATTGCCTCCGCGGGGGACCTGGGGGCTTGAACGGATGGATGATGTTTGGTGCAACCGCGAATGGAGATAACACCTTCTTCAAGGCCGATGGCACCTCGACGATGGCTGACGCCGGATGGGTTAAGGGTGTAACTACCCTAGCTGACATTTATAAATCCGGCGCCGCCCCGAAAGATAGCGTGAACTGGGGCTTCAACGAAATCGTTTCAGGGTTCTATTCGGGAACTTGCGCGATGCTCGATCAAGATCCAGATGCATTGATCGCTATCGCAGAACGTATGAATAAGGATGACTATGACGTTGTGCCAATGCCTAAAGGCGAGGGTGGAAAGGCCTTTCCAACAATCGGATACGGGTCTTGGTCGATGTTCTCGAATTCCAAGCAAAAAGATCTGGCTTGGAAGTTGATTGCGGCACTCGATGGTCCCGAAGGTAATATTCAGTGGAACAAGAAGATCGGTGCTTTGCCAATCTACAAGGCCGCTGAGTCAGACGCCTTTTATGCCGATCCAAAATTTAAGGGATGGTTTGCTGAACTGGCCGACAAGGATGTTGTCCCGACAGTAATGCCAACATACCTTAAGGAATTCGCATTCTTTGCGGATTCATTAGCTGTTAAGACGACGCAGCAAGTATTGCTTGGACAACTATCGCCTGAAGATATGTCAAAACAGTGGGCAGATTATTTAACAAAAGCTCAAAAGGCTTATCTAGCGAAATGAGTATTAATTCGGACGCGCCTTAATAATTCGGCGCGTCCGATCCCACAATGGGGGGAGTTTAAGTGGTTAAGGCTAGTAGCCCAGTGGGCCGTTCGAAACTCCGTCATATTTATCGTCAGCTGGAGCCGTGGCTTTACATAATGCCAGCGCTTTTGCTGATTATTTCTGTGATGATGGTTCCGCTCGTCATTGGGTTAACATACGCTTTTCGAAATTTGAATTTATTGGATCCATTTAGTGGCGAATTTATTGGTATCGCGCATTTTATCGAGCTCTGGAACGATGCGAATTTTTGGAGTGCGCTTCGTAATACGGCACTTTGGACAGGTGCCGCGGTAACTCTACAATTTATTTTTGGATTTATATTAGCGATATTTCTCAACCGGCCTTTTCCAGGACGTGGGCTTGTTCAGGCTCTTATTTTCCTGCCTTGGGCTGTCCCGACTTTCTTATCAGGCCTCAATTGGGCTTGGATGTTCAATCCCGTTGTCGGGCCGCTTCCATATTTATTTGTCGATCTTGGTATCATGGAAAAGCCGGAAAATATTTTATCCGATCCGAACTACGCGCTGTGGGGACCCATTATAGCTATCGTGTGGTGGGGAATTCCCTTCTTTGCCATCACATTATTAGCAGCTTTACAATCAATTCCAAAAGACCTTTATGAGGCTGCCGAAATTGACGGTGCTAGCGTATTCCGTCGTTTTATTTCTATAACGGTTCCCTTTCTTGCTCCTACTATTGCAATAACAATACTATTGCGTGCCATTTGGATTTCTAATTCGGCAGATCTCATTGTGGTTATGACGCGTGGAGGACCGGCAGACTCAACGCAAATCGTTGCGAGTTATATCTTTACCCAAGCGTTTCAGCGCCTCGATTTTGGTTATGCGTCAGCTATTGCGACCGCGCTTTTGGCAATTTTATTAATTTACTCTCTTATAGTTGTTTTTCTCCGCGAAAAACTTTTGAAAATGAGCTGAAATTATGGCGAAAAGCAACTTTGGCGGTCGAAATATAATATACTGGCTAGCCCATTACAGTGTGATTGCAGCCTATTTAGGTTTAGCGCTATTTCCGCTTTTCTGGATCTTCAAAGTTTCCATAACTCCCAATCGGCTTTTATATTCGGAAGGAATACGTCTATGGCCTTCGCAAGTGGGCTGGGAGCACTATTGGTCCGTTATTCATCATACCGATTTCCCGCTATTTTTCTGGAACAGCTCCATTGTGTCCTGCTGTACGGCCGTTCTTACAGTTCTATTTGCCGCTTTGGCCGGCTATGCATTCTCTCGATTTATTTTTAGGGGTAAAATTTGGTTGGTTGGCTTCCTATTGGTTACGCAAATGTTTCCATTGGTGATGATTATTGCTCCGATATTTCGCTTATTTTCTCCGCTTGGTCTAACGAATAGTCTCGCCGGATTAGTCCTCATTTATACAACCTATAATATTCCATTTGCCATTTTTTTAATGCAGTCTTTTTTCGATGCCGTTCCCAAAGAATTGGAAGAGGCAGCGATGATCGATGGATCCACTCGATTTGGCGCATTTTATCGAATAATTTTACCGCTTACGTTACCAGGTATAGCAGCTACGCTTGGGTTTGTTTTTACAGCCGCCTGGAGTGAACTTTTGTTCGCCTTAATGTTGAACTCCCAGCAAGATGCCACAACTTTTCCCGTTGGATTGCTGACATTTATCTCCAAATTCTCTGTTGATTTTGGACAAATGATGGCTGCCGGCGTTTTAGCCTTATTGCCGGTATGCATATTCTTTCTTCTCATACAACGCCATCTCGTTAGAGGTCTCACAGCTGGAGCGGTAAAGGGTTAAACATGGCCTCAATTACAATTGAAAATGTGATTAAAACATTTGGCGTGGTTCAGGTACTTAAGGGTGTCAGCCTTGAAATTAAGTCGGGTGAATTCGTCGTTCTGGTCGGTCCTTCTGGTTGCGGAAAATCTACCCTTCTCAGATTAATTGCCGGCTTAGAGAGCCTTACCGAGGGAATTATTAAAATAGACGGTAAGGTTACCAATGATATACCTCCGCGTGATCGAGATCTGGCGATGGTGTTTCAATCATATGCGCTTTATCCGCATATGACAGTTGAAAAGAATCTCTCATATAGTTTACGCTTAAGAAAGTTTGCAAAAGATTTGATCAATTCAACAGTGATGCATTCTGCATCGCTTTTAGGCCTTGCAGATTTACTGAATCGAAAGCCAAAACAATTGTCCGGCGGTCAACGACAACGGGTCGCAATGGGACGTGCGATTGTTCGTAAACCAAAAGCCTTTTTATTTGATGAGCCACTTTCAAATCTTGATGCAAGGCTCCGGGAGCAAATGCGGTTTGAAATTCGCAAACTACATTTTGATCTTGGTGCTACTTCTATCTACGTGACGCACGATCAAATCGAAGCTATGACAATGGCGGATAGAATTGTCGCATTGAATCATGGGATCATTCAGCAGGTTGGAACTCCAATGGAGCTCTATGATAATCCTGCTAACTTGTTTGTTGCCGAATTTATTGGATCGCCGGCAATGAATTTCATAAAGGGAACGGTTAAAAAAATAGTCAATTCACTGACGGTTTGCGTTGACTCTAATCCATTGTGCGATTTACCGATTGGGGCATCATATTCTATTGATGCAGAAGTTATTATAGGCCTTCGGCCAGAGCGAATCGAAATTACTAATAATCAAACTCTTTTTCCTGCTAAGATAATATTAATCGAAACGACTGGGTTGGCGAGCATCTATCATTGTGATTTTTTTGGACAAATTGTAAAAATATTTACAACAAGCCGGATAGATTTTCATGTTGGCGAAATAGCCTTCATAAATTTCGACGTTAAAGATATTAAATTATTTGATCCTTTATCGGGCAACCGAATTTGAAATGAATAGATTAATTTTATGAGTCTGATATGACCTTGTTTGACACGACTAGAGCGCTAAAAAAATTTATTCCGCGGTCGCAGCTCATCGTTCAGCAGACTGAAGTTCTTAAGCCCATTTGCAAGGTTATTGACGCTCACAATCATCTGGGTCAAGCCTTCGGAGGCGGTTGGTCCGAGCGTGATGTTAGGGAGCTGTTGGATATTTTAGATGAGGCAAATGTCGACGTATATGTAGACCTTGATGGCGGTTGGGATGAAACAATTCTCGACCAGAGATTAGAAAAATATAAGAACGTCGCGCCCGATCGCTTTTGCTTTTTTGGTAGTCCGGGATGGAAAAATTGGAGATCGGATGGCGATGCCTTTGGCGAGCGTTCGGCGAGGCGGTTACGTGACCAAGTACGTCGCGGGGCACAGGGCCTTAAGATATGGAAGGACTTTGGACTAAGCGTTCGTGATCATCAAGGTTCACTTGTTGCCATTGATGATCAAAGGCTAATCCCTTTATGGGAGACGGCCGGGGAATTATCTATTCCGGTTATGATACATATAGCAGATCCCGTAGCTTTTTTTGATCCTCTAAACTTCGAGAATGAACGATTAGAAGAGCTTGATGTCCATCGTGATTGGCATTTCCCTGCACCTCAATATCCGAAATTTTCGGAGTTGATCGGGCAGTTCGAGGCACTGGTAGCGCGCCATAAAAATACCAATTTCATTGGCGCTCATGTTGGCTGTTACTCGGAAAATTTAATTTGGGTCTCCAATTTGATGGAGCGATGTTCAAATTTCTACGTTGATATAAGCGCCCGTATTAGCGAATTGGGGCGTCAACCCTATTCGAGCATTAAGTTTTTTGAACGGCATCAAGACAGGATATTATTTGGAATTGACGCTGGGCCGGATTTGGCAATGTATAGAATATATTGGCGTTTTCTCGAGACCCAAGATGAGTATTTCGATTATAGCCCGACCAAAACGCCAACACAGGGGCGTTGGAAAATATATGGGCTAGGACTCAGATCCGAAATTTTGCAAAAGATATATTTTCACAATGCGAATAAATTACTGAATTTGAATAGACCAGTGACGTTTTAGATGGCTTTGGGCCTAACTAAGCTCCTAAGAATAGCAAAGATTTAGTTCAAAAGTAGTAAAGTCAAAACTTTACTACTTTTAGCTTTTTATGGCCTA
>Ga0208618_1001238_pt1 | contig 10186 bp, 9 predicted proteins | sample CryBogCBE18Jul08_FD_184585 | JGI IMG/M metagenome (GOLD analysis project Ga0208618, IMG submission 184585) | Freshwater microbial communities from Crystal Bog, Wisconsin, USA - CBE18Jul08 (SPAdes) | ecosystem: Environmental > Aquatic > Freshwater > Lake | place: Crystal Bog, Wisconsin, USA...
CGTTGATGATCGGCGCGCCTGATATGGCGTTCCCGCGCATGAACAACATCTCGTTCTGGCTCCTCCCCGCCTCGCTCTCGCTGCTTCTGATCTCGCTCTTCGTTGAAGGCGCGCCGGGCTCGAACGGCTTTGGTGGCGGCTGGACCGTGTATCCACCGCTATCGACAATGGGCCACCCCGGTCCTGCGCTTGATTTCGGTATTCTTTCACTCCATTTGGCCGGTGCGTCGTCGATCCTTGGTGCAATCAACTTCATCACCACGATCTTGAACATGCGCGCTCCGGGCATGACGATGCATAAGATGCCGCTCTTTGCTTGGGCGCTTCTTGTCACGGCTTTCTTGTTGCTTCTCTCGCTCCCAGTGCTTGCTGGCGCGATTACGATGCTTCTAACCGACCGCAACTTCGGCACCTCCTTCTTCGATCCGACGAATGGCGGCGACCCGATCCTTTATCAGCATCTCTTCTGGTTCTTCGGTCACCCTGAAGTGTACATCATGATTTTGCCGGGCTTCGGCATTGTCAGCCACATCATCTCGACCTTCTCCAAGAAGCCAATCTTCGGCTATCTCGGCATGGCCTATGCCATGGTCGCCATCGGCGCGGTCGGCTTTATCGTGTGGGCGCATCACATGTACACCGCAGGTCTCGCACTCAACACGCAGCGTTACTTCGTGTTCGCTACGATGGTGATTGCGGTGCCAACAGGCGTGAAGATCTTCTCGTGGATCGCAACCATGTGGGGCGGCTCGATCCGCTTCTCCGCTGCGATGCATTGGGCGATGGGCTTCATCTTCCTCTTTACGGTGGGTGGTGTGACGGGCGTTGTTCTTTCCAACGCTGGTCTCGATCGTAACCTGCACAATACCTATTACGTCGTGGCCCACTTCCACTACGTGCTCTCGCTCGGTGCTGTGTTCTCGATCTTCGCCGCTTGGTATTACTGGTTCCCGAAGATGAGCGGCCGCATCATTCCTGAGTGGATTGGCAAGCTGCACTTCTGGGTGGCCTTTATCGGCGCAAACATCCTGTTCTTCCCGATGCACTTCACGGGTCTTGCAGGCATGCCACGCCACTATGTGGATTATCCGGAAGCCTTCGCTGGCTGGAACAAGATCTCGTCCTATGGCTCGTATATCTTCGCCTTCGGCCTGTTGATCTTCTTCTTCGGCATCTTCAAGGCCTTCATGAGCCCTGTCCGCGCTGCCAATAGCCCATGGGGTGAAGGTGCTACGACGCTTGAGTGGAGCCTGACTTCGCCTCCTCCACACCATCAGTTCGAAACCCTGCCCCATATTTCGGGCGACGGTCACTAAGATCATTCCTGCCCGCATCATCCGATCCGGGCAGGATTACCAAGTTTGAGTGAACGACCGGCATTCCCGGTCGTTCATCCGTTTGGACCACCAAGGAGTTTGCTCCGTTATGTCGCTCGTAACCGATCGTCTCTATGAAGAAGCGCCTCGCCCGCTTGTATCGCAGGGAACAGCGCGCGATTTTTACGAGCTTTTGAAGCCACGGGTGATGCAACTCGTAATCTTCACTGCGCTGGTTGGCATGTTGACCGCGCATGAGCCGATCAATCCCATCATCGGTTTCGCAAGCATCCTCGCCATTGCCATTGGTGCAGGCGCCTCCGGCTGTCTGAACATGTGGTATGACGCGACCATCGATGGCCTGATGGAACGCACCTCGAAACGCCCTATCCCCTCAGGCGCGATTGCCCCGGGCGAAGCGCTCGCTTTCGGCATGACCTTATCGGTCGGATCGGTGCTGTTTTTAGGCCTGATTACCAATTGGTACGCCGCTGGCTTTTTGGCCTTCACGATCTTCTTCTACGTCGTCGTTTACACGATGTGGCTCAAGCATTGGACCGTTCAGAACATCGTGATCGGTGGCGCTGCAGGCGCATTTCCTCCCATGATCGGTTATATGGCGGTCACAGGCTCGGTAAACCTCGAAACCTTCCTGCAATTCCTGATCATCTTTATCTGGACGCCACCACATTTCTGGGCGCTCGCGCTCGTCAAAAGCAAAGACTATGCGCGCGCGGGCGTACCTATGCTCCCCGTTATTGCCGGTGGCATTGAAACCCGCCGTCAAATCCTGATCTATTCGATCTTGCTTGCCCCAGTCGGCATGGCGCCTGCGCTGTTCGGCTATACGAGCCTCGTCTATCTCGCCATCTCGGCGGTGTCGGGCGGCATCATGATCTGGCTCGCTTATGATCTTTATCGCAAGCGTGAAGGCGATGCCGCGCGCAAGGCGTCGTATCGTTTGTTTGGTACATCGATCCTTTATCTGTTCGTGCTGTTCGCAGCCCTTCTCCTGGAAGAGATTGTTCCGATGATGATCCCGATGTTGATTGGGAGGAATTTGATTTGAACGAGCAACCCTATCCTGAAGTGCCAAAGCTCACGCCAGAAGATCTGGCGAAGCAAAAGGCACGCTCCAAAGCTCTTGGCCTTGTGCTCGGTGCGTTGGTGATCCTGTTTTTCATAGTCACCATCGCTAAACTTGGCGGCAATGTCTGGAACCGGGAACTCTGATCCGATGGCAAATCCGGCCTCGCCATCCCAAAGCAATCGCAACCGCGCCACGCTTGTGGCTTGCGTCGCTGCGATTGGTTTGATGGTGGGTGCCGCTTACGCCGCCTCCCCGCTCTATCGCCTGTTTTGCAAGGTGACAGGATATGGTGGCACCACGCAGGTCGCTACCTCGGCGTCCGATTCCATCATGGATCGGACCATCAATATCCGGCTAGATGCCAATGTCTCAAATGGCCTCAATTGGAAATTCCAGCCTGAAAAACCCGTCATTTCGATCAAAATCGGCGAAACCGCGACCATTTTCTACCATGTTGAAAACCACGGAACGGTCGAATCGGTTGGCGTTGCCACCTATAACGTCCAGCCCGATCTCGCGGGCTCCTATTTCAACAAGCTGCAATGTTTCTGCTTTAGCGATCTGAAGCTAAAGCCGGGTGAAAGCCTGGATGTCCCGGTCGTCTTTTTCGTCGATCCGGCCATTGTTAAGGAACATGACCTCGCCAATCTCGATGAAATCACGCTTTCTTATACTTTCTTCCCTGCAAAGGCCGCAAAAAAGCCGGTTGCAGAGTTGACAGGAACGACTAAACCGCAATTGTAACGACCCGATAAGCTGCTCTGACGAGATCAGCCCAAATGGAGACCAAGACCATGGCCGATGCCCACGCCAAGAACCACGATTATCACATTGTCGACCCGAGCCCATGGCCATTTGTCGGCTCGCTCACCGCCTTCATCATGGCGGTCGGTGCGATCATGAGCATGAAGGGTCTTGCCATTGGCGGCCTAAAGGCCGGTCCCGTTCTCTTCGGCCTTGGCTTACTCGGCGTATTGTACACCATGGCCGCTTGGTGGTCCGACGTGATCAAGGAAGCGCAAGTCCGTGGCGATCATACCCGCGTTGTGCAGATGCATCACCGCTACGGCATGATCATGTTCATCGCTTCCGAAGTCATGTTCTTCGTGGCATGGTTCTGGGCCTTCTTTGACTCGAGCATTTATGCTGGCGAGGACAAGTCCTTCCTTCGTTTTGAATTCACGGGCGGCCATTGGCCTCCGCACGGCGTTGAAGTGCTCGATCCTTGGCACTTCCCGCTGATCAACACGCTTCTCTTGCTCACCTCGTCGACGACCGTGACATGGGCGCATCACGCGCTGCTTCACAATGACCGCGACGGCGTAAAGCAAGCGCTATGGCTGACCGTCATTCTCGCCGTTTGCTTCACGGGCGTTCAAGCTTATGAATATACCCACGCCGCCTTCGGCTTCGCTGGTAATATTTATGGCGCGACCTTCTTCATGGCGACTGGCTTTCATGGCTTCCACGTCATCGTGGGCACGATCTTCTTGGCCGTCTGCTTGCTGCGCGTCTATAATGGCGACTTCACGCCAAAGCAGCATCTTGGCTTCGAATTCGCCGCTTGGTATTGGCACTTCGTTGACGTGGTGTGGATGTTCCTCTTCATCTCCATCTATCTTTGGGGATCGCATTGGGGTGCGGCAGCCCTGCCCCACTAAGCAAAACACATGGTTTGAAAGGGGCGGCTCCGGCCGCCCTTTTTGTTTGAAGAGGCCAATTTCATCATGACCCGAGTACCTCATTCCCATCATGGCGGCGGATTAATGGCTGGCCTTCGTGGCCGTTGTCCGCGCTGCGGTGAGGGTAAATTATTCTCAGGGTTTATCGCGCTGGCGCCATCCTGTGAGTCCTGCGGGCTTGATTATAGCTTCGCCGATTCAGCCGATGGCCCGGCCATTTTCATCATGCTGATTGCAGGCTTTATCGTGGTCGGCGCAGCTTTGCTGACAGACGCCTATTATGAGCCGCCTCTTTGGCTGCTCGCTGCCATCTTTTTGCCTTTGATGGCAATTGTTAGTCTTGGCATGATCCGCCCCTTCAAGGGCATTCTTATCGCCTCGCAATTCCGGCACAAAGCCGAACAAGGCAAACTGGAACTTTAATCATGTCACCTGCGACGCGATCTTTAATCTTGCCGGGCGTGTTAACGGTCTTGGCCCTCATCGTGCTCGTCAGCCTCGGCACGTGGCAGCTCGTGCGTTTGGCGGAAAAAGAACAACAAACAGCCCAGATCGAAGCCTCGCTAACGGTAGCGCCCGTTCCGCTCCCGCCTCAGACCGAATGGGCCACGCTTAAACCAACGGACTATGATTATCGCCGCGTGTCGCTTTCGGGCACCTTCCAGCACGACAAAGAAGCGCTGGCTTTCGGCTTCATTTCGGTCGGTGTGCGCGGCGATACACGTGAAGGCTTTTTTGCTCTAACTCCGTTTGTGTTGGAAGATGGCTCAACCGTCATCGTCAATCGCGGCTTTGTTCCGCAAGAACTCCGCGCCCAAAGCTCACGCGCTGAAGGCCTGATCCAAGGCCCTATCACGATAACCGGTCTCATGCGCTCCCCTGAAAAGAAGGGCACTTTTACGCCCGAGGACGAGCCGGCCAAAAACATTTTCTTCACCATCGACCCGCTTTCGATTGCCCGAGCCCGCCAGGTCGAGCGCGTGGCACCCTTCATCGTCGATGCGGATAAATCACAGGTTCCCGGCCAGTGGCCCGAGGGTGGCCATACGATCGTGGCATTGGCCAATAACCATTTGCAATATGCGATAACGTGGTTTGCGCTTGCCTTAGGGCTCATGGGTGTGTTTTTCGTATTCGCCAATAACCGACTAAAACAAGACCGCTAATTCAGGAACGTCCCACCGTGACCAAGTCCCGCATGCTCCACGTCTCCACCCGCGGCGAAGCGCCAGAACTTGGCTTCTCCGATGCGCTTCTCGCAGGCCTTGCACGCGATGGCGGGCTTTATTGGCCAACGGCGTTTCCAAAACTATCCCATAGCGACATCGCGGCTTTAGCGGGCCGCAGCTATGCGGAAGTTGCCGAAACCATCATCGGCCATTTTGCCGACGATATTGATAAGACCGCATTTAGCAAAATGGTCCGCGAGGCCTATGGCACGTTCCGGCACGAGGCCGTCTGCCCGCTCGTGCAGCTCGGCGATAATCTCTTTGTGCTCGAACTGTTCCACGGCCCGACGCTCGCCTTTAAAGACGTCGCGATGCAGCTCCTCGGCCGCTTGATGGATCATGTGCTTGAGCAACGCGGCCAACGCGCCACGATAGTGGGGGCAACCTCAGGCGATACGGGCGGCGCCGCCATTGACGCGTTTAAAGGCTTGAAGCGCGTCGATATGGTAATCCTGTTCCCCGATGGCCGTGTGAGCGAAGTGCAGCGTCGACAAATGACAACGGTCAACGCCGACAATGTCCATGCGGTCGCCATTGATGGCACGTTCGATGATTGCCAAGCGCTTGTGAAAGCCATGTTCAATCATCATGCGTTCCGCGATCAATTGGGGCTATCCGGCGTCAACTCGATCAATTGGGCCCGCATCGTTGCACAGATCGTTTATTACTTCACCGCTGCCGTATCACTCGGTAGTCCACACCGCGAAGTCTCCTTCTCGGTTCCAACCGGAAATTTCGGCGATATTTTGGCAGGCTGGGTCGCCAAGCAAATGGGATTGCCGATCAAGCTTCTCACGATTGCGACAAACGATAATGATATCCTCGCCCGTGCCATGGCGTCAGGCCGCTATGAAATGACAGGCGTGAAGGCCACCACCTCGCCTTCGATGGATATTCAAATCTCGTCGAATTTCGAACGCATGCTCTACGAAGCGCATGGCCGTGATCCGGCAGCGATCCGCACTTTGATGGCGCAGCTTAATCAGTCCAAAGCCTTCACCATCGCGCCTGAAGCATTAGATCTTTTACGCCGTGATTTTTCAGGCATCGCCGCCAAGGAAGCAGCCGTTGATGCCGAGATGAAAGCTGTCTGGAACAACAGCGCTTATTTGCTTGATCCGCATACCGCGATCGGTGTTGTCGCAGGCCGACAGGAACTCGCAAAAGACAAGAACACACCGATGGTTGTATTAGGCACGGCGCACCCTGCAAAGTTCCCCGATGCCGTTGAACGCGCCACGGGCATTCGTCCCACATTGCCTCCGCATCTTTCCGATTTGTTGGAACGCACCGAACACTTTACGCGTCTTGCCAATGATCAGAAAACAGTCGAAAACTTTATCAAGGCGCATGTACGCGCCGCCAAAGGAGACGCCTCGCGTGTCTGACATTGATCGGATGGAAGCCGTTCGCGTGACAACGCTTCCCAACGGGTTGCGTGTCGTCAGCGAGCATATGCCGAGCCTCGCCACAACAGCGCTTGGTGTGTGGAGTGGTGCCGGTTCACGCCATGAACACGCCGAAGAACAAGGCCTCGCCCATCTTCTCGAGCATATGGCCTTCAAAGGCACCAGCCGCCGCAGCGCGTTGCAAATAGCGGAAGAAATCGAGGCCGTTGGTGGCGAGGTGAACGCCGAAACCAATACCGAATACACCGCCTATTATTCGCGTGTCTTGGGGCATGATTCAGGTTTAGCACTCGATATCATTTCGGATATTTTAACCGACCCGTCTTTTGATCCCGTTGAATTAAAACGCGAGAAAGGCGTGATCCTTCAAGAGATCGGTTCATATGAAGACACGCCCGATGAGGTTGTGTTCGATATGTTTATGGAAACCGCTTATGCGGGCGCGCCGATTGGTCGCCGTATTCTCGGCACACCCAAAACCGTCAAAGCACAAAACCGCGCCTCGATGCGGGGCTTCATGGACCGCACCTATCGCACACCGTCGATGGTCGTTTCAGCCGCAGGCGCGGTTGAACATGAGCAGATTGTCGAAGACGTCAACAAACGCTTTGACTCGTTCGGTCAAACCGCTGCGCCACAAGCGGAAGCAGCGACCTATCAGGGTGGCGAACAACGCCGCCAGCGTAAGCTTGAACAATCCCACGTCGTGTTCGGTTTCAAAGGCCTCGGTTGGAATGATCCCGATCATTACGCCATGCATGTATTTTCCAATTTACTCGGCGGCGGAATGTCCTCGCGTCTCTTCCAAGAAGTGCGTGAAAAGCGCGGCCTTTGCTACGAGGTCTATTCCTTCTTTTCGCCCTTCTCCGATTCAGGCGTCTTCGCCATTTATGGCGGCACAGGTGATGCGCAACTAAGCGATTTTGCACCCGTCGTTTTGGACACACTTGTCGCAGCCGCTGCATCGCCCACTGAGAGCGAAGTCGCGCGTGCCAAAGCGCAGATGAAAATGTCTTTGCTCACAGCGCTTGAATCCCCCGGTCGCCGTGCGGAACAAATGGCGCGTCATATACTGGCCTATGGCCGCGTCTTGCCGCGTCTCGAAATTATCCGCGCGATTGATGCGATCACCGTCGACGATGTAAGCCGCGTTGCCCAAGGTCTGGTCTCGGCGATGCCAACGCTGGCCGCCATTGGGCCGATCAAAAAGCTGATGCCCTTTGATGCCATTGCCGCGCGCATCGGCGCCCCCTCAACCAGCCCTCTTTAATAGCGAGCGACGCAATGGGGCTGTTTGATCGCTTTACCAATCCCGATAAGCGAGGCACCGAACGCGGCTTCGGCCTGATGATCCGGCCGCCGACGATGGATGATTTTCAACAATGGGCCGCGTTGCGCTCCGAAAGCCGAGATTTTCTCGTCCCTTGGGAACCCAAATGGGCCGATGATGATCTAACGCGTAGCGCTTATCGCCGTCGCTATTTCAACGATTCCGATCCTGATTTCCTGCACCCCTATTTCATCTTCGAGGAAAAAATGGGCACCCTCTTAGGCGGAATCAGCTTTGGCCATGTGCGGCGAGGTGTCGCACAAAGCGCGATGATGGGCTATTGGATGGGGCAACGCCATTCGGGAAAGGGCATTATGACCCACGCCGTACCCTTGGCTTTGCGTCAAGCTTTTGGGCCTTTGGGCTTCAGAAGGATCGAGGCAGGGTGCATTCCGCGCAATACAGCGTCCATTCGGGTGCTGGAAAACAATAATTTCATCCGCGAAGGTTATGCCCGCGAATATCTCTGCATTGCAGGCATATGGGAAGACCATGTGATTTATGCCCGCCTTAAAGCCGATAAAGGGCCAGCTTTTGCCAATCCTCCGGCCTCGCAGATCGGCCGTTAAGGTCAAACCCAATGATTTTATCTCGAAGACCGACGTGCTATAGAGCAGGTTCAGGTTCAAGGAAGTGTCGGCATTGAAGTTTTATCGACTAATTTATTTGCTGATGCTTCTTGTCGTTTGCTGTGAAGGCGATCGCGCCGCCTTGGCAGTAGACGTCGTGCGTGTGCCGCCCGAGGCGGAAGCGATCAACCTCTTGCCGTTTATCGATCCCCATCGCTCGGCAGGCGATGAAATTCTTATCTCAACTGCTCCTGGGGCCGATGGCATCGTCAGGCGCATCGCGGTTAAATCGAAGAATGAAGGCAGCCAGTCGGACTGGATCGTTTTCGCTTTAAAAAATGACGGTACCGATACACTTACCCGCTGGGTTGTCGCTCCCCATCAGCATCTCGTTGGTTCGGGCATTGTCTGGCCTGACCTTGGCGCAAGCCGTCTCACCAATCTTACCTCTAGCCAAGGCTCGAGTCCTGAAAAACAGTCCTCCGGTGAAGCGGATATTTTTCAAATTACGCTTGAACCCGGCGCCGCCGTCACCTTCGTTGCCGAACTCGCCAATGTGGCCCTTCCCGAACTCACTTTATGGGCTCCCGATGCGTATAAAGAAAAGACCAACGGCCTAACCTTCTATCACGGCATCATTACCGGCATTATCGGCCTCTTGGCATTGTTTCTTACTATTCTGTCGCTCATACGCGGCACCATCATCTTTCCATCCGCAGCGCTTCTGGCGTGGGCAGTGGTTGCTTATGTGGCGGTTGATTTCGGATTTATGGCCGCCGTGTTTTCAACGACACCAGAAGGCGAGCGGCTTTATCGGGCTTTAGCTGAATCAGTTTTGGCCTCAACGCTTTTTGTGTTTCTGTTTGCCTATCTCGATTTGAAGCGCTGGCGCGTTCGTTACCATCACATCACAACGATTTGGGTTCTCTTTCTCGGTGGCCTTGTCACGATTGCGTTGATCGATCCAGCGGTAGCATCCGGCTTGGCGCGTATCTCGATTGCTGCCGTTACAGCGGCAGGATTTCTGTTGATCGTCTATCTGGCAACGCATGGTTATGATCGGGCCGTTTTATTGGTGCCGACTTGGCTCGTATTGCTTGGCTGGGTCACGGCAGCGGCTTTCACATTAATCGGACAAGTCAACAGCGACCTTGCCGCGCAATCGCTTATTGGTGGTCTTGTTCTCATCATCATGCTGATCGGTTTCACCGTGATGCAGCACGCTTTCACAGGCGGCGGCTTAGCAGGCGCGGAACTCACCGACGCATCGCGCAAAGCACTGGCGTTAACAGGCGCGGGCGATATTATTTTCGATTGGGATGTGGCGCGGGATCATGTCCGTGTAGGCCCCGAAGCCGAAGCCATTCTTGGCTATTCCAAAGGCTATCTTGAGGGCATGCCATCGGACTTTATCGATCATCTTCATCCGGCGGATCGTGATCTCTTTACGGCGGCGATTGATCGTTTCTGTCAGCAACGCCGTGGACGTCTGTCGCTTGATCTTCGCTTGCGCGCCAATGACGGCCATTTCCATTGGTTCCGAATGCGCGCTCGTCCCATT
>Ga0208618_1001243_pt1 | contig 10151 bp, 9 predicted proteins | sample CryBogCBE18Jul08_FD_184585 | JGI IMG/M metagenome (GOLD analysis project Ga0208618, IMG submission 184585) | Freshwater microbial communities from Crystal Bog, Wisconsin, USA - CBE18Jul08 (SPAdes) | ecosystem: Environmental > Aquatic > Freshwater > Lake | place: Crystal Bog, Wisconsin, USA...
GCGTCGCGCAAGCCTTGAATAGCCGCCCAAGAATAGCCAGACATCAATAGTTTGAGAATTTCATCGAAGAGACGAGCTGCAGGCACATCGTGAATCAAATTACTAAGCTTAGCAATTGGTGCACGTGTAGCAGCGTCCAAAGTGAACCCTGTTTTAGCGGCAAAGCGAATCGCGCGCAACATACGAATAGGGTCTTCGCGATAGCGTTTTACAGGATCGCCAATCATGCGTAAGGTTTTCTTTTGCATATCAGCCATCCCACCGTGGTAGTCGAGCACAGTCTCGGTAGCTGGGTCATAGTACATAGCGTTGATGCTGAAATCGCGTCGTGCAGCATCTTCATGCTGCGAACCCCAAACGTTATCCCGCAGGATACGACCATTTTCTGCAAGATGGTCTCCAGCGTTATCCAGCAGGGCTCTAAAGGTTGAGACTTCAATGATCTCGGGTTTGCGTGAGTCGCTCAAACAAACTTAAGGCACCTCCATCTTTAGGGGGATACCACAGTGGGTAGGACAGTTGAAGTTGTTGAGCTTATGGTTTCGTAGTGCTCATCAATTGACTGATAGATTATCCGCCTTGATGACGCCGGCCCATTTTTTGTTTTCATTCATGATGAACTGAGTAAAATCCTTTGTGGCCAAGAATTTGGGGGTGAGTCCCATCTCCATCAGTTTTGTTTTTAAATCGGTTTGCTCTAAACATTTCCCAATCTCTACTCTGAGTCGCTCAACCACCCCAGGGGGTGTTTTGGCAGGGGCAGAGATGCCAAACCATGCATCCCCTACTGCACCTGGAACGCTCTCATTGAGTGTAGGGATTTCTGGATGATCGGGTAGTCGCTCAGAGGCCGTCACCGCCAAGGCCCTCACTTTGCCAGCCTTGATGTAAGGCGTTGCCGCAATCAAGGCGTTGAACATGGCATCAATTTGACCCCCTAAAAGATCAGTCATCGCAGGCCCTGTTCCCTTGTAGGGGATGTGCACCATATCAATTTTTAACAAGTACTTCAGAAGTTCACCCGTGAGAAAGCCAGCGGAGCCTACCCCAGCCGATGAGTAGCTGATTTTCCCCGGATGCTCGCGGGCCAGAGAGATAAAGTCGGCCAAGGATTTGGCTGGGTGGTCAGCTCGCACAATGAGTGCATTGGTGAAGGTGCCCAAAAGCGCAATGTGAACCAAGTCTTCCAGGGGTCTGTATCCCAAGGACTGCCCCATGAGAGGGCCCACGGTGATGGCAGCTCCATTGGAGAGCACCAATGTATAGCCGTCTGGCACAGCCTTTGCGGCCAGGTCGGTGCCCAAAATTGAACCATTGCCCCCTTTGTTGTCGATCACCACAGCTTGGTTCAATCGAGACGATAGTTTGTCAGCCACGACTCTGGCGATCAAGTCGCCAGAGCCGCCAACGGCAAAAGGCACAATCAAGCGAACCGCTTTGTTGGGGTAGTTCGTGTCACTGGTTTGGGCGCGAACGAACGTTGTGGGCATGCCGATGAGTGTGCTTAGCCCTGCAATCTCGGCACACAAGGCCTGTAATAAGTGACGTTTATTCATGGCCTCAAAGTATCATGTTCATGGCTAAAAGGGGACGAGATGTAGGAGGGGATTGAAATTATGGGGGGCGAGACCTAATCTTGGTTCAACCGTAGTTCAATCCTATCTTAAGGATTAAGGATCAAGGGTGATATTGGATTTTTTCACGACATCTTGCCACAAGGCTGTCTCTCGCTTGATCAAGGCTTGAAACTGTTCTGGCGTACCGGACACAGGGTACACACCGTCCTTTTCCAGTAACTCTTGGGCGTCTTTGGAATTCATCGCATGGTTGATCTCGGTATTGAGTTTGCTAATGATGGTGCGGGGTGTGCCTTTGGGTGCCAAAATCCCGTGCCATACATTGACTTCGTAGTTGGGTAGACCTGCCTCTCTCAGGCTCGGAACCTCCGAGAGCACGGGTGTACGCTCCTTTGTCGTTACGCCCAAAGCTTTGAGTTTGCCCGATTTGATGAACGGCAAAGCCACAGAGGGTGTGCTGAAGAACAATTGTGTTTGGCCAGACAGGGTGTCACTGAGTGCGGGCCCACCCCCCTTGTAGGGAACATGGAGTAGCTGAATGGAAGCTTGGCTCATCAAAAGTTCAGCGCTTAAATGCAAAATGCTACCCAGACCCGATGAGGCAATGGTCACATCTCTTGGGTGTGATTTGGCCAAAGCGATCAGCTCAGTCAAATTCTTGGCTGCCAAATTGGGGTTGGCCACCAGCACAAATGCACCTTGTGAGAGTTGGGCCACAGCGCTGACATCTTGGACTGGATCATATTTCAAAGGATAGAGGGCCGCATTGACAGTGTAGCTAGCAGAGACGAGTAACAATGTGTATCCATCGGCAGGGGATTTGATGGCAAACTCGTTGCCCATGAGTCCACCTGCTCCCGCTTTATTGTCGATGATGACCGCTTGTTTGAGAGAAGTGGTGAGTCTTTGGGCCACAAAGCGAGCAATAAAATCATTGCCTCCCCCTGGTGGAAATGGGACGACCAAATGTACGGGTCGCTGAGGATAGCTCTCTGCGCCGAGAACTTGAGCTTGGACACTCCAGCCCACTAGCCCAGCGTTGAGAAGCCACACACTCAAGGCTAGTTTGCGCAAAGCGCGAATAAGAGTTTTCATTTTGCTTGAACACTCACGCTGCTGGAGCTCACACTCAATTGGCAGCCCAAAAGGGCGCTTTCTCGGGTAAGCCGCTCCAAGGTTTCTGCCTCATTGGACAAATCAGGGAAATAGGTTTCGTTGTGTTCGTTGTGTCTTACCAATTTGAAGCCCATGTGTTCAATGCTGTTGGCGTTCAGGGTCAGTTGCGGCATCATTCCTACCCAGTCTCCATGGGTTCTGCCGTTGTGGCCTGTATGAAAAGAAAAACTACCTAAACCATAGAAAATTGGCTTGCCTTGGTAAATTTCAACAGGCAAGGAGACATGAGGGCCATGACCAAAAACGATGTCCGCTCCTGAATCGATTGCTGCGTGGGCGATATCTTTCATATAACCCAATACCTCTTCCCAGAGTCCCCAGTGGCATGACACGACGACATGATCACATTCTTTTTTGAGTTCTTTGATCTGAGACTGTAAAGATTTTAAGTACTCTGGGTCTGCCCAGGTAACGATGACTGGCGGGATACCGGGTCGATTCATCGGTGGGATGTCGGCTTGAACTTTGTAAGCCGGGACTTGATAGGCCGTGTGCCCTCTCAAAACAGCCACGCCTGGCGTATTTTTTCGAGCCTCATGGTGTGTGTTCCAATAAACCGAAGTTCTCGCCAAAAAGCCTATTTTTAGCCCTGATTTTTCTGCAATCCAAGGCTTGCAAGCTGCCTCTAAGTTTGCGCCTGCGCCTGTATGGCCAATACCCAGATGGTCCAACGCCGCAGTCGAGTGCAAAATTGCCTCAGAGCCATAGTTGACGTTGTTGGCCAGACCCACACCTTGGATATGTCCGTGAGCCAACGCTTTGGCGGCAACGTCAGGATCTGCGTAAAAACCTTCATTGTCCACAGAATGGTCTTTGGGCGGCGAGTACAAACAACACTCCAAATTGCTAAAGACCAAGTCGGAGGATTGCAAGGTGTCGTGAACTTGTTTGAAGGGTGTGTGTGGGTCAGTGACGTTCATCAAATTGACGTCGCCCGTGAGGGTCAGTTGAATGCTCATGTTGAATTAAGTTTATTTGCGTAGATGCTTGATTGCTTGGATGGTGACACTTCGGAGGCTTTGAGCTTACACCATTCGGGAGGCGTTGGAGATTAGGCTCGTAGCGAGTCGAGTGACTCTTGCGATTTTAATGAACTGGCTACCCCGAGCCCCGGGGGAGTTAATACCAATGAAGTAAAAACAGTGACCTGTGCCATGATCAGGACTTAGTTCTTTAGCGATAGATAAGTCTAGGCCTAGACCTCAATAAATATGGCTAGATTGATCACAGAGCTCACCCCACTGGCCTAAGATAAGGACTGAGTCTGTGTTATTTAAGTGTGTATTGCGCCAGCACTGGGGCACCAAATACTAGACGATGGCGTTCGTTTAAATTCACCCCTAATCACTGGAACAAAAAACATTGACCGCTCGCCTCATGGCGCAAGCAATTGTTTTGCATGACCCTTGGATCAAGAAAATGCCAGAGAAGAAGTTGATGCCTTAGGCAAAGGATTGATCTCCTGCTCAGGAGTCAATATGATTTTTTCCAACACTTGGCAAACACCCTTGGCGGTGATTAATGAAAAATTCTTGCCTTGAGCATTGATTAAAAAAGCCGAAGCACTCAAGTTCAAATAAATGCTAAATTCATCATGCATTCCGTGGCGCTGCACCAAGACTTTGATGATGTAGTTACTTCCTTGTTTAAAGAGGTGGTGAGTCATGGAGGGAGACTCTTGCTGGAACTCTTGACAAAATTTTTCTGCCAAATGGGGTAATTCGTCCCCCATGAGTTGCATCAACTCTAAATCTCGCCCCATAGGCTGCAGTGCATAACGAGCCTCAATTTGACTCACTGCCACTAAAGGTTTACTTAATTCGTCCATCACGTGTCCCCAAAATTATTTATATCTTTGTCATCACTATAAGCAAGAAGCATGACAATTGATTGCAATAACCTTGGCCAAATCGGTGCATTGACTCTGAAAAACGACTTTATGGGTCTAAATTGGGGTAATTACGGAGAAAAAAAGGGGATAAATGAGATTTATTGATTGTTAAAAAACCAACAGCAGGCCCCAATTCAGTCTTGGTGAGCAGAGTTGGGAGGTGTGATTGATTTAGTTTAGGTATTCAGTGTTTGGGGTTTTGTCGTAATTGCGACATCAATCTCTCTCCAGACACTTTGAGGGCTTGCATGCCATCGAGCAATTGTGGGTGAAGCACTTTGCCATCTTGCTTTTTGATCTCGCCTGCGATCATGACAGTGTGTATATTGGCCAAGCTTGTTTGCATGATCACAGTGCTCACCGGATCATGCACAGGGTACATATTTAAGGCTTGTGCATCGATCATGACCAAATCCGCTTGTTTGCCCACCGTTAGAGAGCCTATTTTGTGATTGAGCTTCAAAGCTTGGGCTCCACGGATAGTGATCCATTCAAGTGCTTGGCGACAATAAATAGAGGAGGTGTCTGGGAGCTTTTGGTGCAATGCCTTGGACTGGGCATTGTCGAGTGCACGTTGAGCAGCAAGTGCCAATCTGGCCACCGTGAACATCTCACCTGAGTAGCCCGATTCCAAATCCACTCCCAAAGATGGTGCACTGTTAAGCTCCAGGAGCCGACCCGTGATGGGAAAGCCATGGCCTTGGGTCATTTCGCTCTCAGGTGTCAGGGAGAAGCTCACCCCCAAATCGACCATCATCTTGAGCTCTTCATCGCTTAAATTATTACCATGCACAATGTTGTTGTTGTCACCCATCAGTCCGTCTTTGGCCAACCGACTCCAGCCATCAGGTGTTTTGGCGGCAGCACCTGCGCAGTGCATACTGGCTATCAATGAAAACTCCCTGGCCAATTCAAAATCATGAACTGCGACATCGTAGGTGGAGTAATGTGGGCCCAAGATGGCCAATCCCAATGTCACCAAGCCATCCGGGTTTTTAAAGCGCCCCTTTAACAGTCGCTCGACCTCAGACCTCGGGTGAGGAATTTCACTGAAGTGTTTTTGTCCAGGCTTGGGATCGGGTTTGGGGGATCCGTGAAAGAACACTCCCCGAATTCCTGAGGCCAAGAGTCCTTCAATGGCTTGATCAGTGTGTTCCGGGGTTGGGTTGTTATGGCACCAGTCGCCCAAAGTGGTTGTACCGCAATTGATTTGATTCAAAGCACCCATCAAGGTCGCGATGTAGAGGTCTTGTGGTGTGTAATTTGTTGCTAAACCTGCATGCACGTTGGCAAAGTATTCCAAAATAGTCCAGTTGCTGGTGACGCCTCTGAGAGCGGTTTGCCATGTGTGCATGTGTGCATTGACAAACCCAGGGGTCACAATCATGCCGCTGGCATCAATCGTCTTCGCAAGCGGTGCATTCAGTTGCTGCCCAATGGCCTTGATCTCGCTGCCTTCAATTAATATGTCAGCATGCGTCAAGTCTCCCAACACAGCGTCCATGGTGATCAAAGTGGCGTTTTGTATAAGTGTTTGAGTCATGGTGTGAAGCCTAAAGGGTGGGGTAGGATCAATTGAAAAATGGTGCTAGGGATCTTGAATCAACAGTGGGCCTACAAAGAGGGTGAACGTGTTGAAATAATAGAAATTCAAAGGACTAAGCAAATCGAATTTTAAGATGGTTTTAGTGAGAATAGCATTGGCGTTATCATTCATAAAGCGATTGAATTGAGCTTGTCGATCCAATGAACCACCGGTTGTGAGGACTCTGTCTCAATGCGAGAATTTTTCATTTTTCATTTTTCTTTACCTTTGCTTGACCATGGAAGGCTTGATTTGTCACAAATAAGTTCTATATTGAAACCATCAGTTGAATGTACAAAGGACTTGAGATGAAAACTAATGAATTTTTTATACCCACAACATTGGCCCCCCTAAAACGTACCCTGGGCCTGGGCGCGGTGATCACGGGTCTGTGCTTTGGAGCTGTGCTTGCCAGTAGTGCCAATGCACAACCTGCGCCGGGAATGTCCATGGGTGGGGAGCAAGGTATGGGAATGCACGACATGCACGACATGCATGACATGAATGCAATGCACCCTGGTTCTATGAATCCAGCAAAGCTTGAGAAAATTTGGCAACACCGAATGGAGCATTTTGAGGCGCACATGGCGATGATGAAAAAACGCCTTGAGATTACCTCGGCCCAAGAGGCTGCGTGGAATCAATTTGTAACCGCCATGCGACCCACTGCCAAGCCTGAGCAAATGGCATTGTCACCAGGTCAGTGGCATGAGACGATGCAACTGAAGGCACCAGAGCGAATGGAGAAAATGATCGCCATGCACGAATCACGTCATGCACAAATGCTGGCACACATGCAGCAGCACCTTGAGGCGGTGAAGGCGTTTTACCCTCAACTCAGTGATTCACAACAAAAGTTGTTTGACAAACTCAGCGCTCATCCCTGGGGTAGGCGTGCAGGTTGGCAACACCCTTGAGCCACCCAGGCACTTGCGTGGCGGGGTGAACGACACGCGAAGACTAAAGTGCTTGGGCCAACTGGGCCTACTGGGCCTACTCACTCCTCAGGGTGAGCAGGCCTGAGTTTGGAATAGGTTTTATTGGCGTTACTGTTGATCAGTTCGAGTTGCCTCAGTAGCGCTGTCTTTTGTCGTTCATTGAGCCCTTTGAATCCAATTTTTTCTAAACGGCTCAAATGCTCGAGGGCTTGTGTGGTCAGAGTCATGCCCTTGGAGGTCAACACAATTCCAAATGCACGTCGGTCATGGGGATGAGGTTGACGTTCAATCAATTGCTGCTCACTCAATGTTTGTATGAGCTTCACAGCATTGGGTGCGCGAAGGTTCAATGCATTACAAATTTGCTGAGCAGTCACCCCTGGGTTCATATTCACGACCTCCAATATCGAGAACTCCAAGGGACTTAGGCCCAAGTCATTTAAATGATCTGCATAGAGGTGGGAGAATAAAAAGGAGGCTTGCCGCAATTGAAAACCCAGTAAGCCTTTCAGATCTTTCATCTCTAAGCGTGATTCAGGAGTTGAGTTCTCGTGATCTTCCGATTTCACCGCTAAAAATTGATTCGGCGCATTTTCGGTATCCAGAGGAGAGGACTTTTTGTTACTCCGCTGTTCGCTCCTTATTGAGGGCTTGCGAGGGTGAGTAACTGTCTTCATGCGAGACGACATTGACCTTCGAGAACTGGGCGTGACAGACCCTCCCGCTGAGCTCGGGCTGGTGGGTGCGTTTTGCACGTTCAACTCTGGATCAAGGGGTACGTGATCACTCATGTTTTATCGACACATGGCCAAAATATCTTCAGGCACTTCAATGGATTTGATGCGGTCTGGGTTTTGTGGGTCTTTAATACAAAAAATACGGGTCTCACTGCCTTCACACAACAAGTCTGTGCCACGCATTACCCGGTGGTGTTGAACGAACACTCGTCGACGCCACTCGTGGACATGGGTGTGAATTTGTAACTGATCACCGTAAGTCGCACTTTGATGAAACTTGGTGTGAATCTCTAATAGGGGGGTGCCAATGAGTCCCCGAGTTTTGGCCATCTCTCGCCAAGGGGGTAAGCCGCATGTTCGGAAAAAATGCTCAGACGATGCATCCATCCAACGAGAAAAATTGGGATAAAAAACAATACCCGCAGGATCACAGTCGCCAAAGGTGACCGTGAACTCGTAAATAGTGGTTTTGGCCGCTGTCTCAGACATGGACTAGAAGTGCTTATTGAACATAACTGTAAACGTGCACTTTATCCCCTACTTGGATGCACTTTTCACCGTGATTACCCTAGTTAAACTTATTTTTTTAAAAAATAACTCAACTCAATACCTTGTCTAAATCAGTTGTTTTTTTGTGTTTTTAGGACGATTTTTTGGGGGAGGGAGTCGATAGCATTCAGTTTTAGGTGACCCTTTTGTAGTCACTTTTCTCACTTCATGTTGACAACTTGAAAGGCCCCTCAGATGGAGCAACTGCGGCACAATTTCAAAGTGCATTTGCTTGGCCTGTGGCGAGCCTACTTGGTCCCGTCATCGAGTACTCCCGCACAGCTCAGCGCTTGGCATGCTGAGCGCACTCGACTTTTGCTATGGCTTGGCGAGGAGGGCTTGGCTCGACTGCTGGCTGACCCAAAATCACGGGCTCTCTCAAACTCTGCGCAGATGGGGGCACAAGCGGCCTGGGCAGCACTCTTGGGATGCGTGGCCATCGTCTCAAGTTCACAAACTTGGAGCTGGTTAGGTTTGGGGGAGCAAGCACAATGGGCCGGGTGGGTTTGTGCCCTCTTTTCTGGAAGTCTGAGTGCTCGTGCCGCATTCAAGGGCTTGCCTTGGCCAGCGGTATTGAGCACTCAATTGGGCCTGGTGAGTGCTCAACCGCTTTGGGCTCGTGACTTGGAGGACGGGTATTTGATGGGGTATTGTGCCGATACGGGTGTTGCAGTGAGGATCTCCAATCAAAGCATGATGCGCCACTTCATGGCTGCGGGGATGACGGGAGTGGGTAAAACAGTGAGCGCGGTCTCTTTGATGATGCAACAAATGGCCAAAGGCGGTGGTGTCTTGTGGGTTGACGGTAAGTTGGATCCAGAGAACATGCTGATGTTTTTTCACATGGCCAAGTGGCTTGGCCGAGAGTCAGATGTGAGGATCATCAACCCAGCTGATCCTTCTCTCTCCAATACTTACAACTTTGTGTTGCATGGAGAGCCAGAGGAGGTTGCTTCTCGAATTTTGTCCACTTTGCCTAGTGCGGCTTTGAGTGCTGGAGCCGACTACTATAAACAAGCGGCCAATCAAGGGCTAATTTGTATTTTGGGTGCGTTGAGATTCTTGCGATTGGCCTACAACTGCATGGACTTGGCCATTTTGCTGACCCATCCCCTTGCATTGTTGGAGTTGGATCGACGCATCAATGCCAAAGCTTACTCGAATGATTCCCGAGTTGCGTCATTTAAGCTTTTTCTAGAGACTTGCAAATCACCTCCAAGAGCAGGAGCCCTCGCAGTGGTTGATGCTAAAAAAATGAGGGATCTTTTTGGTGGAATTGCGGGGCGACTTTTTGTGTATGGCTCAGCCCAATGTGGTGAAGTGACACAGTCGTATTCGCCCGATATTGACTTATCGGCGGATCTCAAGGAAGGGAAGCTTCTTTACTGCGCTTTGCCCACTATGGGACAACAAATCTCCGCGCAAAATTTCGGGAAAATGGTGATGGGCGATTTGCGCACTGCAATCGCCCGTTTACAAGCCTTGCCCCAAGATGAGCGCTCGGAAATTCCCTTTTTAATCTGGCTCGACGAGGTCGCAAGCTATGCCAGTGCGCCTGCGCTTGCGACGCCGTTTCAACAGTCTCGCAGTGCCCATCTAAGCCTTGGAGTGGGTTTTCAAGAACAGTCAAGCATTGAAGAGTTGGGCCCCTCATTTTTAGGCACCTTGATGGGGAACACCTATAACAAACTTTTTTTT
>Ga0208618_1001257_pt1 | contig 10078 bp, 8 predicted proteins | sample CryBogCBE18Jul08_FD_184585 | JGI IMG/M metagenome (GOLD analysis project Ga0208618, IMG submission 184585) | Freshwater microbial communities from Crystal Bog, Wisconsin, USA - CBE18Jul08 (SPAdes) | ecosystem: Environmental > Aquatic > Freshwater > Lake | place: Crystal Bog, Wisconsin, USA...
GCCTTGCACCGCCAATTAAGGCATCAAATTTATGTTCTTCTACGGCCTCCAAAAGAGTCACTGATTGGTGCACGTTTCTTGACTCATCGGGACGACTCAATCTTACTGTTCCCCTTTTCATGGAGTCTTCGACGCTTCGAACGATTAGGTGCGCTTTGAGCTGTTTGGCTCTGTAGTCTCTGAAATCTGTTACCTCTGGAAAGTTATGACCCGTATCTATCATGAGTAACGGGTATGGGATGCGCCCGACACCGAACGCTTTTTCTGCGCACCGAAGCATGACCAAAGAGTCTTTGCCTCCAGAGAAGAGGAGGGCAGGCTTTTCAAAGCTTGCTGCAACCTCTCGCAAAATGAAAATAGTCTCACTCTCCAACCCGTCTAAGTGTGACTGACTAAGGGTATGCCCAACACTGGGACCAGGTGCGTGTCTGGCGTGTCCAGTGTGTAATGCTTTGGATTCGTCAGAAGCCGAAGTGTTCATCAAGTTATCAATTTCAGTCATGGAGGCTCTTAAATACAGGGGAATTTAATTGGAAATAAAAACTACAGAGTCTATTTTACGGTTGTAATCTATGACAAACTTGAGGAAGTTTGTTGGGGGCTTTTCACATGCAAACCACACTCTTTTGCGTTCTCGTCTTCCCACCACCACCTCCCAGCTCTAAACTCTTCACCTAAGCTGATGGCTCTGGTGCAAGGCGCACAACCTATGCTGGGATAAAACTCATCATGTAAGGGGTTGAAATCAAGAGAGTGTTTTTCAATATAGTTCCAAACATCCCCCCAACTCCATTCAACCAAAGGATTTACTTTCGTGTAGCCTTTTGTACTGAGTTCTGAATTATCAAGAAAATTAACCTCAGATCTGGTTTGAGACTGCTCGCGTCTAAGGCCTGTAATCCATGCTCTTTGTCCATTTAGGGCTCTACTAAGGGGTTCAATTTTTCGTATCTGACAACAAGATTTGCGATTCTCGATCGATTCATATATTGATTTTTGTCCCTTGGTTTTAACAAACTCAATCACCCGTTCTGCTTTGGGACGGTATATTTCAAGTGGCATCTTTGTGTTTGCTTGGAGTCTTTCTAATAATGCGATTGTTTGGTGGTGTAAAGCCCCTGTTTCTAAGACAAATACCGGGACAGCGATCCCAATTGTTTCTAACAAATGCGTAATCACTATATCTTCTGGTCCAAGGCTGCTGGCCTGTTTGATTGGATTTAATGTCCTTATGCTTTGCTCAAGTCTTGATAGTGTGTTCTTTAAACGCAGATCGAATTCTGCGCTAGGTTTAGACCATTGAGCAATAGCATTACCTGGTTTTGAGCTAAAAGGTGAAGAACTGGTCATGTTGTAAAAATAGAAAAGTAGTGAGTTAAAAAGCTAATATTTGCCGAAATGATTCAAAATAAGATTGATTCACTCTGAATTGGACTGAAACGTAAGACCCATCGGATTTTAGGTTAAACAAAAAGCAGTTTACCTGCTGCCCAGGCCAATAGTATGCTGAGTGATAGTCTAATGAAGCGCTCAGAGGTTCGAGTCAGTAGATGTGCTCCAACCCATATTCCTGGTAATGACCCCAGGGCTAGTTTAAAAAGTAGTCCCCAATCTACTGTTCCAAGACCTGCATGCCCAAGACCCGCTAAAAGTGTGAGCGGTACTGCATATGCAATGTCTGCGGCAACAATTCGGGGTAGGGGAAGTCTTGGATATAAAAGCATCAATACACTCACGCCAATTGCACCTGCCCCAACAGACGTCAAAGTAACCATCGAGCCGATGAAAAAACCTAAAAGTATTGTCAGTACCGGATGTTTGGTTTGAAGAGAATCTACATCCTCAATTGATTGATTGCTTTGCAAAGCAACAGTAGCGCTGATACTGATGGTGTTTTGGGCATTTGGGTGCGGGAAGCTCTCTGACTCCGTAAATTTAGAGTTTGCAGAATCGTTGGATTCTGATAACAGCTTGGTTTTCGAAGTTCTTAGGACTTTGTACAAGAGAGAGGCCGCAGTGAGTAAGAGTGCTACCCCAAGGGTGCGTTTAATCAAGATCTCCGCTTGAGAGCTTGTAAGATCGAATTGGCTTAGGATATAAATGGTAGCCAAGCACCCTGGAATACTGCCCAGACTCAAATGAGCAACGACTCTCCAAGGTATTAACTTCTGTCTCCACAGGGAGAATGTACCGCCTGATTTGGTGATGGCTGCAAAAAGCAGATCTGTACCTACAGCCATATGGGGCTTTACCCCCATTAGGAAAATAAGTAATGGGGTCATGAGCGAACCGCCTCCGACTCCGGTGAGTCCCACGACCGTTCCTACAAAGAAACCAGCTAAAACAAAGTAAATATCAAACATGCTCAGACTTTAATGTCTCAGCGTAATAACTCAAAATATATTTTTATGCTTTATATATTACTTTAAGCTATAAAGAGGGGCTTTATAACAATGAAAGTGAATATTAAATCAAAACTTGTATCCCATTCCCATGAGAAGTGCATACCCATCACTGTAACCGTCAATAACGTATGAGCTACCTCTGATGATTTTGTTCGTAGAGGTATCAGTCATTTTGTTGTAGTCGATTTCACCTAAAACGAAGATGTTAGGCGTGAGTAGCTCCCTGAAGCCTATTCCGTAGATAGTGTATTTAACTTGACTGCTATTGAAAGCGCTACCGTCATTGTTTGATCCATATTGAGCAGCTGATGTACTTCCAATTTTTACGTAAGCTAAGGTAGAGGCTTCAATTACCTTACCAAACTTCAATGAGATACCTTCTAGGTTTTGTAAACCTTGAGATTTGCCGGCCAAGGGCAATAAGGTTCCATTGGCATAAATATTCACATTTGTTTGTTTCGATTTGAATATCTCATAATTGAAAGCACCGCTTAAGACAAAGTTGTCAGAAATAGCAACAGAATAACCCAGACTAGAAATCACTGGGGTAGTGTTGGTTGGATCTTTTTGTACGGTAACGCTGGGTGTGTTCTCAACGCTGGAGGAATATCTCATCTGGGTGAGACCCGTTGCAATGTTTACATCAAAACCTTCAAAGTTCTTGGCTTGTGCAAAAATATTTGATGAAAATATCAAACCTGTACAAATGAGCAGAAGTCGCAGGGATTGTTTTTGCATATGTGAATCAATGAAAGTTGTTTTTGATAATTTTTTACAAAACATAAAAATATTTTACTGACTTGAAAAATCAATAAACTGTCTATTCACGCAATTATTGTAAATTTGTATTCCCTTCAAAATGCAATTCGCCATGGGCAATTAGTTCTATAGAATTCATACAAATTCAGTTTGTATGAAAAATATTCCTTTAAACCCAAATTCATAGTTTTTTATTTAACAAGGTTGGTGTTGGTTGAAACCATTTATTTGTAAATTTAGTGTAAATACTTAAGAGAAATCTAGTTCTATTTGTGATACTGATGCAAGTTACATAAACACTTTGGAGAACATTATGGACCGCAGGCAAGCAGTTAAGAGTATCGTTTCGACTATTACCCCTTTTTTATCAACGGGATTATTATTGGAGCCTGCTATCTCTAGAGCGCAATCTGGTCCTGCAGCATATCCTAGTCGTCCAATTAAGTTCATAGTTCCTTTTGCTGCAGGAATCTCTCCTGACGTTATTGCACGACTTATTGGTGATAGGTTAAGTCAGGCGCTTGGCCAGCCCGTTATTATTGATAACAAACCAGGAGCGGGAGGAATGATTGGCGCCGAGAGTGCCGCAGTTCAAGCGGGGGATGGCTACAACTTATTTTTTGCCGTCAAATCTGTTATGGCAATTGCTCCCCATGTTTATACAACCGCAAAGTACAACCCGCTAAAAGACTTTAAATCTGTTTGTCAGGTTCTAACGGTTCCGCACGTTATAACTGCTGCGCCAAGCGTTCCCTACAACAATCTTAAAGAGTTGGTTGAATACGCAAAGAAAAACCCTGGCAAAATTGATTACGCATCCCTCGGTGTGGGCTCCCAACCTCATATCGCTATGGAGGCTTGGGCGCAAAAGTTGGGGATCAAGTTTAATCATATTCCCTACAAGACCAATCCTGCCGCGGATGTGATGAGCGGCGTTGTAAGTCTCTCACTTGAGGCCTCTACGACTGCGATCCCCTCAATTAAGGCAGGAAAAATTAAGGCGATCGCTATCTCTGGTGACAATAGAATTGACGCATTGCCAGATGTTCAAACTGTATCTGAGACCGGCTCTGGCCTTGATTTAAACGGCGTAATTGGAAGTTCTTGGCACGGTATATTCGCTCCCTCGAACACACCGGATGCCCTTTTAAGTAGGCTGAACACCGAAATTGTCAAAATAATCAAACTCCCAGAAGTTCAAGACCGAATGCGTGGTCTGGGACTTGCTCCAACGGGGACATCGGCCTCCCTTATGGCCTCTACCTTGGCCTCGGATTATGCATTTTGGGGTCAATTGGTCCGTGATCTAGCCATAAAAGTAGAGTAATTGACATTTTCTTAAACCACAGATGAATTATCTTCAATTACAATTTTTTGCAATATCCAAGGATAACTCCTTGCAAACAAGTTATAAGTTGAAAATCCAAAATAGCAACTAAAATGCTGTTTGAAATTATTTGAAAAACTTTACAAACCTCTAAGAGCCCTCTTATGCACGCATTTCAATATGAAAGACCAACATTGATTAATGAGGCTACTAAATTACTAGCCGCCGGTGGTCAAGCTTTGGCTGGAGGACAAACTTTGCTTGCCTCAATGAAGGTAAGATTAATGAGTCCAGAAACGTTAGTTGATTTAAGTGAAGTAAAAGAGTTACACGGCATTAAGCACGTGGGTGACACTATAGTTATTGGTGCAATGTCAAAGCACCAGTCAGTTGAGAACAATGCGGATGTAAAGAAATTCATTCCAGCTCTCTCAGAACTTGCATCAGGGATTGGGGATCGACAGATTAGAGCCATTGGCACTATTGGTGGATCAATTGCTAACAATGACCCTGCAGCTTGCTATCCAAGTGCTTGTCTTGCTCTGGGTGCTACGATTCAAACGAATACAAGAAAAATAAATGCCCAAGATTACTTCTTAGGAATGTATGCCACTGCACTTGAACCTGGTGAGTTGATCACAAGCGTAAGTTTCCCTATTCCAAAAAGAGCTGCCTATGCTAAATTCAAGCAACCCGCATCTCGTTTTGCACTTGTAGGGGTTTTTGTCGCGCAAACGGTCCACGGAGTTCATGTTGCAGTAACGGGCGCTGGAAACGGTGTTTTCAGACATAAAGGGCTAGAAGAGGCCCTTAATAAGAGTTTCACTGCTGAGGCTGTAGAAGGTATACAGATCGATAAGTCAGATCTCAATGAGGATATCCATGCCTCAGCAGCCTACAGGGCCAACTTGATTAAAGTACAAACTCAGGTTGCGGTCCGCCACGCTCTTGCTAGGCCTTGAGTTTTAAATTAGGGCAGATTCCTTGACGGCCTTGGCATTACTATGGTCTTTGACTTAGCCTTTGACATGGCCTTTCCCATTGCCTTTGCCTAGGTCAAGATGGATTAGCAAAAAGCCCAAGCGCTGCAACAGCAGCAATTGCCAATAATGCTAAAACCCACTTGAAACGGGATGAGTTCTCTGACTTGCTCTGATCATTGGGTTCTTTTGTGATTTTTGGAGCAACTTCGTTCGTAGGGAAGCGAGCTTTGAGTTGATCTTCAAATTTTGTAAAGAATTCCTCAGCCAAAGACTTTGCCACTCCGTCGATCAATCTTTGACCGAGTTGTGCGATTTTTCCACCTACCTGAGAGTTAACGGAATAATTAAGTTCTACGCCATTTTCTGATGACTTGAGGTTGACATGGGATTCACCTTTGCCAAATCCAGCGATCCCCCCATTGGCCTCAAACTTTAATGAATAGGAGCTAGGAGCAACAATATCGATTAAGCTGACTTTACCGTTAAACTTAGCCGCGACGGGCCCTATTTTTAGAGCCACTTGAACTGAATACACATTTGGCTCGGAGGCCTCAAATTTGTCGCAACCCGGGATACAAGCTTTTAAAATTTCTGGATCATTTAGAGCTTGCCAAGCCTGTTCCTGTGTTGTGCTCAGTAAGCGAGTACCCTGCATTTCCATTTAGTAATCCTTTTGGTAGTATTTACTTGTAAACTAAGCTTTCGTTAGGGAATATGATAATCCCATAATGCCTTAAACCTAAATTTAGTAAGTCTATAGTCAGTAATTATTTTTATTCAACTGTTAAAATAATTTCAACGTTTTTACACAATTATCCTCTCGGATTCCTATTCACATTGCATCATTTTTTTCTATAAATTTCAAAATGAACATCACCATCAAAGTCAACGGTAAATTAGAAACCCATCCCGCAGAGGCACGCACTTTACTTGTCGATTTTTTAAGGGATGCTTGTGGCTTGACCGGAACCCATACCGGATGTGATACCAGTCAATGCGGCTGTTGTACCGTTTTTCTTGATGGTGAAGCAATTAAATCTTGCAACCACCTTGCAGTCCAAACGGTTGGCCATGAGGTAACCACGATTGAGGGACTTGGAGCGAATGGGCTTCATCCCGTTCAAAAAGCGTTCACTGAATGCCATGCACTCCAATGCGGTTACTGTACTTCAGGAATGATTATGTCAAGCGTTGATTTATTGAATAAAAACCCTAATCCAACAGACCAAGAGATCGCTGATGGCTTGGAGGGCAATATCTGCAGATGTACTGGTTATGTCAATATCATTGAAGCCGTTAAAGTTGCAGCTAAAGAAATTAATGGGGTGAATGCGTAATGACTACATTGACTAAAACTGATCAGGCCCCGCAATTCTCAAGGCAAGAGGACTTAGCACTCATTACCGGTCAGGGTAAATTTACTGCTGACTATGCTTATCCAGAAATGCTTCACATGTATGTGATTCGTTCTGTCTATCCAAATGCGAAAATTACTAAAATGGACCTCAGCGCTGTGAGCGCAAGTCCTGGCGTCAAATGGGTGATGACTGCAAAAGACATTGAGGAGCACGGCGGCAAAGAGATTCCCAACGCGATCTCAGTGACCACACGTGCCAAGGAGCCACAAAAAGTAGTAAGGATGCCCATCTTAGCAAAGGACTGGGTTCATTTTGTTGGGCAACCCATCGCTTTTGTTATTGCTGAGACTGCACTTCTCGCACAAGATGCTAGTGAGTTAGCAGACATTGAGTTTGAACCCTACGATGCAGTTGCAGATGTTCAATCCGCTTTGAAACCTGGGGTAACCCAAATCCACCCCGGTGTAGAACACAATTTATCTGCAGACTTCGAAGCAGGAGACGAAAGCGCCGTTGATAAAGCGTTTGCACAAGCCGCTCACATCAGTCACTTGACGATCAAGAGCCAAAGATTGGTGGGCAACCCAATGGAGCCCAGGGCCGTTACAGCCTACTACGACAAAGAACAAGATCGCTTTACAGTTCATACGCCAACTCAGGGTATTCATGGGATGCAAAACTTTCTCGGTCAGGCGACAGGGCTGAGTGTTGAGCAAATGAAGATTGAAATCCAAAATGTAGGCGGGTCCTTTGGCCTGCGAGTTGGTCCCTACAGCGAGCACGTTGGTGCAATCATCGCGTGTAAGGTACTCGGCAGAGCGGTTAAATGGGTCGGCACCCGCTCCGAGGTCTTTTTAAGTGATTGGCAAGGTCGTGCACTGACTTTGAAAGCATCCATTGCCCTGGACAGCCAAGGCCAAATCCTCGCTTTCAAATACCATGACTACACTGATCTGGGGGCGTATACAAGTTACATGAGCTCATTTATTGGTACCCGAAATCTATCAATCACGATGGGTGGAGTTTATAAGGTGCCCGCTCTTTATATGAGAAGTGATTTGGTATTCACAAATACCACCCCAATCTCTGCTTACCGAGGAGCGGGGCGTCCAGATATTGCATACGCTGTTGAGCGAATGATCGATTTTGCAGCTCACGAACACAATTTTGATCCAATTGAACTAAGGCGTAAGAACTTCATCAAGCCTGATGCTTTCCCCTACGTTACTGCAAACGGTACGACTTATGACAAATGTGATTTTGAGCGTCTTCTTAACAGAGCCTTAGAGCTCTCGGATTACAGTGGTTTTGCTGCCCGTTTAAGCTCGTCCAAAGAAAAGGGCAGATTGCGTGGAATTGGTTTGTCAACTGTGCTTGAGGCCTCTGCTGCTGGTAACGTTCAAAAAGATCAGGTTGAGGGGCAATTTGGACCAAATGGTGTTTTAACAATCTACGGCGTGACCGGTGCCTCTGGTCAAGGCCATGCCACTTCATTTGCACAGATTGTTAAAGACGAACTGGGCCTGTCTACTGAGCATGTCGTATATTTGGCCAGCATTGCAGGTACTAAATTGATAGGAAACGGTACAGGGGGTTCAAGAACCCTTTACGGTGCGGGCAGCGCGATTAAAGATCTTTGCATCAAGCTAAGAGCGCAAGTTAAGGCAGTACTCTCCAAGAAGTGGAACTGTGCAGTTGATGAAATTGAGTTATCCGCTGGAGTTTGGACTCAGGTGTCAAACCCATCCCTTAAGTCCAGCACTGAAGAGGTCTTAAAACTGTTCACCTCAGATGAGCTTGCAAGCTTGCACGCTCTAGGTGAGACCAGTTCTGGAGCAACTTTTCCCAATGGTTGTCACGTTGCAGAGGTTGAGGTTGACCCAAACACCGGTGTCATTGAAGTGGTGAATTACACTGCTATTGACGATTTGGGTAAGGTGATCTCACCGGTATTGGTCAGAGGACAAGTTCACGGTGGTGTTTTACAAGGATTTGGTCAGGCATTTATGGAGGAGGTAGTTTACGATCAGCAGGGGCAACTGCTTACGGGCTCTTTCATGGACTACGCAATGCCGCGTGCAGGGGCTATGATGAATTTGCGCAACGAAACTGTTGAAGTTCCAACGACCCTTAATTTACTGGGATCTAAAGGGGTGGGGGAGTCTGGTTGTACTGGATCTTTACCTGCACTTTCTAATTCAGTGATGAGCGCCCTTAGACCATTAGGTATAGATCAAATGGACATGCCCTTCACACCTTACAAAGTGTGGACAGCAATTAATGCTTCACAAAAGAACTGATTTATCAAACAGCCTTATTGCTTTTCGTTGTCAAAATACGAACCGCTCTAAGAATATTGAATATACAAAGTGCGCTTGATAAGATCTCCCCAGGGCACTATGTAAATCAGAAGGATCCGAAGAATTGATCCTCTTTGACCCACCTACGGATTAGGGCCTTGGCTGTTTTTTTAGTTGAGAAGTGTTTGACTATTTCGATTTCTAAAAACTGTTGTTGATGAACAATTGCTTTGCACTGCTCAGCGATGGTTTGCTCTATGATTATTTCTACGTCTTGCTTTTTATGTGATTTAGCAATTCCTAAGTTTTGCTTTAGCCGTGACATGAAACTCTCAGTCTCCCGTTTAATGCGCTGGAATTCATTTTTGGTATGCTCAAGTGTTGCTTTGAGCCCTTCCTCGGTACTTAATAAATCAACTGGAAAATCAATTGCGACTTGTGATTGAATATGCATCAAAGATTCAATGTCATTATTACGGTATGCGGTGTTTAGCTTTTGCATGAGTTCCGTTTTACTAGCCTTAGCAATTGGATCTATTTCCTTGTCAGGATGTATAAGACTTGCAAGTTTTCTGTATAGATCTTTTAACTGTGATGAGTTTTTACTTCTTAAAGGGGCTGACGAGTTATCTTCTCCCATTCGTTTTGCGTTGATTTTTGCTTGTATTCTGGCAATCACTTCCGGCGTAGATTCGCAGTCATCGAAATCCTCTTTGTTAAAACCCAAATTGTCCACAGCCTCATTTATATAAAAATCCATTTGCTCTTGATCAATCATTTTCTCGAACTCTTTGGAGCTAAATGCTGAATCGTCGTTTTCACCACCTTCAACGTCTTGAAAATTCCAATCATCATCAGAGTCTTCAAATCTACTCACTAACTCTGAATACTCAACGTCTCCCAAAAAACGGCCTTCAAGTTCTTCAATCGTATCTAATATTTGGCT
>Ga0208618_1001260_pt1 | contig 10061 bp, 26 predicted proteins | sample CryBogCBE18Jul08_FD_184585 | JGI IMG/M metagenome (GOLD analysis project Ga0208618, IMG submission 184585) | Freshwater microbial communities from Crystal Bog, Wisconsin, USA - CBE18Jul08 (SPAdes) | ecosystem: Environmental > Aquatic > Freshwater > Lake | place: Crystal Bog, Wisconsin, USA...
GCCGTTGCCGTAGCCGATGCCGTTGCCGTTGCCGTAGCCGTAGCCGTAGCCGATGCCGTTGCCGTTGTCGTTGTCGTAGCCGTAGCCGTAGCCGATGCCGTTGCCGTCTCCGTAGCCGTTGTCGTAGCCGTAGCCGTAGCCGTAGCAAATAGGTCTAAACATCACAAACCCCAACCATCTGCAACGGGGACGCAAAACACTTCAGCCCCCTCTGGAATATCAACACCGTTCGGAATTGTCTTGATTATGACGTTTTCAGATTTTGGATCGGCGATCATTCCGTCAAATCCGATTGTGTCCCATCGTACTACGTTGACGGCACGGCTCAATCGAATCCGTCCGTTTTCACGAACTACATCACCGGCAAAAATCCACCCACGATCAACGACAATAACTGCTCTGTTTCCTGATGGTGCGCTATCTGCACGAACATACTCGACGCCATTAATTGTAATTGTTTCCATTTTTGATTCTCCTTTAGTTAATAAATTGTCGTTCATGTGTTCTTATCCTTCAGCTTAGATTCAACATCTTCAATTAAGCCATCGTGATAAATGACGTTGGCCTCCCATATTGTTATCATTTCCTTTTTCGTCAAACCTATCCATTCACGGTTTGCTTGAGCCGCCTTCCAACATTCTTCAAGTAAAAATAATGGATCACCATCAAACTTTTGTTGTGAAAACCATTCATCAAATGTCATTTTCCCATCACCTCAGATAGTTTCTGGCGATAGTGTTTGGCTTTCTCAAGATCAATCTTGGCATCGCTCTTATGACCAGCCCGCATTGAGTATTTAATAATGTTGCCTTTCAAGAAGCCGATGAATTCGGCTTCTGATAAGACACATTCCATTACTTCCCACGGCTGGATCGCCATTTGTTTATAGTGATCTCCACCAATTTGTACATCATCTGCTTTCATCGTTTTGCCTCGAAGTGTCGCCAAAGACCATACTTATCCACATAAGACTGCCAGTTCAGCCCTGTCTTCAAGCATAGCGGCAGCATTGAAAACAGGGGCATCAGCTTGGCGCATTCCAGTGGAGTAATGTCTTCTTGCGGATTAAAGATCCATGTCGCCCCCCGGTCATCAATCAATTGGATTGTGCCGATGGTGGGGGGCTGAGTCTCAGGTTGCGCGAATATCTTATGCAGTGCGCTTAACATTATCGGCCCCAAGAGGGATAGCAGTTGACCTGCACGGGTACGCTGACCGAACCGTTGCTGTATTGCTGGGGCATATACTCGATGCTGGGTCGCATCCCGCCGTCAGTACAATTGTGGACAGCCATGATGACTTGATCTTGCGTCATGGCTTGCAAACCGTTGTACCCTTTAATGGTCGCGTTCTCTTTCATATACGCTGGGGTGGACGAACAGGCTGCTAATGCTAATGTTGCTAATATTGCGATGAAGGTGGTTTTCATGGCGTTATCCTTAATTAAAATGTGGCTGCTTCAACAGGGCGGTAATCAAAGCCGATGGCTTTCCATTTCTTAATGATGGCGGGTGTGGGTGCGATATATAAGCCGATCATGGGTTCGGGCAAGGTCGATCCCTCTGGGCCGGGCAAGATGACCAAGTAACCAACGATCTGTGGCTTGGGTGCTTCTTCAACAACAATCTCTTCACTCATTTAGAGTCTCCGTATTTAATGTGGTGGTGGCGCAGCAGACCAGTCAGACGTGAGATATACACGGTGGTTTCTAACTGGTCGTGCTGCATTGTTTCAACTTCTTGTTTCAGTGCTGCGATTTCAGTCGTTTTTTCTTGGTGGTAGTAAACTCCACTACCGATGGCGAGTACGACAATTGCGAGGGTGCTGGTTCGCATGATTCCTCCTTCAACTTAGATGGGGGAACCCATCCGTATTTAGCCCATGTCTTCGTGATGTCAGTCTTGGCAGCGGAAACGTAGGGCATTCCATCCAATAAGCGTTGTGTAAGTTTTTGCATGATGAATCCTTTTTCTTAAAAACTTAACATTACGCCGAACACCATCCACATGACAAACAGTGTGACCAAGGCCAAGATGACTTGCACTGCTATCGGCATTTCGTATTGACGATAACTTGGGCGGTAATCGCGCATGATTATTCCCCTCGCTGCAAGCGATCCACGATGCGCTCGTGGATTTGCTCGGTGATCGCGGAGAACAATGTGCTGCCCAAAGTGACCGGGCCAGCTTCATACGCGGGCAAGAGATCAACGCTCTCCATGACGTATTCCAAGATGCTTTCCCACTGGTCGCGGGCAATGGCGCGTTTTAATTTGCTGTATTCCCAATCGGTGATGGTGTCTAACACATCATCGTCAGGGGTTAAGTTGTCGTAGTAGCGTTGGGCTTCAGATAACGTGGTGGTACGCATCGTAAAACTCCTTATTTAGATTTAGATAATGCTTCTTTAAGTAGGTATCGAATTTGATGGCTGATACTGCGCTCTTCACGTTCAGCCAACATCTTCAGCTTTTCATTCATGTCTTTGTCTAAGCGAAAGGTGAACCAGACTTCACCCTCCGCGTTCAGTTTCTCAGTACGTTTCGGCATTTAACCTCCTTGCTGCTTAATATAATCGTGTGATTTAGTGATGTCAAGTGAAATCAGAAGGGAATATCCGACTCAAAGTCTTCCTTAGCATCGCGTTTAGGTTTTGCAGCAACAGTACGTTTAGGCGCGGGAGCGGGTGCTTCTTCTGGAGCATCGCGCTTGGTGAGTTCAATGCTGGTGATACGCCCAGCTAATTTGCTGCCGGATGAGCCATCTTTCTTTTCATACGTCTCGACGTGCAAATCATCAATGGTGACGCAGACGGTGCTGCCTTTAACCAAGTAGGGTTGCAGGGCTTCAGCCAATTTGCCCCACAGTGCAGCGTCAACCCACTGACTGGGCTTAAAGCCGTCATCGCCCTTGCGTCCATAGTTGTAAGCCAGTGACAGGCTCAATACCGCGTCATCATTCTTGGTGTAGCGGATTTCTGGTTCGTTACCAATACGTGCTAGTCCGATCAATTGCATTTGTTTCTCCTTAAAATTTAATCGCGTAATTGCGTAGTGTTGCTTCCATGTCATCTACTTCATACAGAAACTGTCTGATAGCAGTATCCAGCTTGCTAATGTATTCGTTATCACGCTCAACTCGAACGATGAATAATTGAGCATTTGCTGGCATCCGAGGATCGTATGAACAAAAATATCCATAAGGCGCGTTCATCAACCAAATCTGGCCTTGCACCTGTGGCTTATGCTGATCGGGCAATACGCCTTCAAGCATCCATTCAACATGGGTAGATGTCTCAGGACATTTAATCTCTAAGACGACCGGGCCGTCATCGGTATGAATAATCCGATCAGGTGATACGCCACACATAATATTTGGATGTTTAACAAAACCAATTTCATCTAGCAGTAGACCAGTTTGAATGCTGAATTGCTCTGCTGCTTCGTCTTCGTGATCTGTTCCCCACTGCATCGCTGCATTGACAAAGAATGTTGTAGCGTTACCTGTAATACGCTCTGCAACCAATTGAATCTTATACTTCTTACGGTACGCTGATTCGCCGGTCTTAGTGGTTGCCATAACGTCTTTGAACTTGCTACCAGTAGCGCGGCCTAGTCGCTCAAGAAACCATTGTGCGGAGCGTTGTTCAACTTGCTCGCTTGGAACGTGATCAATCTCTTCGCTCATTCTAGTTTTCCTTGAAAATAAGTAGACATTGCGACTAAATGAAGTATTTGCTTTTCTAAACCCTCAGCCATTTCTTCATTCTTCATAGCCGCGTTAAACCAAAAAGTTGAATTAGTTGTTAGTTCTGTCACTTCTTCACGCAACCGATGAACTTCAAGACGCAATTCGTTTAATTCACGCAACGATGGCTTATCTTCGTTCTTTTTCATGCCTCCAACTCCTTCTTGCGATAGTCTTTAACATCCGCATGGATCGTGCGCTGTTCGGGGGTCAGTTCTTTCCACGTTTTCGCCAAGTCATCGAGCGAATTGCTTTGCTTGATCAACTTCACGACTTCTTGATCGTGTTCTGTCGGCTTGGCAGATGGACGAGTATTACGCTGACTACCCGCATTGCCATCGTCATCCAATTCAGCGGCAATCCCAAAAGCGGTTTGCAAACTGTATCGACGGCAATACGTCATCGCACTGCCAACAGCTTGTGGCGTTTTCTGAACGATGGGCATGGTTAAGGGAGCCAAATCCATAATCTGCCCGGATTCGTGCAAGACTTTGGTCGTCACGGTGATGGAATCGGCATCGCTATGGCAGTCTTGGACGAAGGCCAATCCTAAGCCATCACACGCTGCGTTGACAGCATCAATCACCGCTGTCAGATCGGCATACTTGTTCTTGAAATGGGAATTGCTGGCATTCTTTTTAGCGTTTTCAGACCGCTGACGTGCAGTGATCAACGCTTTGATCAGTTCTTGCATGATGTCTCCTTGGTGGTTAAGGGTGAATCGTAATCGGTTAAAAGCTCACAGAGTGAGCGTGTAGTGCGTGGTGACAAGTGCAACGACACAACACGAATATACGCTGACAGATTGTTGTAGGCAAGAAATATTTAGCGTTTTCACAAAAATATTTAGTTTATGCACTTGCGTAGCCCAGCACTGGCGCGGTAGAGTAATGAAACTTTTAGGAGATACTTTATGTATAAACTACCCAATGATGACAACTCTATTGCTAATAGATTACTTACAGAACTACGTTATCGTCTGATAGCGTCCACTGAATCCCCCACTGATATTGCGACGATGATGGGTATACATCCAACAACGGTGCATAACTTCATTAAGCATCAATGCAGCCTGTCATTTACCAATTATTGTTTGCTATTGGAATTTTGTTTAGATCACGAAAGTGTATGCGCGGCTAAATATGAGTATGCGATGACGGAAAGAAAAATGATGCGAGAAAAAATAAAGAAACGTGAAAGCAAAGATTCACAAAACGCTTCCGTTTAATTATTTTTTGGAGTTATTGTTATGGCAAGAATAAGAACAATCAAACCAGAATTTTGGCGCGATGAACCATTAAGTAAAATATCCGCTGAAGCGGCATTATTAGCAATTGGATTGTTGAATTACAGTGATGATGAAGGTTATTTCAACGCTCATCCTAAACTAGTCGAATCCGATGTATTTCCACTCCGTGATCTCTCAGTGAGTATTCATGGATTACTCAATGAGTTATCAAACATAGGTTACATACAACTCATTTTAGGGGTCGATAACAAGATGTATGGCAAAGTGACAAATTTTGAGAAACATCAGTTTATAAACAGAAAAACAGCTAGTAAGATCAAGGACTTAATCCAATTCAATGATAACTCAATGAATACTCATGGAGTCCTCACTACCGGAAGTGGAAGTGGAACAGGGAATGGAAAGGAAATGGAACATGGAAAGGAAGAGGGTGTTGACGCTGAAAAAAAGTCTGATCGCCCCAAGAGGGGCAGGTCTGTCTCTCTCGAGACAACCTTTCCTGATGACTTGACACCCAATGAATCTGTAATTGCTTTGGCGGCAGAATTAAATTTGGATATTGATCGTATGTTTCGATCATTTAAAGACAATGCCTTAGCGAGAGGATTGAAATATGTGGATTGGCAGCGAGCCATCAGAACTTGGTTGAATCGCGCCGATGAATGGAAGAAAGAAGCAAATCAAAAAACGAATGGAGCAACTGTCAATGGAAACAAAACAATCCAGCAGCAACGATTCGAAGCAAACAATTACATATTTAACCGTGGACGAAATGCTGGTGCAGGTGGTCGAACCATTGATGCGCCGGATGAAGATTCTGTTCGGCGACAAATTGAATCTAAATTACCCTTCTGAAGTATTAGACGAATTGTATTCAACGTGGGCCACGGAATTAAGTGAATTTCCTGTGGAACAGATTCGCACGATCTGGCCCATGATTAAAGATAAACAATTCCCGCCTTCATTGTCTGATGTCATTTCTTGGTTAAAGCCAAAAATTCATTACGAACAATTATTCATCGAAGCAGCACGGGGTGAATTTTATTTCAAAGCCGTCTTCGAGGCAGCACAGCAATACGGTCAATATGATATTCGCCGTGACAATTACGACAAAGCGAAAGCGCGTTGGAAGACAATATTGGATCAATGTTTCTTGAATTACGGCAAAGAAATCTATATGCCACCGCCAATGATTGAACACAAGGAATACGTAAAGCCGGAAAAAGACGATTCGATTGAAGCCATGCGAAATCAAATCTACGAGCAATTGAATCGAAAGAGACAGCCCAATAAAGATTGGGCGTACAAATTACTGGAAGCGTATAAAAATGGCGAATCACTTTGTGAGGCTCAAATTCAATCTGTGAGCGAGGCATTGGGAATTGAACCCAACGTATTGCGACACTCACGAAAGCCTGTCAAACCCGCTCAAAATGAGTCTGTACCCCCTTCGAGGAAGGATAGGGTGATTGTGGATTAGGGTTTAAACTGACGAGAAGGGGGATATAATCCACGATTAGGTAGTCGGATGATGTAGGGTAGCATGAGCAATGTTGCAAACGATTGTAGAGCGTTGTAGCGGGTCAACTAATTGGGGGTAAAAATGGAATTAGTCACGTTAGATTTATTGTTGAATAGATCGGAAGTTATTGAACGCAATTTGGATCGGTTAAGCAATCGGCTTGATGATATTGTGAGCGAGGTTATGGAATTGTATAAGATGTTGCAAGCGTTGAAGGAAAGTATTGAGTTCGAGAGAGTGAAAGAATTAAATCTAGAAACAATCAATCTGGAATTAGATCAAGCTGAAATAGATGATGGGAGAATCAATTGAAAAAGAAAGCGTCAGCTCAGCTCAATATTGCCAGCTCAGAAAATGATAATGCGTCAGCTCAATCTGATGAGCTGAATACTTTCAGCTCAGCTCAATCTATTAGCTCAGCTCAATTTATTTCAACCAGCTCAGCTCAGCTCATCAGCTCATTTCATTTTACTGTACCGGGCGAACCCGTTGCGAAAGGGAGAGCGCGGTCATATAAGCGCGGTAATTTTATTCAACACGTTACTCCAGAGAAAACGGTTCTTTATGAGAATTTAATTAAAATGATTGCGTTGGAAGCAATGAATGGTGCAAGGCCATTAGAAGGCGCAATTAGTTTACGCATTCAAGCGCATTTTCCCATTGCAGCATCTTGGTCGAAGAAGAAGAAGGAAGAGGCGATTACGGGGAGATTGAAGGCAACGAAGAAGCCGGATGCTGACAACATTGCGAAGATCGTGGGTGACGCATTGAACGGGATCGCATTCGCGGATGACAGCGCAGTCACCCACTTGATCGTCACAAAAGGCTATAGCAACGACCCGCGCATCGAAGTGCAAGTCGATTGTCTTGAAAATTAAGACGCAGAAAGTCAACGCGCAAATATTTCACGCATCAAAAGTTAACGCCTAAATAGTTAAGACATTTATATTTAAAGTGTTAATCATATATTCATTAATAGTTAATCCTAAAAAGGTTAAGACTCTCCCAAGGCGAGCCAGTAAGAAAAAAACTTGTATATATATATGGAATAAAATTTGATCCTGACAAAACCTGACAACGTGTGACAGGTTACCACAATCTTACACCGATGCAAGGTTTAATCTATTGTATAACGTGAGAATTCGTGAGAAGATTACTTATCGGATGCAGCAACAAACCGATAACTTTTTAAGCAAACTAAGAGGATTAAAAAAATGAGAACATTTTTAAATGATGATGGTACTCACGCAACTTCAATACAGATTATGGAAGCAATTTATTATATAGCCAATCAGGATGATACGTTATCAGAGAGAATCTGGAATTGTCCAAAGTACGAAGAATTTTATGCAATATGGCAGCGTGTAACGCAAAATGGCAATATAAATTCTAGAGAATTTTATTGGGGAGCTTCAGGTAGTGAATGGGCGTCAGAATTAAATCTTCGTCATAATATCAATTAAGAGGACTAAGCAAAATGAGCGCATATTTATTGAGTGATTTTCACCTATCGGCACTTGTCAAATTCGCATCAAGAAAAGATTTAATTATTTGTAATCAAGTAACATGGGAATCAATGCTAGTGCGCGGTAATGAAAACTTATGGGTCAAAATACTAGGAGATGACAATCTAAAATCAGTTAATCATCGTTATAACCGCACCGATTCTATTTTGTTTAAATATGATCGTAACGCGCCAGAATTAACAGCTATACAGGCTATAAAGGCCGCTAAATGCCTAGATTACCAGACTAGTTGTCACCCACAATATAAAACGACTCTGACGCATCAATTTGTTGATGCTCTTATATATCAGTCTGTTAATGACTTGCCAGAATTTAATGATGCGCCGTGGTGTATCGATAGTCTAGACGATTTAAAGGCCGCATAATGAATACCAAATTAGATTGGATTACTTGCCTAGTATTTTTAATATTAATTGCCTTCCTATTTTGGAAAAGCTTAGGATTTTAATTCTACGTTTAAAGGATACTATGATCATGCAGATTACTACGTTAAAACAGGCCAGACAAATAGCAGGTTCATTAGGCCACCCATCAAAAATGCCGGGATTGAGTTATGGCATCAGCGCACACAATTGCATTACTGGCTCGAAGCTTCACCATATATCAGGATCAGTGTGCGAAGGATGCTATGCACTAGAGCGCAATAATTATGCTTACGATAGCGTTAAACGTGCGCACGAACTACGAGAAAAAAACCTCGCCACGGATGCATGGATCAAGGCCATAATCTTCCAAATTGCGCATTCTCAGACAAAATATTTTCGGTGGCATGATAGCGGTGACCTTCAGTCTTTCGATCATTTAATCGCAATAGTTAAAATTGCCCGCGCATTGCCTAAAGTAAAATTCTGGATTCCAACACGCGAAAATGCATTTATACGAAAGTATAAAAAATTGTGTGGCGAATTCCCCGATAATCTAACAGTTCGGGTTAGTGGAATGATGATCGATGGCATGATCCCGGCGGGCTTCGACCACGTTAGTATGGTGAGCGCCGATGGTAGCGTATATGGCAAAGAATGCCGAGCCTATACCAGAGACAACAAGTGTGGAAATTGTCGCGCTTGTTGGAATAAAAACGTTTATTGCGTTACCTATCACAAACATTAAAGAGAATATCATGCGAACCTATAAAGCTCGGAACGGCAATATACAATATAAACCATCATTTAAACAATTGGAAAGAATTATTGCGTCCGATAATGCAACGGGATTTTGCTTAGCTTGTGGCGCAGAGAATGATGAAGTAGAGCCTGATGCTTGCAAGTACAGTTGCGAGTCCTGCCACGCGCATAAAGTGTATGGTGCAGAACAATTGGTTTTGATGAACCTTTATTATTGAGAAGATAACATGGCAACCCATCATCATTCAAAAGTAAATGCTCTAGTTAATCCAGTATTCCACGGTGATATTGTGATTGCAGAATCAGGTAGAAAATTTGTAATTGATCAAAATATGCATGGACAATTTGCGTTAATTGATTTTGAAACAAATAAACCATTGTTCAATTATGTTATTAGTCAAATTGGAATAGTTCGGCAAATCGACCAATTGGGGAATTATTAAAATGAAAACCTTTAATTACCGCGATTTCTTTTACACAATTGAAACTGGTTTAGAGACTGTAAACGTACAGGCCTATCATTATGATGATGCAGCCAGCTATCGCAATCGTTTCAGCGGGTACTCAATCAGGGAAATTAAATTGATTGTTAAAGATTGGATTGACGAATTCTATTTAAGAGGGGTTCAACAATGAAAAAAAACGATTTAACAGAATACGCTTTACAAGGTTATAGCAAAAAGAAAAATCCATTCTTATATTCTAGTGCAGCATGGTACGCCCACACATTAGGCGAATATTTTTATACATCTGGCAAAACCTTACCCTATGAAGTGCGGATGAGTAGAGGGGCGACAATTCACGCCAATGGAATGAAGTTTAGGTATATTGGAACGAGTGACTGCATTATTCATATTTTTGAGAGGATAGAGTAGGAAAAGAAGCAGACTCTCC
>Ga0208618_1001262_pt1 | contig 10058 bp, 6 predicted proteins | sample CryBogCBE18Jul08_FD_184585 | JGI IMG/M metagenome (GOLD analysis project Ga0208618, IMG submission 184585) | Freshwater microbial communities from Crystal Bog, Wisconsin, USA - CBE18Jul08 (SPAdes) | ecosystem: Environmental > Aquatic > Freshwater > Lake | place: Crystal Bog, Wisconsin, USA...
CCGATGGTCCATTCGTCGTGATGCGCACATCGATCGCGAATGCGAAGGCGCGTTGCATGTTCACGCATCAAGCGGTGGTCGCGTCGTTCGGCAATGGTCCGATTGAACAAGAGATCGCGGATTTGTTGGAGTGGATGGATTTGTTCCATGCCGATTCGATTGTTGAAGTTGATTACGGTGGCCTGGCTGGTTATTTGGAGAAGGCGTTGATCGAAAGCGGCGAGACTGGCCTCGAGGCGGACACGTCGATCGAGGACATCAATACATCGTTGGCGGGGTTGGCATCTGGGGATGGCGCGGCCGCTGGATACGGTTATGAGCGGTTAATTTCGCGTTGGCGGATGGTCGCTGCGCTCGAAGGAGCGATGTAGCTTTAACGTTTCGTTGTTCGAGCCGAGATAACTAGATTTACCGGACCGACGCTGGTTGTCGATACCGCACCATTGATTGATGTTGCAGTGGCGCTAACTAAGACGTTGTTATGCTGCGAAGGTTTCCATGAGCACGTTGCAGTGAACGATGAACCGCTGCCGGTCGATGTTAAGTTTTTACAACCCGGAATCGGTTTGCCTCCGCTAAAGAAAGTCACTTTTGCAGCAACGTTAGTCGTTGCTGTCAATGAATTGATGGCGCGATAAGTTGCGACTAACGATCCACCTGGCAGTCCAAAGGAGCTAATGGTTGTTCCAATCGAACCAGGTCCAACCGGTGGAGCCACCGGATCCGATTTGTAGAACTGTGAATTGGTGTAGTCACCCATGAGATACGTGCTTGATGAGTGATTGTGTCCTAGGAATGTAGCGTTGTTGGTGGTGGAGGAACCTGTCGTGGGCGAGTTGATCGGACATAGGGTTCCGGATACTCCAGTTGGCGCTCCGCAGGATCCGCTGCCTTCACCGTTAAAAACTAAGTATGAAGGCGATCCGGATTGCAGTGCCCAGACTTTGTATCCACCGGAGAAGTGGATTTCATAAAGGTAAGTTCCGTCGGTTGCGATTCCGTGATCGTCTGATGGCCAACCACTGTCTTTATCGGCAAGAATAATATCTTCAGAAAATGTGAGAGTGACGCCTGATCCGGTTCCATTAACTTTGTAGAGACGTAAATCTTTGCAATTAAAAGTAGACGGACATTGCCCGGAACCAGTGCCGATTGGAAGACTGAGGTTAGGCGCACTCACCGCGCCGATTCGCCCATCTGGAAAGTCAATTACGTTTCCTGACAACCAGCCTTGACCAGCGAAGAGCGGATACGAGCCTGGAAAATTTATTGTTGTCATAGTCCACGCGGTAGTGTCGATGCAGTTGATGGAAGTATCGGCCAGACCATCGCTTCGCAAAAATAAACATCCTGCGCTGTACGCGAGGTCCTTTGAATCGACTCCAATTGCGCTTAAACCAGTAACACTCGGAGCTGCAACAACAACTCCTGCCATGGTCACTTTGCATACGTAACTCGCGGCGCCCGAGGATCGGAAATACACATATGTTCCGTCGGAGGCAATGCCACGTATGCCACCAGTTATGCAATTGCTTCCACCGGCGACACTGTTGGGATTAGTGACCGTGACGATTGAACCGCCTTCACCAATAAGTCGCGCTGCAGTGGGAATGGTCCAATCTGCATAAAGCGTAAGACTGTTATTGATTGTGAACGATCCTGATCCTGGTGCATAGGTTGTTCCGGATCCATCGCTTGCGGTGTTCCATCCTGCAAATGTGAATCCTGCTCGCGCTAAATTTCCCGAATTAGCTGCGACGGTAACCGTCGTGCCCGCGGCGTAGCTAGCCGAGTTGGGCACCGAACCGGAGGTCACGCCTGGTTGATTCTGGCTTGCGTTCGCATCGTAAGTAACCGTGTAGTTCGTCGCTTGCGCAGGTGTGACTCCGAGCGAAGAGAGGGCACTGAGCGAAATAGCGAGTCCCATACGGGTTAAGACCCTTAAAAATCTCACCCGCGATTTCATTGTTGGAGTCTAGCTACGCTCAAATTTTGCTCCATCGGAATCGGGGGCTATCGCAATTCGGACATATCGCCTAAAATTCCCGACATGACTGCAGAGCCGCAAGAAGTACTCCTAACGCCATCCGAGGTCGCGAACCTCTTTCGCGTTGATCCAAAGACAGTGACGCGATGGGCGAAGGCCGGGAAGTTAACCGCGATTAAGACGCTCGGCGGTCACCGTCGGTACAAGGAATCAGAAGTGAAGGCGCTTCTCGGTCGCGATGATTCAGATTCGGTGCAGGCATAAGAAATGGGCATTACACACTTTCAATACTTTTTATTGTTTGTTGGTGCCTTTGCGGTCGTTGGTTTCTTGACGCCGATTATGCGTCGCGTGGCGATTCGCCAAGAGATTTTTGACGCGCCTACCGCGGCGCACAAGACGCACAAAGAGCCGGTTCCGTATCTCGGCGGCGTCGCAATCATTATTGGTGTGTTGGTTATTTCGTATGGCGCGACGATTGCGAAGCGATTTACTACCCACAATTTTTGGTTAGAAACATCCGTGCTTGGGCCCGCGTTGGTCTTGGGCATCATTGGCTTGATCGATGATCTGCGCAATTTGCGCCCAGCGCCACGCTTTGTGTTTCAGACAGTCGCGGGTGTCTTCACCGCGTGGTTGTTGATTGCCACCAACCCGGTCGTCACGTCGATTGAATCCAAGGCGATTTATTCGGTGATCGCGGTGGTGTGGACGGTTGGTATCTGTAATTCGATTAACTTTTTCGACAATCTCGATGGTGGTGCGGCCGGCACGGTTGCGGTTTCGTCCGCGATGTTGTTTGTGATTGCGTTTCGCGGTGGTCAATTCCTAGTCGCTTCGCTGGCTGCAGTGACCGCTGGTGCGACGATTGGTTTCTTGTTGTGGAACAAGAGCCCTGCCCGCATCTATATGGGTGACGCGGGCGCGTTGTTCTTGGGTATTTTGGTCGCGTCGCTGACGCTCCGGTTGCACCCAGATACACAACCTCGCTGGACGCATTTGTTTATTGCGGTGTTGTTATTGGCGGTTCCGATTTTGGACACCTCTGTCGCGGTTACGTCACGCATTCGCCGCGGGGTATCGCCGTTCCAGGGCGGACACGATCACCTGTCGCATCGTTTGATTCGTGGTGGCGTATCGCGTCCGTTGGCCGCGGTTTCGCTTTGGGCGTTGTCGGCGCTCTTTGCCGGTGCGGCATTCTTGGTCACGGTGACCGAACGCAGTGGCCAGCAAGTCGTTGTTGGTTCGGCTTTGGTCGTTTGGGTTGTTTTGTTCATTAAGTTCTCGATGAGCGCGGACGCGTAAGTAAAAGAATGAGCAAAAAAGAGCGCGCCGAGTTTGCCGAATGGCTTGCGCCTCGGCAGAGTTCGTTATTGCGCGCTGCTCGCGTGATTTGTTTCGATACTCAAAACGCGGAAGATGTATTGCAAGAGGCGTTGGCTGATGTCTACGAGCGTTGGGGCAAGGTAAAGAAGCACGAGAACCCAGAGGCGTATGTAATGCGCGTGATGGTCAGCAAGCACGCGGATATGCGCCGCAAGTGGTTGCGCAAGGCACAGGAGAAAGAGACCTCGTGGGATTTGGCGGAGAACATCCGCAACATCGCCGATCATTCCGATGATGTGGCGCAGCGTTTATTGGTTCAGTCGGCGTTGAAGTCGTTGACCGCGATGCAGCGCGCGGTGATTGTTTTGTCGTACGAACACGGTTTCGTTCTCAGAGAGATTGCAGAGATTCTTGAGATTCCTATGGGCACCGCGGCGTCACACTTGGCGCGTGGCAAGGCGGCGGTGCTGGCACACTTGGACCTCGTTCCAGAATTTGAGAAGTCGGTTCGCAAGACGCTGGCGTCATCACAGACATTTTTATCCGAGGGTTCAGCCGAGATTGTTTACGGAGAGGTGGTGGATGAGTAATGAGTGATGTCGATCCATTAATCCGCCGCGAACTCAATTGGATGGCGCTGAGCGTTCTCGAGAATAAAGATTTGATGCCGTTGATCGAACAACGCGTGCGCCGTCGTCGAATTCGTCGTTGGAGCATCGCGGGCGGCATTGTTGTCGCAATTGCGCTGATTGCTTTGCTGACTATTGCGGTGGTTTCGCATCAGAATACGATTTCGGTTGCGCAATCCACCGGCAATACCCACGCGACTGGATCGACGGATTCGGCGGCGATTCAGCCCTCACAGATCACGGGATTGCAATCTGATTACCCATTGACGTGGGAACAGAGCATTGGTGACTTGAGTGCGATCAGTAAGTCAGCGGGTATCGGTGACAGTTTGGGCGGATTGACCGCGACCGGATTGCGCGTTTCGTGGAAGCGCTGCGAAAGCGGCCAATGTCCCGAGACGTGGATGTTGAGTTTGAAGAACAACACCCAGGATTTGGTTCAGGTTTCACCCGCGCTGACGGTCTTCACGGATCACAGCCCATTGGTCAGCGATACACGTCCCACATCGGTGGTCGCGGGTGGCACAGCGCTCTTGGTCTTCACCTTCCCAGAATTCGCCGGTGGGTTAGGCGTCTCGTCGGATGCCACCTGGCAATGGAACTGGTATCTCACCCCTTCCCACTAACCCCGATTCACGGTTTTACTTAGGGTGCATAAATCTGCCCTTTGATTGCGGTGAGCAACAAAGGTAGGCCCATGCCCGCCACGCCTATAAGGGGGAAATACGTGAAGCGTCGTTATTTAGCCGGACTGACTGGTCTGGTTCTCATCAGCTCGTTAGTAGCTGGCATTTCATCAGCAAACGCGGTGCTCCGCGTTCCTAAGGCCTCATGGCCTGCATGTAGCGTCTCGACCGCTACCTACTGCGTGGATTCGGTTGTCTTGACCGACGCCAGCGGCAATCAAATTCCTTTGACTTGGGTCCCATCCGGACAGCAAGTTCCACAAACCACAGAGACGTCAGGCACCTTGATGGCGCCATTGGCCTTTGTTGATAAGACCAACAAGGTTGTCGCGAATAACTGGTGGGAAATCGCACCGAACCGCGATGTTTTGTTGAGTGGTACCGCGACATTCCAAGACGCGACCGCGCTTATCAATACTCCAAATATGCCAGCGCAAGGCGCAAAGTATGACCCTGTCGCAAAGACATGGGATTCAACCGAGCCTGCCGATAACTGGAACTGGCCACAGACCTGCCAGGATCCGACAACAAATGCTCAGGTCCAATCAACGCGTGGACAATGTATTAAGGGCGCGATTCTTGTTATTCAGAACAACGAGATGAAGTACTTGATGCAGTTCCCAACCGCTGCGCAAGCACAACAACAGCTCGCGATGTTGAACAACGGATCATTCGTTGACGCGTATCCATTGGCTCAAAAGGGCGAGGCACCATCATGGGGCTCAACCTACGATCCAAAGGCACAGACATTCTCGCGTCTCGATCGTTTAGTTATTCCACAATGGTTGAGCGATCAAGCGGTTCAGCAGAACTGGATCATCGGTGGCCCTGCTACCGCGCCGATTGATACTTCGACGGCCTCCGCAGTAACACCAGACACCAGCTCTGCCACAACCGGCCCAGTCGCCGGCCGCCCATTGGCTGGTCGTTGGACAACCGCGAACTGGAACAAGCTTGGCCTGAATTCATTGGGTTACGACGGTCTCTTCGTTGACGCGAAGGCCGCAAACGAGTTCGTTAACCACGTCTTCATGGATGTAAATCCAACGCTTGATGACGCGACAAACAAGACCACTTTGGCTGCACAGCCAGGCAATAAGAACTACGCGACCAACCTCGATCCAGATGTCACCATCGCCGTGAAGTTGCGCACCGGAGATATCAAGACCGGCGTGACCGTTGCTGTTGGTGTGGACACCACGGTTCAACAAGGTCAAGATGGCAGTGGTTCATACATGGTCATTACCGGTAACCCAGTATCGGTCGCGGTTGCAAAGCAAGCTGCTGATTGCACCGGCGAAGCTGGTGTAGCGGTTGCTAACGTTCGTCAGTTCCAGACCTTGATTGTTGTCCAAAATGACACGTCAGGATTCGGCGTCGACGGCACATCAGGCAATATGTATGTCGGTTCCAACGGAACGTGTTCATTGAGCACGCCTATCTGGAATGGCGACACGAAGACCTTCACATGGACAACTGCATCGCCACACTTTGCGGCCGATGGTCAGACCCAGAACAAGGGCTTCTACAAGGCCGTTATCCCATTCAAGGATGCTGCGCTTCTCTGGGGTCTCACCAACCCAGCTGATGCTGCAACCGCGTTGACCGTTTCTGTTTCGACAGAAGCCGGTGGTTCTACCGCCGCGATCAGCGTTGTATCTGCGAAGGCCGGCAATATTGTGATTGACGTATCGGGCTTTGGATATTCCAAGCCACGTTTGTCGATTGCGATTAAGCCTCATTACAAGCCATCGAAGAAGTCGATTACATCTTTGCCACAAGCAAAGATCACCGTGACTTGCGTACTTGGCAAGACCACAAAGAAGTTGACTGCTGTAGCCCCGGTATGTCCTAAGGGTTACAAGAAGCTGATCTAATCGCGCAATATCTAGTCGCGCAATAAGAAATACGGGAACACCGTGGGGCCATCTCGCCGAGGGTAGCGAGTTGGCCCCACGGTGGCGCCTGAGTAAGAAATCGAAATACCCATGAATACAGGGAGTCCCGTTGCGAAAAGTTATTGCATCTCTCGGAGCCGTTCTCGTCCTCGGAACAACTGCGTATGCGCACGCTGACATCGCGCAGATAGGTGACCCCGGTCAGTCATGGTCCATCCCCAATGACGCCGCGCTCGGCGAGCAAATACAAGAATTCCTCGATACCCAACCGGGCGAACAACCATCGTTTTTGTTGAAAGACGACGCGGTGCCGGTTTCTCCTGGTTCTAATGACTACGCAAGTAATCCGACGTGTTCCAGTGACACAGACGCCTCGTGCGTTGGCCATCCATTGAGTTATCAGGCCGTGCTTCCATATTGCACCAGCTCGACCAGCGTTGACTGTGTAGTCGATTTCGGAACAATCTCCGCGAGTGGTCAAAAGACCTCCGCGACATTCGCTCGATATTTTCCACCCACAGCTCAGAACCAATACACCGGCGATCTCGCTCGTCATTTACCCACGGGTGTAGCCGGCAGCATCTTTACCTTGCCGTCCTCGCCCCATGCCGGTGGCAATATGTATTACCTGGCGGCCGCGCTGCGCGGTGGAGCGTCAGGCAACTCTAATTTCAACCTCGATAATTTCTCTGTCCGCATATACCCAGTTCAATTGCAGACGTTGAATTATGCAGAAACGTTCAACACTGGATATTCGCTCAACGACCGAGGTCGCCAGGATGGCACAAAGTATTGGGGTGGAGCCGGACCGGGTTACTACGGCACGAACTTTTGCGTCGCCAACTCTGTTTTGGAAAAGCTCTGCGCATCACGCTTCGCATTTCCCGCCGACACAACATATTTTGTAAAGCTGCGGTTGCAAGATGCGCCAAACGGGTGGATGCACGGCCGCGTCGCCAACCCAGATATTTCGATAACGCCCGATGGGTCCAATACAGATATTCAGATTGTGGCCAATCCGGTCGCGGTTCCCGTTGTCTACAAAATGTATAACTACGTAGATATGCCGAGCGACCTTCAAAGCAAATATGACAAGGGGACTGGTTCCTATGTACTCGATCCTAATTTCATAAGAAACCCCAGCGGGACTCCCGGCGGACGGTCTGCACCCAATGCAGACCCAACAAAGAGAAATGTCATCAATGCATGTAATGGATGGTCAGCCACGTGTATGGATCAATTGAAGCTCTGGTTGCCTTACGTGAATAACAAAGCAACCGCGCTGCTTTCTTATTGGTCGGTCAGAACGCTCGACCCACAAGAGATGAATAACGCGAGTTCATGCTTCTCAGATTCCAAGAGTTTGACCGGAATTGTGACTACGGATTCCACCCAATATTCCGATGGCCCACCGACGTTTAATAAGGCGGATGGAACGCTCACGTATCAAGTAGCGTCGCCTCATTTCGGGACCAATGGAAGCGTTTTCAAGGGCACATACGATCTCGTGATGCGATCCGACGTGGCTCGTTGCCTGTATGGATTCTCGAAGGCCCCGGTGAGTGCAACTATCTCTGTGACGGGCGCGGATGGCACATCTGAGGTCGCGACCACGGTTGTGGGCGAATCAAATGGCTGGTTGCACTTGAGCGCCAACAACTTTGAGTTCTCGGCGCCCACGATTCAAGTGAAGTTGTCGCAGGCACCTGCGGTGGTTACTCCCACAAAGACCGTGCCACAAACAAAGACAATCACGTGCGTTAAAGGAAAAGTGATGAAGCAAGTGAATGCGACTACATGCCCAACCGGTTATAAGAAAAGGTAATGATGAGGAAGAAATCTCTCGTAGCGCTCCTCGCGGTAGTTAGCGCGGTGGTTGTTGCCTCTAGCGCCAGCGTAAGCGCGGCCGGTGTCCCGGATGAGCAATTTCAGCCAACGCGTCCACCCACGGCATCGCCATCGTGGGGACTCTACGCGCTTGGCCACTCGGCCACCTTCACGACCTTTAATTCAAATTTACTCAGTTTTAAATCTGCTTCGTACCAATACGGTGGTGGACCAATATCTGCGGTCTCCGCGTGCTCGACATATCCGGATTCACACTGCGTTGCTGATGAATTCCAGACCTATATTGCTGAATTAGGTGCGTGTAATTCGACGCTGACATCGGATTGCGTGGATTCTGTTCAGGCGACCAAGTCTGATGGATCGGTAGTTACCGCTTCGTTTGTAAAGAACTTTCCTGAGTCGACGCCACTTGAGTTCAAGGGCAATAGCGCGGTTGGTCTGCCTACCGGCAGCACTTCTTTTCTTGTTGATATTCCTTCTGCGCCACACGATGGCGGTTCGCTTTATTTAGTCAGCGCGATTCAATCGGCAGAACGCCAGCCCAATGCAGCATCGTTCAATCCTGCTGGCTTTGCGGCATCTATTTGGGCGGTGACGTTAAAGCCCGGCAATTTCACGCTTAACGCGCCAAGCCTGGACCCAACTCATTATTCGGGTATCGGGATTCACACGTTAGATGGCCAACAAATTGGTTGCACCGACGTTGGCGGCGTTCTTTCTTCGTTGACCGAGTGCGCGATGCCGGTCGCGATGCCGACCGACATTTCTTTTACTCTTAATTTGAAGTTATCTGTTCCGGTAGAAGGTTGGTTCACTGGACGCGCCTCGAACGTCACGACGAGTGTTGCGAAGGATTCATTAGGCAATCAACTCGTCTCTATTTCGGGCAACCCAGTAAAAGTCCCAACAATCTTTGGCTGGGTTGCAAAGGATTCCGCGCCCGCTGCACTCTCTAACTTCTACAACCAGATTCCGGCATACAACCTCTATATGGGTATGTCGTTCTGCTCCAAGACGACTCCTGGTCCTTGTCCGCCTGGCCCCGATATGAGCATCCTTCGATCGCCATTCTTTGATCAGAAGTCGATGGACGAAGCGGCGCTATGGTTACCGATAGTCAACAACACGGCGACCGTTGCACCTACGGTCTGGGATATGCGCAGTGATCAAGGGTCGGTTGACCAGAGTTGTTCGAATGCGACGTCCGGATTACAGGGCATCGTTAATACCAACGCGACGGTCTATATATCCGGTCCGCCTACCTTCGATAAGAATTCTGGGACCTTTGATTACAAGGTCCTAGCCCCGCATTACTTGGCCGACAAGTCGGTCTTTCAAGGCTCCTATGACTTGGTCATCAATTCCGCGCTGGCCCGATGCCTCTACAAGTTCACGAGCGCCCCTATCGGAGCGACCGTCTCTGTTGTTTCCTCCGACGGCACTAACCAAGTTGCGACCTCGGTGGTGGGAGAGAAGGACGGATTCCTTAATCTCGGCGTCTATGGCTTCACCTTCTCTAACCCCACGATCCAAGTGAAGTTGACCCAGGCACCGGTAGCAGTCGCATCGCCGACACCGGCGCCCGTGGTGGCTGCTCCGGCAAAGACCGCGACTAAAACCAAAGCGATAACCTGTGTTAAAGGGAAACTCATAAAGCAAGTTTTGACGGGTACATGCCCAACGG
>Ga0208618_1001263_pt1 | contig 10054 bp, 7 predicted proteins | sample CryBogCBE18Jul08_FD_184585 | JGI IMG/M metagenome (GOLD analysis project Ga0208618, IMG submission 184585) | Freshwater microbial communities from Crystal Bog, Wisconsin, USA - CBE18Jul08 (SPAdes) | ecosystem: Environmental > Aquatic > Freshwater > Lake | place: Crystal Bog, Wisconsin, USA...
CCACCGAGAAACCTCTCAAGGGGCTGATGCGAACGGTGTTCACGGCCAGTGGAGGCTTGATGGTTTTCAAATAATCCCCAAACTTCATGATCTGAACTTTGGAAGGATTCACCCTGGGAGTGGTTCTCAAGACTTCAAGCAAACCCAATCTGAACATGCGAATGAGTCGTTCATTGATCATGTCAATGGAGGACACATTCACCCCGAGACTGCTGTCTTCGCTGGCCAAGTCGTGTTTGTGCACACGAACATCTGTATTGAAGCCTGTGTCGACTTCAATAGAGCCGTCGTTGACCCCTTCGGTCAAGGCCAGAAGTTCTTCGGGAGAGAGGAGATTGGATCGATCGGACATGATGGGGTCAATTATTGCATCACAAAGGAGGTGAAGAACACGTCTTCAATGCCTCCGAAATCCTCGTAATTCTCCAACAATTCGTTCATCGTGTCTTTGAGCTTGGCGGCCAACTCTTTTCTGAAGTCGGGTTTGTTGATTTCCGCCTCAGTGCTTTGACGCATGACGTCAAGCATGGCCGATCTCAGCGCGAACTCGTGCTTTTTCACGTTGTCAAACACGCGGCTGTCGTAGTGCGTCATGAGGGCGAGTTGAACCACCATCACTTTTTTGCTGCCCGTGATGTTGGTCATGAGCTCTTTGTCGAGCTGCATGTAGTTTTTCTCAAACCGTGTGGCCTCAGGCGCCTCTTTCTTGATCTTCGAGGGTGCCTCAACCTTGGCTTTGCTCGCTGCGGCTTCCAACTCCTCGAGCTTGTCCTCGGCTTCCAATTCGGCTTGTTTCTCAAAATAGCCTGAGAAGAACAAGGTGCCAAAGACCACGCCCACGATCAAGACAATGCCTCCGACGGCTGCGGCGGCGATCAAAACGATCGGCTTTTTCTTTTTCGGAGCTTCCTCTTCAGTTGCTTCGGTTGCTTCTGGTGCTGCTGTTGCCATGTTGATACTCCTAAAAACGATTCTGTGGTTGGGTTGCTTGTGTCAATTTCAAACGGTTAAGCAAACAAGTCCAAATTGCCATCCGTGCTCGTACCCTTGATCGAAACATCGACAGGGGACGTGGAATCTTGAGCATTGCTGCTCTTGGCCGCTTGTGTGTTGGTCATCTGTGCAAAAGGATTTTGGCCTGCGAAGTTAGATCCCGCATTTTGTCCGCCACCCGATTGGGTCTGGTTTTGTCCAACTTGAACATCGGTTTGGGTGAGACCCAAGCCTTTTAAATTGTCCTTCAATTGATTTGAGCCATGTTGTAACAAACTTTGTGTGAGTGCGTTGTCGGCTTGGAAATTGGCGGCCAATTTGCCGTCTTTCATTTCAATTTGAACGTCCACGGCTCCCAAACTTGAAGGTTTGAGGGCAAATTTCATCTTCCATTGGCCTTGGCTGATTTGCTCGTTCATGCGACGCGACAACTCTGCGGTCAATTGATTGCTCAACTTCTCGTACGTATCCGCCATGTTACCAACATTAGTGGTGCCATTTGGATTTAATTGTGAGGAAGCATCTGCATTGGATTGGTTCATGTTGGATGCGTTGCCACCTGTGTTGGCACCCAAATCAATGGCGCCTGCAAGACCCAGTCCAGCATTCAAGGTGGAGCTGTCAGGGGTCAAGCTCAAACCAAAAGCACTGGTGTCTGTGCCCTCGCTGGAGGAGAGGTGTCCGGTGTTGGTGAGCTTGTTGAATTCCGATTGCAAGGCTTCAATGGCTGAACCTGTGAGTTCTGAGCCAGTCATGTTCAAGACCGACAAAGTGCTTGGGCTTGAAGTGGCAGCTCCAGCTTGGCTCAGCGCACTGAGCGTGGAGGAAAAATTCACAGATCCCGATTTGAGCGTGGCTCCACTTTGCATCATGAGTTCATTCAAATCACCCAAGTTTGCATTGGTGGTTCCAGTGAGTGTGTTGGCGCTCACCAAATTGGCATTCAAAGTGCCAGACAAAGGGTTGAGCAAGGTGGCCGCAGTGGCACCAGGTAGGGCCGTTCCCGTGAGAGCGGCTGCTGCATCCAAGGCTGGATCAATGGAGGGGGTTTGACCGACACTGATGGTGTTGGAGCTCAAAGTGGGCAACTGTGACAGTGGGTTCATGGGCGTGCCGCTCGTCATGCCCGCAGCGCCAGCGCCGTCCAGGGGAGCTGTCGTGTTCAGTGCCAAAGTGGATTGTGACAATGCGCTTGCCGTGAGTGTGGACCCAGCAGCCAACGCATTGGGGTCGTTGGGGGCAGGTGCCAATAAACCACTGCCCAACACCGATTGAGTCGCGGCCGTTGTGGCTCCACTTTGTGCAGCGTCCTCAGCACCAAAGAGTTTGGCGATGGCGGTTTTCGTGAATCCCATGGATTTGGCAAACTCACTCAGGCTTTTCTCTGTGGGAGGGTTTTTCGCAGACGTGACGATCTGTGAGTTTGGACCCAAAGCGATCGTTGAGAGTTCACTGTCGTTGCCTTTGAGATTGCCGGCATTCTTGGTTTTCAGCGCAGCGGGGTGCAAGACTTCGGGTGTTCCACTGGGGAGTCTTTGCGTCAGCAAAGATTGGTTGGCCTGTTGCAGTTTTTGTGCATCCGTCAAGGCTTTGGCTTTGTCTGCAGTGCTGTTCTGATCGGCCTTGTTTGCCTGCGTTGAATCTTGGGATTCGTTGGCAGATTGGGCTTGAGTGGACGCTGTTGCACTGTCTTTGGACGCTGAGGCATCTTTGGGTCTTGCGTCATCTTGGGCACGCTTGTCATCTTGGGCCCTGGCATTGGAGCTTGAGTCTTGGGTGACCTTGTCGTTGACGCTCACATTGGAGGCATGGGTGTCCAAACGGTCATTGAGAGATGAGGAGCTGCTCGAATTCCCATTTCCAACAAAAGAGCTCGCGCTTGAAAGAGCGGATTCGTTGTTGTCCAAGAAGCTTTGCGAGCTCACTCCCAAGTAGCTTTGGCTGAAAGAAAAAGCTTGGCTTTGCGAGTCGAGCAAGGCTTGGGTGGAGGCCCATGTGCTTGAACCTGAGAGTCCAGGATCTGAAGGGATGCTGGAAGGAGTCAGTGAGTTGGCGTTGGAACCCTGAACCTGAGGATGTGCGCTTTGATCTTGTGGGGCGGGGGGGCTGCTCGTGTTCTTTTGATTGAACGCGGGGTGCATCATGCGTTCGAAAAACACCGAAAACTGCTCGCCATTGGGCGTGGAGTTGCTTGAATCCGCACTGCCTGTGTTCGACCCAGCACCCACGGTGCTGGTGCTGTCTAGACTTGGCAATGAATTGCTTGAAATGAAAGGATTCAGTGAATTCAGGCTCATGATTGATGTATTTAAGTGTACTTTTGAGTTTTTTCAATGCCCCAACCCCTTTTTCTCAAAGGCCGTGTGAGCACGAATGGTCTGTATAAGCAAAAATCGTGACTGGTCAAGCTTTGCCAGCAAGTCCAAAGCTCAAAAGATTGCATCAAATAGATTAAAAATGTTTCTTAAATTTTAATTTTTTAATTATAAAGAGTTCAAAAAATAATTGATAAAAATATTTCAAGCAGCAGCTAAATTCATAAAAGTCCAGCTTTCCTCCTGAATAGAGCGAAACTTTGCCTCATGTAAAGGCGAAAGCGGTTTGATTTTGCAGTTTGGAAGTCCTGGGTCAAGCCACTTTGGAGTTCAAACCCAGCCGCCAAGGTTCACTGGATCGGGTTACCAATTTCATCATGTGAAATTTCGAGATTGAGCTTATTTTCTAATTTTCGCAACTTGGTGTGACAGTTGCATGGAGTTGAGCGGATTGCAGTCCAAGTGTCAAAGTCGATTGGCACATCGATTGCTTAGAGTAAAGGACAGTCCTAAAAAACTGAACGAAATGAGAACTTAATATCTAATTTTTGAGCAAAAAGCACCATGGCCACACTTAGCCTGTCAACCATTCGACAGAATTTGATCAAATTTGAATACTCCGGTTTGGGAATTCCCGCGCTGGTGTTGATGATCATGGGCATGTTGGTTTTGCCTTTGCCTCCCCTGTTGTTGGACTTTTTGTTCACATTCAACATTGTGGCGAGTTTGGTGATCATCATGATTGCCATTGGAACTCGCTCTCCCTTGGACTTTTCCGCCTTCCCATCGGTTTTGTTGTTTGCCACCATGCTTCGCTTGGCGTTGAACGTGGCCTCAACACGGGTCATTTTGGTTCATGGCCACGAAGGTCATGATTCGGCAGGTAAGGTGATTTCCGCCTTTGGCGAGTTCGTGATCAGTGGAAACTACGTGGTTGGATTCATCATCTTTGCGATTTTGATGATCATTAACTTCATCGTGGTGACCAAAGGTGCGGGTCGTGTGTCAGAAGTGAACGCGCGTTTCACCTTGGATGCGATGCCAGGTAAACAAATGAGCATCGATGCGGATTTGAACGCCGGTGTGATCGACCAGGCAACCGCCAAGAAAAGACGCGAAGAATTGTCACAAGAATCTGACTTCTTTGGATCCATGGATGGTGCTTCTAAGTTTGTGAGCGGTGACGCGATGGCGGGTCTATTGATCCTCTTGATCAACGTGGTGGGAGGACTTGCCATTGGTGTTGCTCAGCACGACATGAGCGTAGCAGCAGCTGGCAAACTCTACGTGCTCTTGACCATTGGTGACGGCTTGGTCGCTCAAATCCCTTCTCTCTTGCTGTCCTTGTCAACCGCCATTATTGTCACCCGTGTGACCACAGCCGAGTCCATGACCGAGCAGGCCAAGAGCCAGCTCTCCAACCCCTCCGCTTTGTTCATTGCATCTGGTATTTTGTTGGTTCTGGGCTTGGTGCCTGGCATGCCCCACATGATCTTCATCGCCTTGGCCAGTGCTTGTACAGGCCTTGGACTCATGATCATCCGAAACGAAGTCGAAGAAGAGGCTCAAGTGCAGGCGGCTCAAGACGCACCTGCTCAACAAGCGCCTCCCAAAGAACTCGACTGGGACGACATCGACCAAGTGGACCTCATTGGATTGGACATTGGCTACGGACTCATTCCTTTGGTGAACCCAGAGACGGGTGGCGAGCTCATGACGCGGGTAAAGGGTGTGAGGAAAAAACTATCTGCAGAGCTGGGCTTCTTGGTGCAACCCGTACGCATTCGAGACGATTTGAACATCGACCCCGATTCTTACCGCATCGTGCTCAAAGGCGTGGTTCGCGGAAAAGGTGAAATCAAAGTGGGTCGTGAGTTGGCGATCAATCCAGGCGAAGTGTTTGGCAACATCAAAGGCATTGAGACCTTGGAGCCTGCATTTGGTTTGAAAGCGGTTTGGATTGAACCTTCTGAGCGCGATCACGCCAGAGCGATGGGCTACACCGTTGTGGATGCAGCCACCGCCATCTCTACACACTTGAACAAAGTGTTGAGAGAAAACGCATCTGACTTGATCAGCCACGATGACACGCAGCAGCTTCTTGATAAATTGGCACAACGCTCACCCAAATTGGTGGAAGATTTGGTCCCTGGCAAAGTGGCCTTGGGCGTGCTGACCAGGGTGCTTCAGTGCTTGCTCACCGAATCGGTCTCCATTCGCGACATGCGAAGCATTGCAGAGACTTTGTCTGAGGTGAGCTCCAGAAGCACAGATCCCGAGCAGTTGGCGGCCTTGGTCAGACCCAAGCTCGGTCGCATGATCATGCAATCTTTGGTGGACGACAGAAACACACTGTCGGTCATGACATTGGATCCCAGTTTTGAGCAGTTGCTCCACAACGTGCTCCAACAAACCCAACCTGGACAACCCGTGGTGATGGAGCCCGGTTTGTCAGAAAACTTATTTTTGGCTTTGCGCGATGGTGCAAGAACGATGGAAGAGGACGGCAACCCAGCAGTCTTGGTGGTCTCTCCTCTCATCCGAACATGGCTCGCCAAAGCCGTCAGACACAGGGTCAATGACTTGACCGTCTTGTCCTACAACGAAATTCCAGATGACCAAGCTGTCAAGGTGATTCACACCGTTGACGCCAAAGCAAAGTCCTGATTGAACCCTTTATTCATTGACCGTTAATCGAGATCGACCATGGAACTCAAAAGAATCTTAGCCCGCGACAACAAGCAAGCCAACGAGAAAGCCATTGCTTTGTATGGCCCGGATGTGTTGGTCATCTCGAGCTGCCAAGTGCGCGGTCAAACCGAATTGATCGTGGCGGTTGACATCGATCCCTTGGAGGGCGAAGTGGCCATTCAAGAAGAGGTGGGTTTTTCTGCCCTGACGCCCAAAATTGACTTGGTGAGCCAAGCCATCACACCCGAGGATTCAGCTGCAACAGTCAATCCCAAAGGTGCCAGTTTCGAAGAGATTTTGGGACAAAACCTAAGCCAACAAGCTGCCAGCACTTTGGTGAGTGTGGCCAAGCCCACCCCAAAGGCAAGCACGACGGTGAGTGACAAAGCTGCTTTTGAAGCCAAGATGATGGGCATGCGCAGAAAGCCCAAAGCTGGCTCAAAAGCTGATGCTCAAGAGGTGAAATCTGCTGAAATTGAGCGAACACTTGAAGACCTCAAAGTGCCATCCATTGGTGCAATGGAGATCAAGGTGAGCGAAGCCGATCGATCACAACAAGAACGTCACGAATTGTTGAGAGGCCAAGAAATCGTCGCTCTGGTTCGCGATGAGTTGGCCGCTCTCAGAAAAGAATTTCGCATGACCCAACAAATGAACATGTGGCAAATGGGCACTCCAACCCATCCCGCTGTTCAGTCCTTGAAACAGTCACTTCAAGAAGCCCCAATTCCTGCTGCCTTGAAAGCATTGCTCTTGGATAGCATTCATCAAATGGATTCCCAAGAGAATGCCTTGAGCGAGATCAAAAACCAGTTGTTGCACTCCATTGGAGACGTACAACGTGCGCTACCCGACAGCGGTGTGCACGCCATTTGTGGCCAATCCGGTTCAGGTAAAACCTTGACGGTGGCCAGACTGGCTCAACAAGCTTGCACCAAGTACGGCAGCGAAGAGGTTGCGATCATCAGCTACCAAGATTCCAAGCCAGGAGCTTGGAACCAGACCCAGCTCATGAGCAGCCAATGCGGTGTGGACAGCTACAGGGCCACGAATGCCGCGAGCTTGCAGCTCTTATTAGAGGACTTGTCTGGCAGACGCTTGATTTTGATCGACACCTCAGGTGTTCAAATGTCTGAGCGCATTCAAGAGCTTCAACTGTGCTGCGAACAAGCGCAAATGGAACTCAGTTTGCATGCTGTGGTGCCTGCTGACGCGTCTCAAGCCACCATTTCTCGCCTTTACTCCATTTGCACCACACAATGGACCTCTTGGATGATCTCAAAGTTGGATGAATCCACTCAACCTTGGGCATTGCTTCAATTCTTCATTGAGCAGCAGTTGGGTGTGAGTTTGGTCAGCCGCGGTGAGCGACTTGGAGACTGGAGCTCACAAGTGGACGCCAAAGAGTGGGTTGACCTCGGATTGGCACAGTTGATGCTTTCTCCTATTCAAGACGGCTCCAAAGACTTACACTCGGCGGTAGCCAGGGCATCGGCAAAAATTGCACAATTGGCTTCTGAAGGAGCACTTCAAATGACAGGCACACACTCATGAACTCAAATCACAAAACAGAAGTGATTGGCGTCGCCAGCGGCAAAGGAGGTGTCGGTAAAACGACGGTCTCCATCAATTTGGCCGTTGCGTTGGTCATGCAGGGCCATCAAGTCATGCTCTTTGATGCGGATTTGGGACTGGCCAACGCACAAATCGCACTGGGTGCTCGTGCAACTTACAACTTGAGCCACGTGTTGCGTGGCGAGAAAACGCTCTCTGAGATCGTGGTCACCACCAAGCAAGGGGTCAAATTGATTCCTGGTGCCTCAGGTGTTCAAGAGTTGGCCGGTTTGAGTCAAATCGAGTCTGCCAGCATTGTTCAGTCCTTCAGCACTTTGATGGACGATGTGGATTATTTGATCGTGGATGTGGCGGCTGGCATTTCGCCCTCCGTGCTGTCTTTCTTGTCCGCATGCCAAAGGCGATTCATCGTCGTCAAAGACGATCCGTCCTCCATTGCCGATGCTTACGGCACGATCAAGGTGCTCTCCAAGCACATGGATTTGGAAGAAATTTACTTGCTCCCCAACATGGTCCACTCCCAAGCGGAAGGTTGGAAGTTGTACCAGCGCTTGAACGACGTGTGTGTCAAATTCTTGGGTTTGAACTTGCATTATTTGACGGCGATCGAAAACGACGAGTTGGTGCTCGCTGCATTGAAGAAATACGCGTCAGTCTTGGATCTCTCACCTGGGAGCGCAGCCTCTAGGGATTTCAGGAGACTCGCAGACATTTGTACCCAATTGCGTCCCATTGAGCAAAGCTCAGGTGGCATGCAGTTCTTCATGGAGCGGCTGATCAGTCCCAGCTTGAATGCATCGTGAGAGCGCTCTCCCCAGTCAAACAATACCAAAAGCACCTCGATCAGAGTGAGGAGCTTTTCATGGCCCACTTGGGGCTTGTGAAACGCGTGGCCATCCATTTGAGAGCCCGTGTGCCCGCCTTCATGGAGCTCGATGAGCTCGTGCAGGTCGGCATGATCGGACTCTTGGAAGCTTCGCGCTCCTACGACACGGGTAAGGGTGTTGAGTTTGAAAACTACGCACACTCTCGTGTTCGTGGAGCAATGCTCGATGAGGTGAGAAGGCTCTCCTTTTTGCCTCGGTCCGCTGTGGCCTTTAACAAGTCACACAACGAGACGGTTCATGTGTTGGCCTCTGAGCTGGGTCGAGCACCGACTCAAGCGGAGATCGCTGAATTCATGGGCAAAGACATTGAAGAGTTTCACAAAGACCGCGGTCGTGCGTCTCAGTTTGAGACTTACTCGATGGAAGTGGTGACCGAGGAGGTGATGAACATCGCCGACACCAAGGACCAACAACCCGAGGCCATCGTGGAGCATGCTCAGTTGATGGACGCGGTGACTTCGGCCATTGAAGATTTACCAGAGCGTGAACAGCTCGTGATGCAACTCTATTATGTAGAGGAGCTCAATTTGAAGGAAATTGGCGAAGTGCTTGAGGTGAGCGAATCTCGCGTGAGTCAAATTTTATCGACCGTCGTCAAAAAACTGCGCGTCAACCTCAAAGGCGCCATTGACCCTGTTGATGTGGCGATGAGGGCTTGATCATCATGAGCAGCTTTTTTCAACTCTTTTTCGCTTGGGGGGTGCTCCTGCTTTTGATTTTGTCCTTTTATTTGATCGACAAAATCAACACCATGTACCGCTTGAGCGTTCCAGCAGAGATACCCAAGACTTATTCAGATGGTCTCTTTGGTGAGTTGGTGGGCAAACCCCTTTGGGACTCCATGAGTGGCATGCCCATTCCAACCATTGATCCCAAGCTGGTGGAGAACTTGCGTCCCCACTACGAGCCCGTGTTGAGGCAACACATTGAACAAGTGTTCATGGAAGGCTTCAAAGACGCCCAAGCGGGACGGGCTGGCATTCCATCCAACAATCGACAAATTCCAACGCCCAGAGGCAGTTTGGAGTCGTGGTTGCCGCTTCACCATTTGGCAAGCATTTACCAAGTCGGGGCAGAACTGGCTCAAAACAAGCCCAGCGAGCGCCTTCGCTTGCAGCAGTCTTTGGATCAAGTGACGTCCATGCTCTACGCAAGAACCAATTTGGAGTTGAAGGAACCCTACTCCGAGACCCTCATGAGATTGCCCATTGAGCAAGGCTTGATCGCTGAATACGTGGAGCCCGAAGCTCCTGAGTCTCAAATTGCAGCCGCCTATGCGGCCACACTCCCAGGCGCCGATGGCGCTCAAGGGGAGGGGGCGAGTGCCGAAAACACACAAAAGCTCAATGAATTGGCGGCTTCTCTGTCGGATTTTGATCCCGTGGGTTCACCGCAATCTGAGGGTTCTGCGCAAGCAGGTGCAGCGGCATTGGCTGGGGCTGAGCCCTTGGAAGGACTCTCTGTGGGTGGCAAATCTTTGCCGCAACCCACTGCTGTTTGAATGAAGTCGGATGATTTCACAGGAGCTGAAAGAATTTAAATAGAATTTTGCGTTGGTTACTCAAGTTACTGAGCGTTGGGACGATTCATTGA
>Ga0208618_1001265_pt1 | contig 10036 bp, 9 predicted proteins | sample CryBogCBE18Jul08_FD_184585 | JGI IMG/M metagenome (GOLD analysis project Ga0208618, IMG submission 184585) | Freshwater microbial communities from Crystal Bog, Wisconsin, USA - CBE18Jul08 (SPAdes) | ecosystem: Environmental > Aquatic > Freshwater > Lake | place: Crystal Bog, Wisconsin, USA...
TGCGTGGGCTGCCCGCACGACAGAGCTCCCTGGATCTGCAATGGCGGGCATTCCCGCCTCACACACCAATCCCATGTCATGCCCTTCTAAGGCAAACTGTAAGAGATCCTTGCCGTTGAAGGAGCCTTGGTGGTCTCCCTTTTTATGAGCCTCACGCGGCAGTTCCACCAAGCTTTGAGACTGCAAGGGTGTTTGCAATGGTGAGAGTTCATGAACTCGCTTTAAAAATGCGCGATGTGACTTGGCGTTCTCGCACACCCAGTGGCTTAACTGAGCGGAGATGTCAATTGTTTTTTGTGGCAAACATTCCGTCAGCGGTGTTTGGTGGTGACACCCAAAATCCAATGGGGTCGGAACCAGGTACAACGTGCCCGCTGGGCGAGTTTGGGGGTGGGCTAGAGTATTCATGAAATTAAGGGGGCCAAGTGATTTAACTGGCTCGCGGTGAGGGGGTCATGGTGAGGACATCAAGTCCAGCAGCTCGCAGCATCTGCAGCGTGCGAATGAGGGGTAAGCCAATGAGGGCTGTGGGGTCGTCGCTGTCAAGACGCTCAAGCAGGGCCACGCCCAAGGACTCGCTTTTGGAGGCTCCTGCGCAATCATAAGGTTGGTCTTTCAGTAAATAGGTCTCTATGGCTGCATCGCTCAAGGTGCGAAAACGCACTTGAACAGGAGCCACCTGCACATCTTCAAAGCCTGATTCCTCGCAGCGTACGCACACCGCGGTGTGAAAGATCACCTCTTGCCCACTCATTCGCCTTAATTGCTGCACGGCCACCTCGTGACTCATGGGCTTACCCAAGGGCTCTGCGTTGAGTTCGGCCACTTGGTCTGAGCCAATCACCAGGGCTTGAGGAAATTGGCGGCTGACAGCGTTTGCCTTGGCCTTGGCCAAGCGCTTGGCCAAGGATAGGGGGCTTTCTCCCGCGCTTGGGGTTTCATCGACATGAGGGGCCACGCACTCAAAGGGCCATTGGAGTCGTTCCATCAAGGTTTTTCGGTAACTTGAGGTGGAAGCCAAAATCAAAGCGCGTGGAGTTGTTAGATCTAAGGTCATGGCAAAAGGAATCAAAAATGAAATTAAAAATAAGCATCACGACATCACGACATCGTGATCAATATCACCTTGGAGATGGATCTGGAGAGAATTCAAAAGATTTGATATCTTAGGTCAGCGCTATCACTAGCAAAGCCACCTACAATGATCCCTCATGATAGCGCTTGCTTAATCTTTGCCTTTGTGCCCCTGCATAGGACAGGCCAAAAAGCCCAAAAAAGCCAACAGTACATCAGTTCCACAGTCCAACAGTCCAACAGTCCAACAGTCCAACAGTCCAACAGTCCAACAGTCCAACAGTCCAACAGTCCAATGGGTAACTCGCCCCTCGTCAAATCGATCTCTAGTCCACTCTGCTATGACCAAAGTTGTTGATCTCAAGCGTTTGAATGTGCCCCAGTTGGCTCAACAACACGCTCATTTGCAAGGGGCCTTGCCTCAAAGTGAATTTCATCGCTTGACGTTGGGCTTGGAGGAGGAGAACTCTAGCCCCCAGGCGGGTGCTGGGAGTGATCCCGCTTTGGTGCACTGGTCGATGGAGTTTTTTGAATCTGTGCTCCCCCCTCTCTCACCGTCCTCCCACCAAACCCTTGCGCCCACCAAAGTGACCGCTTTGAATCAATTACTTGCTCGTGAATTGCCCAGTGTGGTCCTTAACGCCAGTGCTCGGGTCAGTCTGGTGTGTCAACGTTGTTTGGGGACTCTGGAGGAGACTCTGGATGTACAGCGTCAGTTTTATTGGGTGACGAACGAGGACGTGGCCATGTCATTGGATGAGGCATTGGAGGAGGACGTTTTAGTCTCAAGTTCAGCCTATGACGGTCAAGCTCTGATTGAGGATGAGTTGATCATGTCCTTGCCCCTGGTGCCCATGCATGAGACCTGTCATGTTGCGTTACCCCAACAATCGGCAAGCGCTGGGGAAGAGGATTTGTTGTCCATTCGCCCCAATCCATTTGCTGTTTTGTCAGGACTGAAGGTCAAAAAGAGCTAAAACCACAGGGTTTGGTCTATAATCGTGGGTTCTGTGTCTAGCGCTTGAACACGTGTAGTCGTGCCGTGCTCTGACCCCATTGAGGCCTCATTGAGGTCTTTTGTCGCCAACCTTTCGTCTAGGAGCCTCGCATGGCCGTCCAGCAAAATAAAAAATCTCCCTCCAAGCGCGGTATGCACCGTTCACACAATGCATTGAATGTGCCTGGTATTGCGGTTGAGCCTACCACTGGCGAGACACACTTGCGTCACCACATCAGCCCCAGTGGCTTTTATCGTGGCCGTAAAGTGCTTAAAACTAAAACTGAAGTTTAATTTTTGTCCAGCGCTCAAGAGGTTCCGTTGCACAGCGCGATGCTCGGTTCCTCTGACAGACAAAGTGAAGATGACTTTGCCCGCGCTTTTTGACCCGATCCTATGTTGACAATCTCTGTTGACTTGATGGGAGGGGATCACGACCCTCAAGTCAGACTCTTGGCGTGTCAACGCTTTTTGGATAACCACGCGCACGCGCAAATTTTATTGGTGGGCCGTGAAGAGGCCCTGAAAGGCTGGAGTCATCCCCGTGCTCGCTTGGTTCACGCCAGCGAGGTGATCGAGATGGATGACCCGTTGGAAGTGGCGCTCAGGCGCAAGAAAAACTCTTCCATGCGCATTTGCATCGAGCAAGTGAAATCCGCTCAAGCCCAGGTCGCTGTCTCCGCTGGAAACACCGGCGCACTCATGGCCATTTCCCGTTATGTTTTGAAAACCCTCGACGGTATAGATCGACCTGCCATCGCGGGTCAAATGCCCAACGTGAGTGGGGGTGCCACCACGATGCTGGATTTGGGGGCCAATGTGGACTGTACGCCCGAGCATTTGCTTCAATTTGCGGTGATGGGTTCGGCCTTGGTGTCCGTCCTTCAAGACAAGCCCCATCCAAGCGTTGGGCTTCTGAATATTGGTGAGGAAGTCATCAAAGGTAATGAGATGATCAAAAAAACCGCTGAATTGCTTCGCAGTGCTGCGCTCACGGGCGATTTGAATTTTGTGGGGAACGTTGAGGGTAACGATATCTTCAAAGGCACCACTGATATCGTGGTGTGTGATGGTTTTGTGGGGAATGTTGCCCTGAAAACTTGCGAGGGCCTGGCGTGGATGGTGAGCAGTTTACTTAAACAAGGATTTGAGAAAAACATCTTCACCCGCATGGCCTACTTGATCAGCGCTCCCGTGTTGGCTGGATTTAAGCGCCGGGTGGACCACCGACGTCACAATGGCGCGGCACTCTTGGGGTTACAAGGCTTGGTCTTTAAGAGCCACGGCTCAGCCGATGCCTTGGCCTTTGAGACCGCACTCAACCGGGCCTATGAAGCAGCAGACAACGGGCTCTTAAAGCGTGTTCATGAGCGAATTGCGCGTGCCTTACCCTTGTTGCAATCCACCACCCAAGCCCACTTGCACGGCGAAACGCCCGAGTTGGATCCTTTATTCAAAGCAGACACGGGGCTGTCATGAGTCAATACTCCAAGATCGTGGGAACAGGAAGCTACTTGCCCACTCAGCGCGTCACCAACGAAGCGCTGGTCGCTCAATTGGCCTCGAGCGGGGTTGAGACGTCCAATGACTGGATCGTTGAGCGAACGGGGATTCATGCTCGTCACTTTGCCCAAGCCCACGAGTTCAGTAGCGACTTGGCCTTTCATGCCTGTGTCAATGCTCTCCAAACCGCCGGTTTGGGCCCGCAAGACATTGATCTGATCATTGTCGCGACCTCGACCCCGGACATGGTATTTCCCTCCACGGCTTGTATATTGCAGCATAAATTGTCCAAGTTAAATGATGAAGCCAGTGGCATTGCCGGTGCTCCCGCATTTGATGTGCAAGCCGTTTGCAGTGGCTTTATTTATGCGTTGACGGTGGCTGACGCTATGATCCGCGCGGGCAACGCCAAGCGTGCATTGGTGGTGGGTGCCGAAGTGTTCTCTAGGCTTTTGGACTTCAAGGACCGCACGACGTGTGTGTTGTTTGGAGATGGTGCCGGAGCGGTGGTCTTGCAAGCGAGCGACACGCCCGGGATTTTGGCCAGCGATTTGCACGCCGATGGCCAACATGTGGATATTTTGTGCGTACCGGGGCAAGTAAACGGCGGCCTTATTTCGGGCAACCCGGTTTTACAAATGGATGGACAAGCTGTTTTTAAATTGGCAGTGGGATTACTTCACGGTGCGGCCCTGAAGGCGCTGGAGAAGGCGCACATGCATGAGGCGCAGATCGATTGGTTGATCCCTCACCAAGCCAATGTGCGCATCATTCAGTCCACGGCCAAGAAGTTAAAGCTCTCTATGGAGCGAGTGATCTTGACCGTTCAAGACCATGGCAACACCTCAGCGGCGTCGATTCCATTGGCACTCGATGTCGCGGCGAGGGGTGGACAAATCAAGTCTGGCCAGCACTTGCTGCTTGAAGGGGTGGGTGGTGGTTTCACCTGGGGTGCGGTCGTATTGCGGTTTTAACTTGCAAGGCGGCTTGCTTGCGCCAAAAAATACACTTAAAGCTTTGAAATCATGACTAAACAATTTGCATTTGTTTTTCCCGGCCAGGGTTCTCAATCCGTCGGAATGCTTGACACGTGGTCATCGCACCCAGAGGTGATCACCGCACTCGAGGAGGCTCAGAGTGCCTTGTCCCAGGATCTAGGCGCTTTGATGCGAGATGGTCCCAAGGAGGATTTGGCACTCACCACCAACACGCAGCCGTTGATGCTCTTGGCCGATGTGGCCATTTACCGTGTTTGGATCAAAGAGACGGGCCTTGTGCCGCAGATGATGGCGGGTCACTCGTTAGGAGAGTACGCCGCGTTGGTGGCCAGTGGTGTACTGAGTTTGTCACAGGCTTTGCCTTTGGTCAGATTCAGGGCACAGGCCATGCAAGAGGCTGTCGCAGTGGGTGAAGGCGCGATGGCGGCGATTTTGGGCTTAGATAGTGATCAAGTGAAGTCTGCTTGCCAGGCTTTGTGCGAGGAGTTCGCTGCGGCCCATTCAAAGGAACTTGTGCAAGCGGTCAATTTCAATGACCCGAGTCAAACCGTGATTGCTGGTACCGCTTTGGGTGTGGAAAAGGCTTGTGAGGCTTTGAAAGCTTTGGGGGCCAAGCGTGCGTTAAAGCTCCCCGTCTCCGCCCCATTCCATTGCACTCTGATGCAGCCTGCAGCGCTAAGACTGCGTGAGATGCTGGCGGGTCTGGAGTTTCAGGTGCCCACGGTTCCTGTACTCAACAACGTCGATGTGTTGAGCCCAAGCACTCCCGATGAGATCAAAGATGCGTTGTATCGCCAAGCCTATCACCCAGTGCTTTGGGTGCAAACAGTCAAAACGATGCAGTCACGAGGCATTCATACCTTGGTGGAGTGCGGGCCAGGCCAAGTGCTCAGCGGTTTTACCAAACGCATTGCCCCAGAGCTAGAGAGTTGCTCACTCAAAGAGTTGGACAACGTCCCAACCGTGCAGCAATCCCTCTTAGCCCCATTGGGCGTGAGCGCCAAGTCTGATAGCGAGGAGAGAGCATGAGCGAGACAAACATGAGCCCACAAGTGGCGTTGGTCACGGGCGCGTCTCGTGGCATTGGACAAGCCATTGCAGTGGAGTTGGCCAAAGCGGGCTGGGCGGTTGTCGCAACGGCCACTTCCCAAGATGGGGCCGATCGCATCACTCAAGATTTGAAGCCCTATGCCCATTGTCGGGGTGTGGTACTCAATGTCAACGACCGCCAAGGCTGTGAAGACCTGGTCACGTCCATCGTTGGCGAGTTCTCGGGCTTACATGTCTTGGTCAACAATGCAGGTATTACCAAAGATATGTTGGCCATGCGGTTAAAAGACGAAGACTGGGATGAGGTCATTCAAACCAATTTGAGTGCTGTCTTTAGGCTCTCGCGTGCAGTTGTTCGTCCCATGATGAAACAACGTCAAGGTCGAATCATCAACATCACCAGCGTGGTGGGCGCCAGCGGTAACCCTGGTCAGTCCAACTACGCCGCGGCCAAAGCGGGGGTGGCTGGTATGACCCGCGCACTCGCAAGAGAACTGGGCTCCAGGGGGATCACGGTCAATTGTGTGGCCCCCGGCTTCATTCAAACGGATATGACGGCCAATCTAACGGTTGCCCAACAAGAAGCCTTGCTCGCTCAAATCCCATTGGGCCATTTGGGCCTTCCTAGCGATGTTGCTCATGCGGTGGCTTTTTTGGCCAGTCCTCAAGCGAGCTACATTACGGGCCAAGAATTACATGTCAATGGTGGCATGTTGATGGTTTGAAATTTTTTTATAATATGAAAATTTCAAACCCCTGAGCGCGAGTAAAATCGTCCATTCCATTACAACCCTCTGAGTAAAAAATGAGTGATATTGAAGTTCGTGTGAAGAAAATTATTGCCGAGCAACTTGGCGTTGAAGAGTCCCAAGTGAGCAACGAAAAAGCGTTCGTTGCCGATTTGGGTGCTGACTCTTTGGATACTGTGGAGTTGGTGATGGCCTTGGAAGACGAATTTGCCATTGAAATTCCCGATGAGGATGCTGAAAAAATTACGACGGTGCAAAACGCCATCGATTACGCCCTGACCCATCAAAAGGGTTGATTGAAATCGCTTTTAGACTAAGCGTTTGTAGAGAAAGTTAAAACCGCATGACCCGACGTCGCGTTGTCGTGACTGGGCTGGGTTGCGTGAGTCCTGTGGGAAACACGTACACCGAGTCTTGGTCCAATCTTTTGGCTGGACACAGTGGCATTGACCTGATTAAAAGGTTCGATGCCTCTGGCTTTGCTTGTCATTTTGCTGGCGAGGTCAAGGGACTGGATTTGGAGCCCTACATCAGCGCCAAAGACGCTCGGGGCATGGACGACTTTATCCACTACGGAATCGTTGCCGCACTCCAAGCTGTGGCCGACTCAGGTCTGCCTACGCTTGATCAATTGTCTGCTGAACAAGCAGACCGCATCGGTTGCTTGATGGGGTCTGGTATCGGAGGCTTGCCTTTGATTGAGTCCATGCACGGGGAGTTGACGGCCAGAGGCCCACGCCGAATATCTCCATTTTTTGTGCCTGCATCGATCATCAACATGATCTCGGGCCATGTCTCTATTCGAATGGGATTTAAGGGGCCCAATTTGGCCATGGCCACTGCTTGCACGACAGGGTTACACAGTATCGGTATGGCCGGGCGCTTGATTGAATACGGTGATGCCGATGTCATGATTGCTGGCGGCGCTGAAGCTACGATCTCGCCTTTGGGCTTGGGTGGTTTTGCTGCCATGCGCGCCTTGTCAACTCGCAATGACAACCCCAAAGAGGCCTCACGCCCCTGGGATAAAGACCGCGATGGTTTTGTCTTGGGTGAGGGTGCAGGTGCCTTGGTGTTGGAGGAGTACGAGTACGCGAAAAAGCGCGGCGCTAGGATTTACGCCGAACTGATTGGCTTTGGTATGAGTGGGGATGCGGGTCACATGACCGCTCCCAATATGGATGGCCCCATGCGTGCCATGAAGCATGCGCTTAACAATGCTGGCCTCAACGCTGATCAAGTGAACTACCTGAACGCCCATGGCACCTCAACGCCTTTGGGTGATGTCAATGAGACCCAAGCGATCAAGGCCACCTTTGGGGACCACGCCAAACGTCTGGTCGTGAATTCGACCAAATCCATGACGGGTCACCTGCTCGGTGGAGCAGGAGGTATAGAGAGTGTGTTCACGGTCTTGGCTTTACACCATCAAAAGAGCCCTCCCACCATCAACTTAATGACGCCTGATCCTGAGTGTGATTTGGACTATTGTGCCAATACCGCTCGTGACATGCCCATTGAAATAGCGATGAAGAATAACTTTGGTTTCGGTGGCACCAACGGCACTTTGATTTTCAAACGTTTTGTTTGAGCCCTGTCGGTTTTGTTTTACCGGCTTTCGCGGGAGTTTTAGTGCTGAGAGACTTGGGTTGATACAAGGTCACGTCTTACTCTATTAAAGCGTTTTACAAGTACTTTTAAAGTTCCTGTAAAGTATTTTTGCCACTTGACTCAAGGCTAGCCCTTGCCCATGCTCAGTGGAAAAACCAGGGATGTCTGCGCCATTTTTTTTGAGCACAACGTTCGCTCGCTCAACCCTTGATGAATTCATGTGGCATGTCGTTGAATGTCGGCCATTCACTCAGCTTGGGACCACTGGGTGTGTGAATTTTTAGCCAGAGATTTAAAGACTGAGTTTCAAGGGCTGAGTTTCAAGGGCAGAGTTTCAAGGCTAAGTTGGGCATTGGAATAAGCCCTTTGGCTGATACGGCATTGTGTAAAAGACTGTGAAGGCTAGTAAGCCATGACAACCAATGAGAGCGCCTGCGCGTTGAAATATAGGGGCGCCAAGGCGCTAAAAATCAAGAAAAGCAAACGCAAGCAAACGCAAGCAAACGCAAGCAAACGCAAGTTAACGCAAGTTAAGGCAAGTTAATGCAAAGTAAGGTTCGGCGAGCGAAAACCTTGCCACGCAATTTTGTCCCTTCTCTTGTAAAACCCAAATCGCCCCCAATCTACTGGCGACACAATTCCTTCAATCGGAATCTCCTTGTCCATCAGGGGTTGTCTTCATCGTGTATTGTCGGTCTGAAATACTTTTTTTCTCGGAGTTTATTCATGCCTCGTGTTTCCCACTTTAAAGCCTTAAGAGTACAGCAGCGGATCGCTTGTCTCACCACACTAGCTGTGCTGCTCTCTAGTTCTTGGGTGAGCTTTGCGGCCACACCCCTTCTTCCCAACACCAACTCAAACCCCAATGCTGCTGCCGTCACCAATAGCGCCCCTAGTGCTGGGGCAAGCGTTGTGCGCACATTGCCTGATTTCACTGACTTGGTCGAACAGGTGGGACCCTCCGTTGTGAACATCAAGACCTTGGAGAAGGTCAGTGTTCGTGGCAACATGCAAGACTCGCCAGACGATCAAGATATGCAGGAGCTTTTCCGGCGTTTTTTTGGCGTTCCCTTTCCCAATGCTCCAGGGGCCAACCCCAACGCTCCCAAGGCGCCTCGCAAGTCTCCTAGCGTTCCCCAAGCACCCTCAGAGGAGGAGCAAACCAAAGGTGTAGGCTCTGGATTTATTTTGAGTGCGGATGGCTTGATCATGACCAATGCTCATGTGGTCGAAGGGGCCGATCAGGTAGTGGTCACTTTGGTGGATAAACGCGAGTTCAAGGCCAAAATCATTGGTGTGGATAAAAGGACCGATGTGGCCTTGCTCAAAGTTGAGGCGAGTGGTCTACCCGCAGTCAAAACGGGCGATGTCTCAAGGCTCAAAGTGGGTGAGTGGGTCATGGCCATTGGTTCTCCTTTTGGATTGGAGAACACCGTTACTGCAGGCATTGTGAGTGCCAAGAAAAGAGACACTGGAGACTATTTGTCCTTTATTCAAACCGATGTGGCCATCAACCCAGGCAACTCCGGTGGACCCCTCATCAATATGCGAGGTGAGGTGATTGGCATCAATAGTCAGATTTATTCTCGCTCCGGTGGCTTCATGGGGATCTCGTTTGCCATTCCAATTGATGAGGCTCTACGAGTGTCCGATCAGTTGCGCACTTTGGGCCATGTGCAGCGTGGCAAGTTGGGCATTCAAATCGAGCAAGTGAACAAAGAACTCGCTGAGTCCTTGGGGCTCTCCAAAGCTCAAGGGGCTTTGGTGCGCAATGTAGAGTCAGGCTCGCCTGCAGAAAAAGCTGGGATTGAGCCGGGTGACATTGTGCTCAAATTGGATGGTAAAACCATTGAGCGCTCCATTGACTTGCCGCGATTGGTGGGAAGCATCAAGCCCGGCACCAAGGCTGTGCTGAGTGTGTGGCGCCGTGGAGCCAACAAAGAGATCACTGTGACGGTGGGTGAGTTTGAAGCGGACAAGCCCGTGGTGGCCAAGGCCAGCAAAGACAAGCCTCAAGGCAGCAATGTCTTTGCCAGTTTGGGCTTGACGATCAG
>Ga0208618_1001268_pt1 | contig 10027 bp, 17 predicted proteins | sample CryBogCBE18Jul08_FD_184585 | JGI IMG/M metagenome (GOLD analysis project Ga0208618, IMG submission 184585) | Freshwater microbial communities from Crystal Bog, Wisconsin, USA - CBE18Jul08 (SPAdes) | ecosystem: Environmental > Aquatic > Freshwater > Lake | place: Crystal Bog, Wisconsin, USA...
AGCCGGGGGCTTCGGAGGGGCCGGACGTTGAAACAAATTCATGAACCCGCGCATTACTTCATTGTAGCAAAGTGCTTGAAGCTATTTTACCGCTCGGGACATGCAGTGATTCCTAGAGCGGTTAACATGGCTGTTTGCGTCCCGTATGCATAGTGAGCCACTTCACCCGCGACAAACCAAAACACGAGATGGACAAGCAGATGCCCACGAAGAAGCCATGCCGTAAACATCGCCAACAAGACTGTTAGCGCTGTATCGACGACAGCAACGCCCAAGAACCGATACGAATGAGGACCCGTTCCGGGAGCTCCAAAGATATTTGCGTTAGGACAGGAGGCCATTATCCTAAAAACGGAAATGATTTTAGGGAAACTCGATTCTAATTAGCCCAAAATGTCGTTCCTCCACTCTGTCCTTTCCACAAACAACTGCAGCGGTTGGAATAACGGCACCCATCAAATTTGGCAGATCCCCATCAAGCTCTTCAATTCACTCCCAATCAAGCGCTGGAAGTACAATCGCCCACCGGACATTGATCGTGTTGCAGAGATCCATGCATACATGGCACAATCCAAGCGTATGGATGGTATGATTTACATTGCAGAGATCGGTTCAGACATTGTGTGCTACGAGTCCAACCACCGCCGCGAGGCACTCAAGGGTCTGGATGACATGGCAGAGATCATCGTGGACATTATGTTCAACACGACGCATGACGCCATCAAGGAGGAGTTCCTTCGTCTCAACAAGGCAGTCTCGGTTCCGGATTTGTACGTGAGCGAGGAGCCAGTCTTCAACTTGGACGATCTGCTAGCTGCCAAGGACGAGTTCTGCAAAAGGTACGCGGACCACAAGAGCACCTCCGGGCGCCCGCAGAAGCCCAACTTCAATTCCGATAATCTCCTGCAGGATTTTGACAAGATCACACGTGAGAAGAAGATCACGGTTGCAACACTCATGACGCGCCTTGAAGCGCTGAACACGGAAATGAGTACCCGCGACCGCAAGGGGGTGTCTGATAAGGTCATTGAAAAGTGCACCAAGTCCGGATTCTGGCTCTTTGCCTGGAATAACCGCCTCGATGTCAAGGACTTCTGAAAACGAAATTGGTCAACAAAACAAACTCATTTTTTAAATGTCGTTCCAACAGTGTGATGGAAATGGTGAATGCCTCGAACAGACCGACGACCAAAACACCTACGGGAAGCGTGCAGACTTCAACTGCGCACACAATTGTCAGCCGATCCCCTGTTGCAACGAGATCATTTGTGGATCCTGGCTTCCACCGTGGTTTCACGGAATCAAGAAAGTAGGGATATGTATCTGTCTCGGTTGTAATATGACATTCGGCAAGAAACTCGACATCGTTGAGAATGTCGAGTGTCCTATGTGTTTGGAGACAACCAAGTGCGTAATTCAGCCCAATTGTACTCATCCAACATGTGTGCCGTGTTTCAAGCGTTGTCATTATGGTGAATATGAACCCCAACCACAGTTTCCGTACCCGGAAGAAGTTTATGATGAATTTGAAAATCATCAGTTAGATGGTCATGATCCTGCTGAATTTATTGCAAGGTATCCGCTAATCGAAAAGTGGGATAAGGACTGGAAGAAATGGGAACAGGAGAGGGATGCAAAGTATGCGCGTGAACAGAACCTTCGGATTTGCCCTATTTGTAGGCGTTAACACTTACACAGTCTAGTCGTTCCATCAGAATGCCCCCGAAGAAGCAGCCTACCAAGACGGTTGTTATTGAGCGTGTCGTTACGACCAAAGAGACCCGTGTTACCTATCAGCCCAAACCTGAACCCAAGAAGCAGAGTGGTGCATGCCATCGATGTGGTCGGACAAGCCATTGGATTGCCGATTGTTACGCAAAGACCGATAATGATGGAAATGACTTGAGCGACGATGACGACTGAAAACGGATCAGAAGCTTACATAAAAAACCATTTTTACAGTCAAGATGTCTTCAACTATTGACGCCGAACTCGCCACCCTGCACGCCCGCATCGCCCAGCTCGAGGAAGCCAAGAAGGTTCCTCCTCCGATCATCACTCCACAGGAACTACTCGTCAAGGCACAGGAGAGGGTCAAGCGCGAACAGCTGACGGCGAATAAGAACAAAAGCCCTGTTTCAATTGCGTGTAGGTACTCATACCAATCGCAGACAGCAATGCTCGAGTCGATCGTGGAGAGTTTGAATCGTATTCACGCGCGTCTTGATGCTCTAGAAGGGAAGTAGCCGGGGATTCTTGACCATGGCATTGAACATGTGGACGTACGTGATGGCGACGGAGGCAACGACAACCCAACCCCACTCCATTTTTGTATTGGACCATGAAACAAGAATGGGCATCTCAAGCGTAGCGGTGATCCTGATGATGGTGGGGTTTCTGTACATTGGATTCTCAACAGCGAGCCAAGTTGCGACCCAGCCAAAGTTGCCCGAATTCCCTCCTCCCCTGTCCGTGGGTAAATCCCGGAATCTGCAAGCGTCCTCGCAAGATGCAGGAATGTATATACAGGATCTTCGTCGTCAGACCGTTATCCAGGCCGGACGATTGAACAATCAAAGTTTCACGAATGGCGTGTTGGAATTTTCATTGACTACTTGATGAATGTCGACCAAGCGGTCAACCTTCCCGGGAATGCAGGTACAGGACTTGGTGGCGTCGCACACGTCGTAGTCGGTCTAGGAAAGTGTAATTTTCTCGACCTGTAAAGGTAATGCCAGAGAGGATTGCCTTTCTTGCAGGTGCCCGGTTGGCAAATTTCGTAAATGAAGACGGAAGTATCTATGTCATGTCACCTACAGGGCCAATCAAACGATTGTCCCCAGATGGAATATTGACAGATTTCGCAGGTGTGCCGAACCCCGTGAACGGAGAAGCAATCGATGGACCATTGGCAACCGCGCGATTCCAAAATCCACAAGCAATGACAAGGGGTCCCGATGACAATGAGAGAACATTGTATGTTGCCGATGGTAACTCTATCCGAGTCATCAAGAACGGCCAAGTAACCACTCTTGCCGGACATGTGATAAATTTTGATGATGACGATGATGATTACGGTGTTATTATTGATGCAAACGATATTTGGAATAAACCGGGTAAAGGTCTATTTTTTTGGGATGAAGACAGATTGCGTTCCGTTACGCTTGATGGAAAGGTCACAACAATAGCAAGACCGCCTAAATATGATGATCCTCCTGATGTAGCAACAAAATACTTTAAGTACTGTAATTTGCACATCCCAAACGCAGTATTCGATATCCTAGGAAATCAATATTACAGTAAAAAATGGGCCCTTGCAAGGTCAGGTCGTGCTTGTAATGAGGATCCAGAGTTCCACGGGTACATTAAGATGACGATTACGAATGGTGAGGAAACGTGTATTAAAGGTCCAGATGCAAACACATTTACATACGATTTCAGGGACAAAATACTGTATTTTTCAGATGACACGGGGGTTTGGCGTGAAGGAGGACGTACACCGCGATTGTGGCAAGGGTTTGCGCGAGCGGAAATTGATTTCTTTAACGGCGTCATGGCTGTCCTGCCTCCCGCCCCGAATCCCGATGTGCCGGACACCTTTGATCCGAACCGTGCGAACTTTAGTTTCTGTCCGGTGTGTCTCGGATACGCAACACGTGAGAGTGGTTGTATGTACATGCATCACGTGTGCCCAGCCTCAAAGAGACACCCAGAGCTGTATGGGGAGTATGCCAATCCCGTGGACGGCCAAATCGAGTGGTGTACGGTGTGTGGTCGCATCTGCAAGGGTCACGGGCACATCTTGCGAAATATGCCCGAAGACAGGGCTACTGGACGCGTGCCATACCCGCCGGGAGTCGTAGTCGACTTCTTCGGCAATGACTGCTTTCCCTATGGTGGAGGTGGAGCGACCGAGAAGTTCGTCCGGATGGAACAGATGGCAAAGGCGGCATGTGAAGCAATCGAGTCGGTTGGACGAGATACAGAGGATTCCGTGAGAAAGACGATGATTGAAAAGATATGGCGCGGCGTGAAACCGCTGGACGATCCTGCACTCTATCAAGCAGCAACTGCGCGTATGGCACATCCGATTGAAGTACCCTGCGAGCTTCCTGCAGTCATTGCCCAGCCTGCTCGTGCCGCTGTGCATGTCCGTCGACCTGCCGATGAAGCAGCCATGACTCCAACCAAGCACGTTGCCCCTGACAATCGCTGTGCGGTGGAATTGAACGAGCCACAGCATGAAGGCAAACCGGTCTACCAGTTCCACCACAAGCAACCGGACGGAACAATCTGGAATCACGAAAATGAGTACATTTGTGCAGAGGACCTCCAGGCGTATATCGTACAACAAAACAGCGATGTATTTACCGGATTGTGTCCACTAAACGATCACTGCAAGGCACGTCTGTACCCTGAAGAAATCGAGGATATTATCGAAGCGAGTGTATGGAAACGATACCAAGAAAAGTTCGATGAACATTTTGCCGAACCTGCAGCAATGGCGGGTGGTGGCAGGTCGTCCGGTATTTTCTACAAGATTGACCCTAGTGAGATCGGGTGTTTGCTTCCGCCAAAGAAAAAGGCAGGTCGTCGGACGTACCGCAAGAAACAGAAGAAGACGCGTGGAAAGAGTCGGGCTAGGAAAGTGTAATCTGCTGCGTGCGCGGCAAACGACGGCTCAAGACATCACGCTTGGTACCGCCCACAGACATGTCATCTCCCTCCTGGATTCCCTCGATGGCGCGCAGGGCTTCGGCTACACGCTCCGGCTGGTCGGCAAACTGCAAAAAGAGCTGTTGACGGAGGGTTGACCGCTTCAAGGCCGGACGCACAGTACGCTCGGACCGGGTGATGGTACCGACGGCTCCCTCAACTAAAAAGTTATCGAGATTGTTCCCCTTCATGAACTCCAGAACTGTGGCACCCAGCCTGGTCTTGCGTTCACGAATTTCCTTGGCCTGCTTCTGGAGAGTCCGGAGCTCATCGTCTGCAGCAATCCACTGACGGAGCGTATCGCGGATCTGTTCAACCTCCATTTACTGTCTTGTCTGTTGTCGCGAGTAAACCGCATAGATTTTCATTCTTTCAGGTGAAACCTTTGCCATCCGGAGTCGTCTTGCTACCCGTTCACGACGCTGGATTTCGCGCGCTACGCCTACAAGTATGCAGATCAAGACTGCGAGGCCTCCAAGGACACCCCCGACCACAGTGAAGGTCGTAGTTTGAGCCTGTGACTGAATTGCACCAAGATCCACAACCGTCCGGGGTGTTGGCGTCATACTTGGCGTTGCAGAAACTGTCACTGAAGCAGACGGTGTTACAGACGAAGTCACGGACAGTGACGGTGTGGCTGTACTTCCGTTGGACATGGATGGAGTCGGGGTCATGGACGGTGTCAACGACAAGGTCGGGGTCATGGACGGTGTCGAAGAACTCGTGCGCGAAGGCGAGGGGGCTGCTACAATACTGAATTGTGACGATGTAAATGTTGTTGTGTCGACCCGAATGACTACTGCATAGCGCGTACCTCCAAATCCGGGATTGAACGTGGAGGGACACAGGTACTGGACGGTATTGTTCGTATCCGGAACAAATGTCGTATTCAAAGGAGTTCCAACTGTTGTTACTCCGCCGAACCCAGTGCTCTGAATGGAAATGAGGGACTGGTTGCTCGTTGCGTTCGAGACGAGGTATGTAATTGAAAAATTCTGCCCGCATGTTGAGGGCTGCGTAACCCATGCAGTAATGACTGCACCAAGTGTAGCTAGGAGGCGCATTATACCTTACTTCGGCCTTTGGTTATGTGCCTTGTACGCAATATCACCTCCGGCCTTGATCTTGAGTGTGGAGCTGAACAGCTTGCGATCCGTTACAGCCGTTGTGGTGTTCCAGACCTTGATGATGTGAAACTGCCCCTTGGGACTGACTGTCACTCCGGCGATGCAGTCATTGTTGCTCTTGAGAATTGAATTGACGAAACAGTGTGCCATGCAGTCGACGAGCACTGTATGCGTATCGGACGCATCCACCTTCATGGACCATGCGCCACCCTTGTCGTTCTCCGGCGCATCCCACAGGGGTGGGATCCCGGTTTTCATGAAGAAGAACATGCCGGATTCCCACACATCCTTGGGAATGCCGTCAATGACTCCCCAGAACTCATCGACGGTCTTGATCTCGTACACCTTGATGTAACTGTTGAGGGAATAGTTGCTGTCGTTGGGATCGTGATACCAGAGAGTCCACATTTTTGCCACACGGTACTCTTGTATTCGTTCGTCGGATTCCGTTTTTCGCAAAAACGAAAGTTGTCGCCCTAGAAGAGTAGAAGAGGCGTGGCACAAATGGACATCACTACCCTTTACAGTGCCCGGGCTCTTCCCAGGGAACCTCTCGCAGACATTTCCAACATCCTTTCCAAGCTCAAGACGTCATTCCGCCCCATCCGTCGCCCCGTTGTTCTCCGGCGCGAGTTCCATCCCCCACCTGCAGAAGTGGCTCTCAATTGGCGCGACAATGTACTTGTCGAAGTCGTCCGCAAGGTCCGCGAGAAGGACGATCCGGATTACGATGAGATCAACGCCGCCATCAACAAGGTGTCCAAGCAGAACTATGCAAAGATCGTCGAGTCGATCATGACAAAGCTGGCCGCGCGCGACGCCATGTTCCGCCTGCGCATCACCACCCTGCTGTTTGATCGCGGGATCCGGCAGAATTGCTTTGCACCCATTCTCGCGGATGCGTACCGCGACATCACCAAGGCCCACGAGGATGCCCGCCAGGATCTCGTGACGCAAGTCAAGATGTTCGACACCTTGTACGACATGAGCAAGGTTGTCATTGTCCCACCTTCAACGGATCCGGGGTTCAATGACGCAATCATCGCCTGGACCAAGCAGAAGGAAACCAAGCGTGGCTTTGCCGTCTACACATCCGAGCTCTTTACGCGCGGGCTTCTGGCAGACGGCATCATGCAGTCCATGGTGGCGCAGGTTATCGAGGACCTCAAGGAGAGTATCGCCTTGCCAAAGACACCGCCGGGCGAGGAGCATGTGGATCATCTGGTTCGCTTCCTGTTCGCCATTGCGCCCAAGGTGGCGTTTATCAAGCCGCTGGTCACGGACATTCTCAAGATTCCCCGCCCGAACACGCCGAGCCTGACCATGAAGTCCCGATTCAAGCTCGAGGATTGTCTCAAGGCATAGACAATGCCGTGTCCTGCACCGGATAGCGATTTGTCCACGCTCGTAAAATTGAAATATACCAACAAATTGACGAAAGATGTACTGGAGAACTCGTTGATTGTCTACAAGGGGTGTTGGAACGACGACAATGCACAGCTTGAAAAGTATGCTATAAAGTACGAAGATCTTGATTTTTACGTAACACGTGCATTTGCCAATTCTAAAGGAATCGATACAGATCCTTCTCCACCCCCTTCTCCTCTACGCCCAGTACAGCAGGGAGGACGAAGGAAGACTCGCAGGAGGAGGATTGTCTCGAGGCATAAGTAATGGAGATTCCGCCCGATCACGAACTCGTTATCGTCTGCCACTGCAGACCCTGTCGACGCCCGAAGGGGTACGTTCCAAAATACGAGAATGAAGGAGACGATCTGCTCGACATTGTAGAGGATACAGCGGACCAGGATGCAATTCGTACAATTAGTGATGACGCGCATTTTGTGGATGTGAGCTGCCCCGACGCGTCCTTGGAACGAAATAAATGGTCTGATGTTCCGGATGGTACAATCCAGATTGTATGGGGCAAGGCATGCCCCGTGTATCCGGCATTCAGTGCAGGATTGTACTGGGACTTGCAGGATAAAACGTACAAGCAACTGGATCCGAGTCTCTCAATTGAAACCGTAAAGGATATTCTTGACAATTCGTACCCAAAACTGAAACCCGGAGGCATGGTGGTGTTCCCTTTATTTCAACATATGGTCCGCGAAGCGTACGATAAATACAATCCGGGTCCGCAGTGGAGGATGGTGGTTTCAGAACACTTTCCATTCTTGGTGAAGAAATCGAATACTTTTCCCAAGGCCAGTGGCGGGGTCATTGTCTTTACAAAAGTGCCCGCAGGTGGACGTCGGCGCGGCAGGAAGACTCGTAGGAAGACCTTGCGAAAGAGAAAATGAGCAAGATTCCTTCCCCGACCGTCCTCGCCCATGCCGCAAAGCTGGCAATTACAGAGGATCGCCCCATCTATCTGGATTACTACAATGACAGCATCGAGAAGAAGTGCTGCATTGGTGTTCGCGAGGAGGACAAGTGCCTCATCAAGTCTAACACGGAGTACACGTCGAGCATTGTCACCATCACCCGCCTGAAGGAGGAGGGTGTCTTTATCGTGCTGACGGAGAACTCCCTGTACATTGTCTCGAGCGACATTCCCATCAAGCGCATCGTGACGCCGTCTACAGAGACAAGTTCGTAAAAGACAATGGAGTTTCCGCCACCGCATCGTATTCTTTTTGAATGTTTGAATGACCGAAACACCCGCGCCTACTGGCAGGATGTGAAAACTACATACGCGGACCGGTGTGATTTTGAAGAGATCGAGGCCACGGAACACAATTCAGTCGAGGAATTCTCGGCTTGGTTGACCCAGTGGCTCTCCTTCGCTCCTACACAACCTCACCGAATCCGGCTTTTGATGATTTGGCATGCCCACTTTTTGAGTGCAGCGTGCCAGCAAATGATGCGTCGATCCCTCGAGACTCGATCCTTCAAGTGCAGAGTCTGGTTTCATCTCGAAGAGCCGACACTGCAGCATGCGATTGTGAGCAGATGCGTTGTGACCCGAATGCCGCAGTATACGCATACCCCGATCGTGCATGGAACGCTCGATACGGCCCTGTGGGATGACCCAGTCGCTTACGAAGTCGCGCTCTCTAGTAAACAATGAGGGTATTCACGGACGGCTCCTGTACGGCAAACGGTCAGAAGGGCGCCAAGGCTGGGTATGCCGTGTGGTTCCCGGACCATCCTGACTGGGCCGAGTCTCATCGTGTCCCCGAGACCCAGTCGCAAACGAACCAGCGTGCCGAGCTGTCGGCGATCCACCGTGCGGCCCAGATTCTGGATTCCAAGGGGTGTGACGAGGATGTGACAATTTATACGGACTCTGCATACTCGATCAGCTGTTTGACCGAGTGGTTCACGGGTTGGGTTGCAAGGAACTGGAAGACAAGTGTGGGCAAGGATGTCTTGCACCGGGACTTGATCGAAGAGACAGCGACCCTGCTGTCCAAGCGCAAATCGTACAAGTTTGTGCATGTCAAGGCGCATACTGGCAAGTCGGACGACTTGTCGAAGCAGAATGACATTGTCGATCGGATGGCGCGTGAATCCGTGGAGGGACGCAAGATTGTTCTGCCGACAGTGTCAACGGATGAGATTGCCCCGGGATGTCCACTGAACATCTTGGGCCCATCGATTGCCCAGACGGTTGTTCTCGATTGGGTCAAGACGCACCTCGATCAATTTGACACGGACATGGTGAACAAGCACATGATGAAGCTCTTTGCAGAGGCGTGCAAATCAAAGAAGGTTAACTTGACAAAACACGTGTCTCAACGCACGACGATGCTTCGCGCGGAGGTTGAAACCGTTTTAATCGAAAAGGTTGTAGTAGAGTAAATGAGCATCCCGGTTACTGTCATTCAGTTTTCGTCGCCCACGTGCGCACCGTGCAATCAGATCAAGCTGGCAATGGATATCATGAAGGAGGAGTGCAACGGCGTCGTGGCCTGGGAGTCGGTGAATGTCCAGCAGGACGTGGCCGGACTCGTTGGTCGCCTGGCTGTCACGTCATGGCCAACTATGGTGGTTCTGGTTGGTAATAGCGATTTCGGACGTGTGGTGGGTACGAACGTTGGCGCATGTTATGCACTCATCAAGCGTGCGGTGGCTGCTGCAGCGCCCCCGCCTACCGAGAACACCCAGTAGGTGCCCTGCCTGATCCGGAGGTATCGTCACGACGGTAGCCCCCACTCTGCGTCTGACCCCCACCAACG
>Ga0208618_1001271_pt1 | contig 10011 bp, 12 predicted proteins | sample CryBogCBE18Jul08_FD_184585 | JGI IMG/M metagenome (GOLD analysis project Ga0208618, IMG submission 184585) | Freshwater microbial communities from Crystal Bog, Wisconsin, USA - CBE18Jul08 (SPAdes) | ecosystem: Environmental > Aquatic > Freshwater > Lake | place: Crystal Bog, Wisconsin, USA...
GTCATATTGGTAATACAATAAAGGATTGTTAAAGATTGATGGCAGAATACTGGATCGAGCCAGTAAGTTTGTTCGTATAGAAGAAGTACCGTTTTGGTCGGTATAAACTAATTTTGGTAAAGAATCAAAGTATTGCATTAGTAACCTGCCTGTACTTTATCAGAATCAATAAGTTTAATTTCTTTGAACTGTATTGTCATTGTTGTCTGAACTGGTGCACCATCTGAATGTGCCGCAAAACCATTAGGTGTATAATTGACATCAATATCTGTGATAACACTTTCTTCAACCTTACTGATTTTAGTATTCTCAGCACCATTGAATAAAAATTTTAAGTTGAATGTTGATGGAGGTATGAACAACATACCACCCGCACCAGCAACTGTCCTAGGTCTGGAATATGTTTTAAAAGATTGAATGATTTTTCTTACAGTCTCGGCTTCTTGTTGTGAATATGGTGTAAATGTAAATGTTAGACTGTATGTTCTCAAATCTAGACCATCAAACAATAACTGTTGATTTGGATTAATAGCCAAACCTTGTGATTTTATCAACAATTTAGTTGCATCAGATTCTAAAGCACCAGTAATTAACTTACCAGCTTTAGTATCCATACCTGGTAATTTCTCTAATGTATTCTTAGCAACATCTGTTAAGTTAACTTCACCATATTTTGCCGTGTAAGAAAAATTAAGATTGTCTGGCATATACAATGAAATAATAGCCTTTGTTTTCTTCTTGCTTGGTTCCAAATTCAAATTGAATTTTGTATTACCGTCACCTACTTTGCCTGTACCTAAATATTTTGAAACACTACTAGGCAAAGCGGCAGCAAGTGAATCTTTTGCACTGGTTACTGCATTACCAATTGCATTTCCAACACCAGTTACAGCTGTTGTTAATGAGTATTCTTTTCCTTCTTGATAACCAATGGGTGTGATTTCGTTGACCAAAAATTGAACAACATGGCCTCTTGTTGCAGATTCCAAGTCTCTTGGATACTTTAAGATATCTACGTTGTTCTTGTTGGAATATAATGATGCCAAAGGACCTTTTAATAAGTTCCCAGGTATTGAAACTCCACCAATTGAATTAGGTATGGAAATAATTGCCATTATTGACTTTATAAAAATTGATATACAAGTTATTTATGTAGTATACCGACAAAGCCATTTTTTATGGTGATTTCTTCTACCTTTTGCTACAGCAACCATACTCGGTTGATCCAGATTGTTGATTCTACAAAACTTATTCAAATTGAAAATTTTGAATTCATTTCCTTCTGGATCGTTAATAATATACGGTTTTGACGGACCTATAAGTGTTTGTTTTTGTTTTGTTGTGAATCTGTAACCATAAGAACCTTCACCACCATCTGTTCTATTATATAATATTCCAGTATTTTGGTCTTTTCGACCATACCATCTAATCATTTTTCTCTCGATTGCAAATGCTCCAACTTCACTTAAATTTTTTTCTATTATCACAATTCTAGATTTATCTTTTGGAATATTAAAATGGTGTTTACCCCAAGCTCGGTTACCTGTTCCTTTACCAATATAATATGGTCTACCATCTTTTCTTAAATATGCGTAGACATAGAAAGTATATATACTTTGCATAGCTGACATTCCTTTTCAATGTTAGAGTAGGTGCAGACGGCAATCTGGCGACCTACACCTATTTATGAAAATTATGGCATATTCAGGACGATTTACACCTACCAATCCTCAGAAGTACATTGGGGACTATCGAAATATCACTTATCGCTCATCTTGGGAGTGTAGGGTGATGACTTGGCTCGACAAAAACGATGATGTTATCTCATGGGCATCCGAAGAATTAGTTGTTCCATATCTTTCACCAGTAGATAATCGTTGGCACCGATACTTTCCAGATTTTCTTGTTAAAGTCAGAACCAGAGACGGTAAAACTAAAACAATGATGATTGAAGTGAAACCAAAGTATCAGACACAACCACCCAAACCACAAAAAAGAACTACTAAAAAGTACATCAATGAGGTGGCCACATGGGGTGTCAATGAAGCCAAATGGAAAGCAGCTCAAGAGTATTGTGCTGACCGTGGATGGCAATTCAGCGTAGTTACTGAAGACCATCTTGGCCTCTAACTAAATACTCTGATGGAATCAATACTTACCAAACTAACTGAAGAACACTCGGCTGCAGATTTACAGAGATTATCTCGTGAGTCTATGGCATGGTATACGAAGAAAATTTCACAGCTGCGAAATCCAATTGCTTTGGCAAAAGGTATTAGCATGGAAAAAAGTAGGTACACCAGAACCTTTATGAAAGGTAAGTTGTATTACTTTGTATACGATCCAAAGTTGAAACATGAGTTGCCATATTATGATAAGTTTCCTTTGACTTTGGTATTGGAAAAGTACAATGATGGTTTCCTTGGTTTAAATATGCATTACTTGCCAGTCAAGTATAGGATTATTTTCCTTAGGAAATTGATGCAGTTTGCTCTCCTGGATAAAGAGGATGATATTAAACGACTACGAGTCACATATGATATCCTAAATGCATCCAAGAGATTCCGAGAGTTCAAGCCATGCATAAAGCGTTACTTGTTCCCTCACATTAGGTCTAGAATTCTGGCAGTACAACCAAATGAGTGGGAAACCTCCATGTACTTACCAGTTCATCAGTTTAAAGGTGAAAAAGCACCAGTAATATGGAAAGAATCCATGCAGGAAATTAGGGAATCATAAAAATGGCAGGTTCAATATCAGAATTTAAAAGTACGTTCTCAAAGGACTTGGCTAGACCAAGTCGTTTTGATGTGAACATACCAGTTCCTTTAACATTGATACCTTATGTGTTGTCAGCCAGAACTTTGACATATCGTTGTGAAAATGCACAATTACCAGGTAGAACATTTGAAACTGTTACACAAAAGATTGGTTCTAACCCTGTTGAGAAGTTTCCATCATTGACAACATTCAATGACATTGATTTGACTTTTATTGTTGATGATGACATGAGCCAAAAGATATTCTTTGATGCTTGGTTGAATTTCATCAATCCACAATATAATTACAATTTTAGATACAAAGGTGATTATGCAACAGGAATCACCATCAATCAGTACGATGTAACCAACACTTTGAGTTACTCGGTTACACTTATTGATGCCTATCCTATTTCAATGAACCAATTAGACTTGGATTGGTCTTCTGATGGCACCCATAAATTGAGTGTCAATTTTGCTTATACTGAATGGAAAAACAATTCACTACAGGCTCTTGGTATGGAAACAATCGATGCCGGATTGGCCAATGTATCGTCTGCTGTTGGCGGTCTTGGCGGCAATGCTGCTGGTGCAATCAGTTCAGCCATCAATTCATTACCAAATGCTGTACAGAATATCAATTTCAATAATCTATTTTAATTTTTTGTGATAACTATGGAGAAATAAATGTTACCTAAACTTGATGTGCCTTCTTATGAGATAGATTTACCTCTATCAAAAAAGAAAATTAAATACAGACCATTTTTGGTCAAAGAACAAAAAAATCTTTTGATGGCTATGGAATCCAAAGAATCTGATACGATTCACCATGCTATCAAAGACATTCTTAACAATTGTACTTTGACTGAAGGTATTGACTTAGATAAACTACCAATCATTGATATTGAATACTACTTCATCAATCTAAGAGCCAAATCTGTTGGTGAGATTGTTGAATCTAGATATCGTTGCAACAATGAAGTTGACGATAAAGTATGTGGTAATATCATGGAGAAAGATATCAACCTATTGGACATTAAGGTTCAAGAGGTGAAGAACAGCGCCGATATTCAATTAGATGATAAGATTACTATTCGCATGAAGTATCCTGAGTTTGGTATTGTCAAAGACTCTTTAAGGTATGACAATCTAAATGACATTACATTCAATATGTTGTCACAGAGTATCGAATACATCTATGATGGTGAACAATTCTATTATGCAAACGAAGCACAACCCGGTGAGATGTTGGCTTTTGTTGAAGGCATGAATCAGAAGCAGTTTGCTAAAGTAGAAGAATTCTTCAACAATCTACCACAATTGAAAGAAACAATTGAAATGGATTGCAGTAAATGTGGTTACCACCATACTATTGATGTGGAAGGCCTAGAAAATTTTTTCGGTTAACATTTCGTCATGACAACTTGCAAAATTATTATAAGACTAACTTTTCTTTGATTCAACACCATAAGTATAGTCTAACTGAACTTGAAAATATGTTACCATGGGAGCGTGATATTTACATTACTATGCTCATACAGTATATTGAGGAGGAAAACCAGCGAATTAAAGAAAGAATGAGAAAGTAAATGCCAGAAATTTCTGATAAAACAAAAGCCAAAGTTGCTAGTATGACGGATTCTAAAAAGATTCCTAAGCAACTTGGTGCTGACTCATTCAAAGAAGAACATGCTAAGGTTCTTGGTCAAATCTACGACCTCATGGTCAAGATGCGTGAAGATGAACTAAAGGCAAGAGAAGAAGCAAAAAATCAACAACAGTCTTTAGAAAAAGAAGAAGACGATAGGCAAGAAAAACTAAAAGAAGCCTTACGTGGCAAAAAGCCAGAAGCCAAAAAAGAGAAAAAAGAAAAAAAGAAAAAGAAGGCATCATCTGGCAATCTAGGTGAAGTGATTGCTGGCGGTGCCGTATTAGCTGGTGCCGAAAAGAAACAAGAAGAAGAAGAAAAAAAGGTTACTGAGGAGAAAAAGGAGTATCAGGCTAAAGTTGAGCCTGCACCAAAGCCTGCTGCTCCAGCAGAAGAAGTAAAACCACCTCCTGTAGCTACACCACCAGAAGTACCAAAAGCAGAAGCACCAAAAGTTGAAGTTAAAAAAGAACCTGAAAAACCAGTTCAGATTCCTAAAGTTGAACCTGCTAAAAAAGAAGCACCAACAGAAGCACCTAAGGCAGAAAAGAAAAAAGAAGAACCTGCACAAGTCAAAGGTGTTCCGGGTCTTATCGCTAGAGACTTAGCTGAAGCTGGCGTGTCACAAAAAGGACAAGCCAATGTCTTGGCTCAAGTTGAAGCCGAATCTGGATTCAAACCAAAGAATGAGAATCTTAATTACAAGAGTGCTCAACGAATACAAGATGTGTTTGGTAAAAATAGAATTCCTACATTAGAATTTGCTGAAAAATTAGTAAACAATCCAGAAGGTCTTGCTGATGTTGTGTATGCCAAGACTGATGGTAATTCACAACCTGGTGATGGTTCTAAGTATAGAGGTCGTGGTTTTTTACAACACACTGGTAAAAATCAATATGTTGCTATTAAGAAATATACTGGCGTTGATGTAGTAAGTGATCCTGATAAACTAAATGATCCTGTTGTTGCCGCTAAAGCAGTACCATGGTTCTTCTTGGACTATAAAAGAAAAAAACCACAACAACTAGACAATCTTTCTGAAGTTAACAAGGCGGTTGGCTTTGCTGGTGGTGATAAAGAGGCACAACATCGTGCTTCTCTAGTTGCAAAATATGACAACATTGAACCAGCTCCAGCAACACCCGTTTCTACGCCAACATCGGCACCTGTTGCGGCTGCTTCTAAAGACAACCAAAATTTAAAAGAATCATTAAATAAAGATAAATCTTCTATTACTGTAAATAATAATACTACAACAGCAACCAGTGAAACTAAAGTGGCAGCAAAATCTGATACTGTTGATGATAGACCAATATATCTAAGAAAGAGTGTGGCTTAAATGGAAAGACCAGTCGGCATTATTAGAGAAGCTTCAGACGGTAACCAATATCAATGGTTAGGCGCCCAATGGGCAAAATATAACACCAAGACACAAAAAGCTTCACTGGTAGCAAGTAAAGATATTGCTAAAGAATTGAACGATATGGACAAACAAAAACCTGTTGTTCCTACACAAGAAGCAGCCAATGATCCTAAAATATCTGAAGAAACAGTAGAAACTGTTCAAAAATTAAAGAGAAACTTTAGTGATAAGAACATGGCCAGAATGGCTACTAAAGAGATGAAACAGACACCCGAAATCGTTAAAAAGATTATGGGTGATGAATACAAAGATCCAATGGCCAAAGAGGTTAAAGGCAAAGCCACAAAAATTGATAAGTTATCAACTGATGATGCCGTATTGGATATTCTCAGCAAAATATTGAAACATATGCAAAAAGTATATGATGAAGATAAATTGAGAAAAGAAGAAGATGCCAACTTTGCTGAAGGTAATGCTGATAAGAAAGCCAGAAAAGATGCTGAAATGTTGAAGGCATTAGAGGCACAAAAAGGTGCCAAAGGTAACCAAGACGATAAGTCTGCTGAAAAATTAGAAAAAGAAACAGATAAAGGACCATTCACAATCATTGAAGAAATTCTAAATGCTTTTGGTGGTGCCAAAAAGGCAATTAGTTTGTTGACAAATATCGGTAAATTCTTCTTAACAAATCCTATTGGTTTAGGACTAATTGCTGGCGGTTCTTTGTTGGCATTATTGGCTACAGATAAACATGCTGATGAAACATCTAAGGGTATTGTTAATGCAGGTTCTGCTGACGGTGGCACTGCTGAATCTATTATTGCAACAGCAGAACAAACCACAGCCATTGAGCGTAAAAAACAAAATATATTGGCAGATAGACCATCCGATAAAAAGTCTATGTTATTCTGGAAAGACGGAGATTTACAAACTGCTTATCTAAAAGAAATTGGATGGGACGATAAGACAGGCACCACCAAAGTTGAGAGAGATGGTGGTATGATAGGCATTGACGATTCGGGCAAACCTATTATGAAAGTTAAAGGTGCTTCTGCTGAAGAGGCAGCCAAATCTCGTTCCGATTTCGCTAAAAAAGACCCAAGATTAATTGGAGGTGGCGGTGGTGATTCTTCTTCTACACCATCAACACCATCAGCAACACCAGTATCAGGTTCTTCTGGTGCATCTGGAGAAGATGGCGCCTCAGGTTTATCATCTTCCGGTTCAAATGGAGCTGCTGGTTCTTCAGGGTTAGGTTCTCCAGGTTCATCTGGTTCAAATGGAGCTGCTGGTGCTTCAGCTGCAAACGGTGCTTCTGCTACGCCAGCGGCAATGCCAAGTGCAACACCTTCAGCATCACAAACATCTAGTCCCGCAGCTGTACCTGCACCTGTTGATAACATAGGACAAAAATTAACTGAAGCAACAGGCAGTAACTTGGATATGAAGTTATTGGAAAGTACGGCAGCTGCTGTTAGTTCTACCGTGAATAATTCTGTAAGTAAGGTTGCAAATAAACAATCATCAGGTAAATCTCCAATGCCTGCTGTGAGAAATCAGGAAGAAACATTTCAACGAATGATTTTCCACAATACACGAGTTGTATAATAAAAAACCCCGCACTAGGCGGGGTGTAAAGGTCAAAACATCATAACAAATTCAGGAGATTTATTCCTCTGCTAACTTAGCAAAGTAGGCTAAATCGTCATCATCTTCAGAAATCAATTCTTCATCAACAACTTTCTTAGGTTGTGCCTTAGCTTGTTCAACTGTTGTTTTGGCAACAGGTGCTTCACCAAGTACTTTATCTAAGCGTGCTTTCAAATCATCATAAGACTTAAACTCTTTGGGGTCTAACAAAGGTTTAAGTGGGTGTTCAGACTTCCAAATCTTTTCCAATTCAGTATCATCATCAAGCAAAGGCGCTGGTGATGCAAATTCTGAACTGTCATAGTTTTGATAGCCAGCAACTTTACGAATACGAAGCTTGAAGTCTGCACCTTTCCACAAATCAAATGGATTGATTGGTGTTTCATCCTCAAATGCGGGGTTCATTGCTTCGGTAATCTTATCAAAGATTTTCTTACCAAACTTGAACAAAAAGACTTTGCCTTCATTCTCTGGATGTTTAGGATCAGATACAATATACACATTGGCTGTGTAACTTAGTTTACGTTTCTGTGCTCGAGCCACATTCTTATTGGCTTCGATGCCTGTGGTCCACAATTTGTTGTTGTGTTCACAAACAGGACATTGTTGATTATTGGTTGTCAAACAATTATCAATGAGCCAACCGCCAGCTGATTGAAACCCGTGTGAAAAAATCTTAACCCAAGGTAAAGCATCTTCACCATCAGCAGGAGATGCTGGGAGAAAACGAATCACAGCAGAGCCGTTGCCGACTTTATCTACTTCTGGTTTCCAGTAATTTTCTTTGTTGTTGGAGGCCTCTGGTGAAGCGTTGAGTGCTTCGATGGCTTTAGTGAGTTTGGTCAGATTGCCTGAGCCAGTTTTCAATTTGGAGAAATCCATAATGTTACCTTTCTAGTATAAACGGAGTATGAACGGAATATTGTCACGAAATATCATTATATGATATATTTAGGCGCCTGTCAAGCATTTAGACTGGCAATTTTGAAGTTTTCTTTAAGAGGTTAACGCTCTCAGCTTCTTCACGGATTTTAGCCTTTAGAACCGAGGTTAACAGAGTTGAAGCAACTTCAACCTCCATACCGGTAGATTCACAATGGTATAGGATTGAGTCCATGTAATTAAGGTTCATCTCATAAGAGACATTCTCAATCAATAGACTGAATTCGGTTATTTCGGTTTTAGTAGGCATATTCATTCATGTAGTATAATATAAAAGTTATCAAAAGTCAAGTCAATTTTTGGTATAAAATATATGATTACCAATCTGTGTTACTTTTCTCATGTGCCAATCCGGTGAAACCGAGGTGGCATGGAAGTACATGGCTTTAGTCTTAGCTAAGAGTTCATGTATATTAGTTTGAGTCATTGATTTCTTGGCGACCATCAATGATTCTTCCCAAACATATTGATTCAATTGACCCGTAGGATGTTCCCCCACCCATGAGAATTGATATGTGTTATTCACTTTTTGATATACAACTTCACATACAGTACTAGGAAACAAATGAGAATTAACTCTGTTGTTGACTACCTGTGCTACGGCTAGTTTACCTTCATAGGGTTCTTTGCCAGCTTCATAATAAATGTTTTTGGCCATGCACAATAATTGTTTATTGAATTCTTGACCTATTTCGTAGATTGGATTATTAGTTAGTGGATTTGCCAGTAAAGGCAGAAAACTTAATATTAAAGATAATATAAGTGTTCTTACTAATAGGAACTTCATCAGTTCTCCTATGTTGTTGAACAAGAGATAGGTTTTTGTGGAACCTATCAGAAACCCACTCTATTAGAAAGAGATTTTGATGCCAGCGGTAACGCTATTGCCTGTATAGGTGTCAATACGTTTTTGTGTTTGCTGATAACGGTAATCAGCAGTCAATGCGACATTCTTGGTAACAGGAACTGTTAGACCAAGACCTGCAACACCAGCATAACCTGATTTGACGCCTTCATCTTTGATGTAAGCACCACCAGCTTTAGCGGTCAATGTGTTACCTTTAAAAGAATAAAGGTCATAACCACCAAGTAATTCATAGCGAACTTCTTTCAAGCCAACGTGTTTAACACTCTCAACTTCACCTGTTACACTATACTTGCCAAATTGTTTGCCAAGAGAAATGCCATAGTCGTTACTGTGAGGTGTAGCATAATCACGACCAGCAGTAATGCCTAGGTCTGTGGCTTGAGCAACACCAAATGTAGCGAGCAATGCTGAAATTAATAGAAGTTTCTTCATTTGTTTTCCTTTTTTAAATGAAATTAAGCTGGAATAAAATCGATACCAGACGTTGACAAAACACCAGTAGTTGCTGGTGCTACTCCGACCAAACCGATAGTTTGTTGGAAAGTAGTTAGGTGAGCAGCTGCTGTTAGCAATGCTGCTTCTGTTGTTTGTCCTGTAGCCAATTGTGTGATGTATGGAACTGCTTGTGCAGTTGTTGGTGCAACGCCAACTACATTTGTATACACCTGATTAACAAAACTTGTATAATCTATTCCACCTGCAGCCGTAGCAAACACGGTTGAATTCAAAATTGTTTGTGCAATTTGAGTGCTTGTGACACCAGAGTCTTCTAGTTTGATAC
>Ga0208618_1001272_pt1 | contig 10001 bp, 7 predicted proteins | sample CryBogCBE18Jul08_FD_184585 | JGI IMG/M metagenome (GOLD analysis project Ga0208618, IMG submission 184585) | Freshwater microbial communities from Crystal Bog, Wisconsin, USA - CBE18Jul08 (SPAdes) | ecosystem: Environmental > Aquatic > Freshwater > Lake | place: Crystal Bog, Wisconsin, USA...
AGTTGGTGTTCCCGGCCCAATTAGCCAAATTAATGTATCTGGTGACCCATCTGGTTCTAATACACTCACTGCTCAATACATGGAACAACACCAAGGTACACTCTTCTTCTACCAAACTGCTGAATAAACAAATTAAAAGTAATAATAAATTAACAATCAATAATTTATTATTAAACTGAAACAAAGTAAATTTTATAATTAAAAATATATTATACACTTGCATATCTATCATCGATTCTATTATCTGGTATAAAGTAATCAGAACCTTCTGCTGATGAATATAATCCATTCTTTTCATTAGGGAATGTTTTAGCTGGTACTCTAGGTTTTAATGTATTAGGTGATAATAAACTGTTACGAATATAATATGGGTCATCTTGGAAGATAGATGCACTTGGATACCAATTATGACTTGATGTAGGTGGTGCACTTGCATCTCCAACTGCTACTGCTGAAAGATCTGTGTATCCTGGTGTATTACCTCCATATGAAACACCTTGTAATTTACCACCAATTTGATATTGAATTGGACTTTCTGGGTATGCAGATGGTGTCATAGATGGTGAACCATCGATATGTATTGATGAATTAATTGCATTTAAATTGACTTCAGGTGGTAATACATCATTTAAGTCACCACTGGTTGAATAATAGAATTTAGATGCCATGTTTGGTAAGTATACATTTTCATATAAATAATTTGGTGATGGTAATCCAGCTACTGAACGTAATCTACCATTTGATGATGGTAAAGTATTAATTTTTCTAGGTGTTTGTACATCATTTAAATAATTTAAATATACATATAATTCGTTAATGATTTTTGGTACAGTAAATTTAATTACAATATCATTTAAATCTTTTAATTGTTCATTTAATGCATATCCTACATTTCTTGTTTCTAAATAATATAAATAAATCATTACACCTCTTAAATCTTGTTCATTTTGGTATGGAATTTTATATTTCTTTTCAGTAGTAAGATAAACTTCATTTATTATTCTTTCTTGTAAATATTTTATGTTTTCTGCTGAAAAGAAAACTTTTCTTAATTTATCAATATTATCTACCGCTTTTGGTTCAAATTGATAAGTAGCCTTTTCAAAGAATTTTTGAGGGTGCCAATTTGTTAGTAAAAAAATAGGTAAACCTGTTAATCTGTCTTCGTCGCCAAAATGTTCAACATTTTTGGCCATAATATTTTTTCGTGAAAAATTATTGTCCATAATATAGCTTATTATATTAAAAAATTATAATAAATTATAAATTAATTTCATATGTTTCTAAGATTTCACTTTCATTTAATCTTTGTGTAGGTTTTGTAACTTGTTCTAATAATACTGATGATCTATTTAAATCACCTAAATTATATTGTATTATTTCTAAATTATTTATATTATCATTTAAATTTGCTGGTTGATTTAATGTTAATACATCATACATATTATCCGCTCTTATATTTACTACTACTCCCCATCTTTTATTATCTAAACATGCTACAATTTCACCATTTCTTAAATTATCAGCTTCAATTAAGTTATTTAATTCAGCTTCTTTTAATGATGTACCTATTCTATTATGCATATATTCTTTGAAATGTTTTGTTAATAAATTAAAAATATTATCTTTATTAATATTAACATTAATATCATTTACTATTATACTAATTTTTTCATCAGGTCTAATACCACCATTTAATGTATATTCTTTATCAAATGCTTCCATATTAAATGCTGCTTTAAAATTTTGAATAACTTTGTCTCTATTCTTCTCTTTTAATTCTACTGTTCTATCACCTACTTTTTCTTCTACAAGTAATTTATCTGAGTATAACTTGTATTCAATATCATTTAATTTCTTTTCTGAATCAACTACTGTTTCATATATACCATATTCTTCTTCTGATTCTTTTAATAATTTTTCTATTGTCATTGTTCCTTCATCATTATTTCTAACATCAGTAAAACCAGAATCAATCATTACTAAATATCCATAATTGGGCACATAGAAATCAACACCATTTACTTTATACTTCCAATATCCACGATTGGTATCATCATATTTCAATGATTTAATTTTAACATTTACTTCTAAATCAAAATTTGTATATGATATACCATATTTATACATTGTCATTAATGCATGATATAATTGGAATAAAATACTCTTCCATACTTCATAACTATGATAACCAGTATTAATCATCTTTTTAGCTAATCCATTATCTTCATATTGTCTAGTAGCCCATGATATCATATCTTGTGCACCTGCTTCTGTTAATGCTAATAAACATTTATCAGATGGTTGATTAATATCTAATCCTTTGACTAATTCAGTTAAGTCTTTGGTAGAATACTTTTGTAAACTTACCAAATATTCTCTCATTTCTGCTTTATACAAATTATTGATTGTTAGCTTTTGTGCTTTCTCTCCTTTGCTAATAATATCTCTATTACGTAATCTATTTACTTTTAAGAAATCTATTTCAGTATCTTTAGTTATATAATATGCATATAATACTACAAAGTTAGGCGATTCTTTTGTTTTAACTATATTATCTCTAATTTCTTCATATAATGATACTTCTCTCCATACTTCAAATACATTATATGGTAAATTTTTAAATTTATTTATTAATGCTTCTCCTGTTGTCATCTGATATACACGGATATTAATACCAACATTATTTTTTGCACATCCTACATTATAGTTAACTCTGTCAACCCTGATAGGGTAACAGGAGTTATAAATCAATAATCTTTTAGGTAGTAAACCTAGTGGATTATTTTTTACTTTATCTGATTTACTAGCTTGAATATCTAAAATTCTTAAATAACTTAATAAATTTCTAACTTCAGGAGATTTATCTGTTAAGAAATTAATATTTTCTCCATCAGCTTGTCTAATTAATATTGAACGTAAGTATTGATATATTACCATTCTTTCTGTTACTGTTGTCATAGTGTATTTTAACATTGATTCATCTTTGCTTGGTAAAATATCTTCTCTAAATTCCCTGATATTACTTGGATTTGCAAATTCAATATTATATGTATTATGTGATAATACTTGTGTTGGTGGTGGTCCAAATTGATTATTTATTGATTGAACTGTTGGTTGTATTGGAAATGTATTTGGTAATACATAATTAATCATTTTAACAACATCTTGTGGTGGTGCTGGTTTTAATGGTTTTCTTTCAGGTGGTAATAATTCTGGTGCAAGATTAATTTGAAATGCTGTTTTTGATTCTGGTTTTTCTGTTTTTAATTCATATATTGGAACTGTATCATCTACATTAGTACTTTTTTTTTCTTGTTGTTCTTTCATTGCATCTGGATTAGCATCTATATATCTTTCTGTTTTACTTTGTTTTTCATTATTACTAACGTAAGGTGAATTTTTATTACCTTTATAAATAGGTATTATTCTTTCTGCACCACCTCTTTGTTTCATAAAATCATTTATACTTCCAGAACTATTTTGATAATGTTGCGCTAATAATTGATTAACATCCATTTGTGTTGATGGTATTTCTTTTACAAAAGTAGGTTCAACTGATGGTATTACTGGTTGAGGTTTAGGCATAGGTGGATTTGTATCTACATCTAATTTAATTGAATTTGTACCTGGTTCAACTGATTCAGTTAATTTAAATGTAGATGGCATTATTTGATCTAATGGTTTTGGTGTTAATACTATATTAGTTAAATTATTAGTAACTCCAAATTTATTCATAATACCTGATGATGGTTTATCATCACCTAATAATCCTCCAAGACTATTTGTTTTATATTTTTGTTCTGGTAATTCAATATTAATAATTGGATCTAATTTTTCACCAGCTTTAACCTCTAAATCCGTTCCTGGTACTTTTACATTTGGCATATTTGGAAATTTACTTTTTGTTTGTGATATTTCAACAATCTCAGATTTATTTCTTACATTTAATAATGATTTCATATCTGATTCTTCTTTATTTTTTAATTCTTCTACTATATTTTCATGATCTTTTAATTTATCTTTTTTACCTTTAAGGAAATCTAATGTTTCTTCTACAGGTGTTTCAATATTTAATATCTTTTCTACTTCACTCTTATCCATTTCATATTTAGATTTGCTTTTAGATTTAGTTTTTCTTTTCTTTCTTGCACCACCTTCTTGCACAGCTTGTGTTTGTTCTTCTTCTTTATTAAATAGTTCATCATCTAATAATATATCTCTAGCATTAATACCTTTTTCATGATTTCTTTCTACAAATTCACTAATCTCTTTAGGTAGTTTAAATGATAATAATGAATTTAAAAATGTATCAATATCATAAAATTTATTTGGTGTTCTCATATTTTCATCAATACCATCATTATCAATATAATCTTTCATATTGGATTCTAAAAAGTTAGTAATCTTTACTTCACCTACACTTGTAAAAGAATATGATTTTTCATCTAATTTATAAGTAACTGATTTTTCATTTGTTTTATATACCATGATAGTATCAACATCTAATTTATTGTGTCTAAATGTAGGATACATTGATTGAATTACATTAATTGTATTTAATACTTGAAAAATAGAATCTTTCATATTTTCTAATGTAGGTTCTGATTCAATGTGTTCACGGAAACTAATTAATTTATAAAAATGTTCTCTAATAGTAATACTTAACATACCAGAAACTTTAATATCTTTATACTTTTTAAGAAATAATAATAAGTCTTTGGTATTTACATCAAAATTATTAATATTCATTAAAATATTTCTTGTTTTCTTATGAATTACCAAATCACTTAATAAATAAGTAATTATTTTATCTACATTCACTTTATTATTTGCATTTGATTCTTGTCCTTTTTCATATTCTCTAATTAAAATATCAGTAGGAGGATTAGACATTCTTTTAAATACATACGCTGATTCGTGAAATCCTTCATATGCAATATTTGTATTAAAAACATTATTAATTAAATCTGATAATTGTTTGCCTTCATACATCTTTTTAATGATTGTCATATCTTCTAAATAATTTGTCGCAATTGGTTTAGATTCAATTGGTCTAGATGGCACTTTTTGGTATAAATATTCATATAACAATCCTGATAAATAATCAATGTCGTTTAATTTACTCATATTATTTTATAAGAAAATTAAATAAAACTATAAAACGCTAAATATTTCCAATATCAACGCCTCTAAATGTAATGTTTGCCTCTTACCTTGATTAATTCTAATATCAAATTTAGAAAATGTATCTATTATTTCATATTTCTTATTTAATGGTAATTTCTCTTTTAATAAATTATTCATTAAAAATACTATCAATTCATTCATATCAATATTTGACATATAGATTTGATAATTTAATTCTCTTAATCTAGGTAAATTTATTTTACCACTTAGTATCTCTGCTATTATTAATAATCCATATCTATGCCAATTCAAATCATCCTTAATATACAAATTATGTATATAATACTCTAATAACCATATTCCCTGTTTAATATCATTATTACTATGCCGTGCTAATTCATTCATTCTACCTGTACTCATTTTAATATTTTCACTTGCTGCTATATGAAATATTGTTTTAAACACATCATCTTCTGTAGGATTATTTAATGAAATTAAACTACATCTACTTTTCAACGGATCAATAATTCTATGTAGTTGGTAACAGATAAATACAAACTTACAATTTCCCATATATTCTTCCATTGTTCTACGTAGAGCATTTTGTGCTTGTCTAGATAATTTATCTATGCAATCAATAATAACTAATTTATAATTATAAGTATTGTTATCATTCATAATAATCACTTGTGCAAAGCTTTTGATAACATCTTGAAGAACATATCTATCAAATGCTGAATTATTTGGCTTGATAACAATATGATAAGGACTTTTTTCTAATACAACTTCATCTTTTTTATTTCCATATGTATTTACAGAAAATGTTGTTTTCTCTGTTTTTACATCACCATATAATTCATTGATTAAACAATTAATTAATGTTCTCTTTCCCGAACCATTTTTACCATGAACTATCAAGTGAGTTAGATTATCTAAAAATTCTTTCTTGAATACATTTTCATAAATATCATGATTAAATATAATATTCTTCCTTGATTTAATTAAAAACTTGTCTATTAAAAACATCTTACATATAATATTATCACTCTTTTAACTCTTTAAAATTAATTATTCAATATTTTATTTTGTTTCTTATTTTTAATGGAAAAACATTATTATGGTTCTCATGTTGGTATATCTAAATTAGGAATACTAAATGCAATTGATGAAATATTACACTATAAAGGAAATATTATGCAAATATTCATCACCAATCCTCAAGCTAGACATACAACTAAAAGAAGTGATGAAGAATTAAGTGCTGTCAGACACTATGCTAAGCAAAAAAATGTTAAAATAGTTATTCATGCACCTTACTTATTAAATATGGCTCATCCATTTGATAAAAATAATTGGATTATCAAATCGCTTTTAGAACATTTATCTGTTTCTGAAAAAATAGGTGCAATTGGTGTAATTATTCATATGGGTAAATATTTACACTTGGATAAATCTGAAGCTATCGCTAATACTTACCATAATATTAAATATGCTTTAGATAATTCTCCTCCTGATTCTACTCTTATTATGGAAACATCCAGTGGTCAAGGTACTGAATTAGGTTATAAACTAGAAGAATTAAAAATTATTTATGATAAGTTTTCTAGTCAAGATAAAAAAAGATTAAAAATATGCGTAGATACATGTCATGTATTTGCAGCTGGTTATGATTTAACTACTGAGAAAAAGGTAAAAGATTTTATAAAATTATTTGATAAACTAATCGGCTGGAATCATGTAGTCTTAATACATTTAAACGATAGTAAATTCGGATTAGGTAGTCGATTAGATAGACATGAAATATTAGGTGAAGGTGATATTGGTATGAAAGGATTAGAAGTTATGATAAAATTTGCATCTAAAGCTAATATTCCATTAGTCTTGGAAACACCTGGTGGATATCCTGAAGAAATTAAATTAATAAAAAAATATTCTAAAAATTAGGATTGACAATATGTATTATAATATCAGGATCTTGTAATTCTTGACATACTTGTAATAAACTCTTCTGACTTATTTCAATCTCTTTATAATTAAAAGATTGATTTATAGCGTAATCTATCATAATAATATTACCTTGTTCATCATATTGATTATCTAACACGTGCATTTTTGCTTTTTCAAAAAAGAATACATCATTAATATATTTATTATTTTTTAATGGATGATGATATATTTTATTTGCAAATAATCGTGTTATTGCTGATTTATCCCATAAAAATACTTTAATATTTTCAGGTAGTTGTTTAGTCTGTGGATGAAATTTACCATAAATTATGTAATGCATAATATTCATATAAAAAAAACTTTAAATGAAGATTTGTTAAAACAGGATACTTTTTGACTTTTCGTAAAGTAAAGTTGATGTTGCTGGATGTATCCTTAGATTTATACATAAAGTGCATTTGCTGGATGATGATTTAATTTATATACAGGTTACACACCTATATATATCAATCATCTAATATAAAACAGACATTCGCTGGATGATGATTTAGACTAGTAATGTAAATATAGGTTCATTCCCTATAGATAACCAATCATCAGATATTTATAAACATAGAATTGCTGTAATGATGATTTAACAGAAGCCCCTAGAAAGCACAATCATCATAATTATAGTAAGGAAGAAAGAGTTGCTGTAAAGATGATTTAACAAGTTATTTTCACAACCGGCCTATTAGCGCAGATTTTAATATCTACTATTCAGCACAACCATCTTCTCTTTTTATCTTGATATACTATTTATTCATATTTTCTTATAATGTTTAAATTTCAATTTTTTACATAAGACCTTAATACTGTTCCATTAGGACCTTTTTCTGCTACACGAAGTTTAGCACGAGCAAATGCAATTTGTCTAACACCTTCACGTGGATTAACTTTTAATAATGGTGCGGCAGCTTTGGTTTGCTTTAAATAATTCATACCTGCATTATTTCCTTTTTTTAATGCATCGGATGCAACTTTTCCATTCATACGATTTATATCTGACATTTTATATAATTATGTTACTTAAATATTATTATATATTTTTTTCATTTTTATTAAATTAAAGCTATTTTTTCACTATCATTCTTAATCTGACGAACCTTTGCACGAATCATATCATACATTGGATCATCTAATTGAATACGTAATCCTTCATATGGAGTTTGAACTGTAAATCCTTTCTCCACTAAATACTTGAATATATTTTGTGACCATCCACTAAAGTTAAGTACACCTGGTGTATCTGCTTGTGCTTGAAAATCACCAGTAACAGGTCTTAAATTCCAGATAACAATTCGAGGCATAGTATAACCATTACCTTCTCCAAAATTATCTTCACCTGCACGTTTAAATGACTCTCTAATCATTTCAACATGTGTTTGCCATGGTGCAGTCTTTACATGATGACGATAAGTATTACCTGTATAATATGATACTTCACTAGAATTACATGCAGCATCCCAACACATATCCGTAAATACTACTAAATCACTAGGTACATCTTCAATAGGTGTCTTATTCTTCTTTAAATCACTAATAATTAATTCCATTGCTTTCTGAAAGTCAGTGCTAGTTCCATGACCTAATGAAGAACGTTTAAGAATATTAACCTTATCATAAATATCCATTTCATCCGTAAAATTAATCCATGTAGGTGTAGAATCAAATGTCATAATTTTATTTTTACCACATCCAGTAGCAAGTTCAGAAATCATTAAACCCATTGCAGCAGATACTTGTTTGGGTGTACCATCCATTGAACCAGAAAAATCACACATTGCAATCATACTCTTAAATGTACCTTTAGTTTTCAAATCATCTTTAATTGTTTTCCATTGTGCACGATGAAGATTCTTTTCATCATCTGATTGTTCAGAAAAACACATTTTATTATATATTTCATGAACCATTAGAACATCATTTGCATGAATTTTTGCTTCACCTAAAACTGCTTTGCTAATATGATCTTTAAATTTTTGTGCACATTTAATTCTATCTTCTCTATCAGGATAACGAACATCTCTATTAGCCTTTTCATTAAAAAATGCTTTACGATATTTATCCATTGCACGACCTGGAACAGTATCAGGTTTAATATCTGCCCACTTGTTATCGCATTGCTTAATTTCAACTGTATCCAAATACTTATTTAATGATGCAATTAATTTACGATACATCTTCATCTTATGACTAAAGACTCCATCAGGAAATAATAATTGTGCAATATCTTTTGAAATATTATTATCACTACCTTCACGTGGAATCCATTTAGCAAGAAGAGAAATAGACTTTTTATTATCCATATTCTCTTTATCTTCATCTAATTGAGTTTTCACCATGTCGTATAGACAAGCTTTAACTTCATCAGTTGCCCATTGATTCCAGATAGTAAAAATATCTCCCCAATAACCGTAATGGGGTATAAGGCTAAATAATTGCATCATAATCTCAGTTCGTTCTTGATAGAGAATTTTAAACATAATATAACTAATTGCACGTTCTCCTTTGCCTCCACGAATATTTCTATTCATAAAAGCCAGAACGAATGCATCTTCTTCCAATTTATCATAATCAGGAATATTTGTATTAGAACAATATAATATCTTTTTCATACCATTTATAATAATATCATCTTTTTGTCCACGAGTTAGAATAATAGATAATGCTACACGTGGATCACCTACACCATCAAATGTATATACATCGCTTCCTTTAGTACCAAGGGTTGTTGTCATTTTTACTTAATTATTTTGTTTTTAGTTATTTATATTATGATTGTAGTCTTATAATGTAGATTTCAATTTTTATCGCATAAAATTCGTTTAATATCATATTCATCTACTTCATTATATAATTGAATTAATGGTTTACTACATTGT
>Ga0208618_1001273_pt1 | contig 9999 bp, 11 predicted proteins | sample CryBogCBE18Jul08_FD_184585 | JGI IMG/M metagenome (GOLD analysis project Ga0208618, IMG submission 184585) | Freshwater microbial communities from Crystal Bog, Wisconsin, USA - CBE18Jul08 (SPAdes) | ecosystem: Environmental > Aquatic > Freshwater > Lake | place: Crystal Bog, Wisconsin, USA...
GCTTTAATTATAGTACGTTAGATCTTGATTTCGCACGCTGGCGGGAACGTCAAATCACGCCAGCTGACGGGACATCCATGCCAACTGCCGGCGCAGCTAGTCTTTATTTGCCGGCAGGAAGCAGCGGCCCTGCTTTCCTGATCACGGATAATTTCGAAGTCATCCGAAAATATAATATGTCTGATGCTTATGCTCTCGCAGTCGCCTTATTGGCAGAACGCATTACCGGACATGCAACGCCAACCATCGCATGGCCAAAGATTTCGCCGATTGAGAGCGCAAAAATCAAATTGATGCAGCAAAGTCTCGCACGTCAGGGGTTCTATCAGGGATCTTTCGATGGAAAGCTTGGTCGCGCCAGTCGAAACGCAATTCATGCTTTTCAAATCAATCAGGGCATAAACCCGGCCGACGGGTTTGCCACAAACGAATTATTGGCGCGGCTCGGCATACGCTAATACTGAAAAAAACCTATTTAATATTTAACAGCGCGAGATCATCTCACGGGCGCTGAAACAAAGCCAAAGGCGACGCGACTTAAAAGGTTATTGCCAAAGCGCTCTTTAGCCTGTCGTATCGCTTGTCCACCAAGCCGACCGTAAAAACCAAGCGCCTTATCATTATCGGCCAAAGCCCAGACTATCGTTGATAGATAACCATGTTCCGCCAACTCATGTCGCGTCATGTCGAAAAGCTGTCGACCAAATCCAAGACCCTGGTGCTGAGGAAGTAAATAGAGTTCAAAAATCTCACCAGAATAGGGCATGGAAGGAACGCGATTGCGGCCAAAAGTGGCATAGCCCATGATATGTCGATTATACTCCATCACAAGCAGCCCTGACCCTCGCATGATCGCGGCATGCCACCAATCAGCACCACGACGCGCAACCATACGTTCAAGCTCCACGCCCGGGATGACGCCCCGATAGGCGTCCCGCCAAGAAGCGTCATGGACCAGCGAAATTTCCTCAGCGTCGCCGAATTTAGCATGACGGATAAAAACAGCCGTTTTCACCATAAGAGGGATGTTAGGACCCAACACATCACTTCTGCAAGAGTACGCAGAGCTGCGATACGAAAATATTGCAGGAAGATAGTGGTCCTGCATGAGATTTTACCAAGCGATCCACTCCACACTTGCCAGCGGGTGATGCTTTCCCTATGATTTTACCTTAATCTCTCATCAATAATGAAGAGCGTCGTGACATTGCTAGGCAACGCTATCCGTTTCAGAAGCGTAATGGAAAGTGAGGATGAACATCTCGTTCTTCCTAAAAGCGTTTTTGCCTGCCTGCTACTTCTCCACCCCTGATCGTCCGCCGGGCTTGAGCCCAGACTGTCAGGGGGCGTTAAAGCAGGCAAAACACAAGCCCCCTATATTTGGGCATAGCGGGATATTTGATCATGAATGATGCAGCAATGACGAACGCCAAATATGGCGATCGAGTATTGATATTCGACACAACTTTGCGTGATGGCGAGCAATGCCCCGGCGCCTCGATGACATTTGAGGAAAAGTTAGAGGTTGCTGATCTGCTTGATCAGTTGGGCGTTGATATAATCGAGGCAGGCTTTCCGATAGCGAGCGCGGGCGACTTTGAGAGTGTGCGCGAAATTGCAAGACGCGTGAAAAGGTCATCTGTTGCCGGGCTCGCACGAGCCTCGGAAAAGGATATTGAAAGATGCGCAGAAGCGCTTCGCAGCGCCCAGCATCCAAGAATTCATACATTCATTTCCACATCCCCAGTTCATATGAAATACAAGCTTCAAATGGAGCCAGAACGCGTGCTTGAGTTGATCGCGTCTTCTGTTGCAAGCGCGCGCAATAAAGTCGCTGACGTCGAGTGGTCTGCTGAAGACGGCACGCGCACAGAATTTGATTTTCTTTGTCGCTGCGTTGAAGTTGCAATAAACGCTGGCGCAACAACAATTAATATACCTGACACTGTGGGTTATATCACGCCCGCGGAATACCAGACTCTTTTTAAAAATGTGCGTGAGCGCGTGCCAAATTCTGATAAAGCGATTTTCTCCGTTCATTGCCATGATGATCTTGGCTTAGCTGTTGCTAACTCTTTAGCTGGCGTTTGCGGCGGCGCTCGACAGATCGAATGCACAATTAACGGAATTGGCGAACGGGCCGGGAACGCTGCTTTAGAAGAAGTGGTAATGGCGATGAAAACTCGTCAGGACGCTTTGCCATTTCATACTCAGATTGACGCAAAACTTTTAACACGCGCCTCAAAACTTGTGTCCGCTGTTACATCGTTTCCAGTGCAATATAATAAAGCGATTGTTGGCCGCAACGCCTTCGCGCACGAAAGCGGCATCCATCAAGATGGCATGCTTAAGAATACTCACACCTATGAGATTATGACTCCTGAAAGCGTAGGAGTTTCAAAAACATCTCTTGTTATGGGCAAGCACTCAGGTCGTCATGCCTTCAGAGAAAAACTGAAAGAGCTTGGATACGACCTTGGCGAGAATGCGCTACAAGACGCCTTTAATCGTTTCAAGGATTTAGCTGATCGTAAAAAGTTCGTTTATGACGAAGACATCATTGCGCTTGTGGACGATGAAATCGTCAATGCGCACGATCAAATAAAAGTTTTGTCTCTAATGGTGATGGCAGGCACACAGGGGCCACAATCAGCAGCATTAACACTTGATATCGACGGCAAGAAAGCAACACATCAGGCGACGGGCAACGGTCCTGTTGACGCAATTTTTAATGCTATAAAAGCACTCGCGCCGCATGAAGCAGAGCTGGAACTCTTCCAGGTCCACGCCGTTACAGAAGGAACTGATGCACAAGCTGAAGTATCAGTGAGACTAAACGAAGATGGTAAATCCGTTACAGGTCGTGGTGCAGATCCCGATACGCTTGTAGCCGCAGCTCGCGCATATATTGCTGCACTCAATAAATTAATGCTTAAACGCAAGCGGGGAAATCCAGAGGCTCTGGAAGCTGTTTCCCAGCCCTGAAAACGACGTTTTGTTACGGACGGCCTGTCGCTCAATGCGGATTAATTTCTCCAAAGCTGAGCCCTCATGCGCAACGAACGATCTCATTAACGACGACAGGGAACCTGTGTGAAATAGTCACGATTGGGCAAAGCTCCATCTGAAACACTAAACATTGATCGAGAAACTCCGTAAGAATCCTGATAATAGGCATCTAATCTCTTATTAACGTTTCTTTCATAGTCAGGTTTGACATATAAAGTCTTACCTCGCGTGTAGTGTACCACTGTGCCATCTCGAACAACGAGCTTGCCATTTTTGAATACATAGGCAGGATTACGAAACATTTCCGCCTTGTTTTTCTGGAACCTATAAACAACAATATCAGCGATCGCGCCCGCACCGAGTTCACCTCGATCAGTTAAGCCATAGAGCTTACGCGGAGCAGCGCGCGTCATTGTTGCAATTTCATACATTGAATATTCACGCTTGATGCTTGGTAAGTTTGTCAACTCGACAACTTCCGCAGGCAATCGAGACAACATCTCTGCACGCTTATCAGCACTCATAAGAAGTTCAAACAGATCTGGGTAAGTTGTGAATGGTGCGCCATTCGGATGGTCGGTTGTAAAGAAAACCTGCATTGGATCTTTGACAAGCAAGAAGAGCTCTAAACCCGCAGCCCATTGAACAGCGTTATAGAAATCTGAGATTCGATATTTATAAGGAACGACTCCTGCTCCGTTTCCCTCTCCATCTAATATTGCGCCCTTCTTAGGATTAGCCGACGGAAGACTATTTAATTGCTTTAAGACATCCGTCGACACAGTTACTGTATTGGCAAACATGACCTGACCGACGTCAATCGATACATTCTTATTGGCATTAAGTTTTTCAGCAAACTGAGCAGATGAGGAAGAAAATTGACGTTTTCCATCCATGCCGTAAGCGTAAAACTGCGCATGGGCCAGGTGTAACGGCAGGCCTTGCGCAGCATCAATCGTCGCCAATGCAGTTTGCACATTACCTGCCAAGCCCAGATTGCTCATATGAAGATGCAATGGATGTGGAATTTTGGTTTCTAGAACTGACTTTTGTAACCGCGTAAAAATATCACGGGAGGTCAGGCCGTATTCTGGGACCTCATCATCAAGCGTAAAGCTACGCACATTATCCTTACAGGCGCATACACCGCCTGGATTAGCACACTTAATACCAATCGCACGCGTCGCTTCAAAGGTAGAACCAATATAATCTACGACTTCTTGATTAGACTTATTCCCACGCATCGCATTGAGTAGAAAGTCTTCATTACCCAAGACGGTTAGAAAACCCTTATCAATTATTGGTATGTCAGCAAGCTCCAAATGCGCGTGCAACGCATTATGTGGCAGGATTGCTGGCTCAATTACCGTAGTAAAACCGAGCTGAGCATAAAGACGGCCCGTTTCGAAAGTCGTCCAGCCAACTGATGATAAAGCTGTATGCTTTGGTCGCTTCTGATGTCCAGGATGAGCTTCAGGCAACAATAGTCGGGCCGTATTCACCCCGCCGCCAGCGATGTGCGAATGAATGTCAATTGCACCAGCCATGACCACATGACCAGAAACATCATAATCAGCATCAGGCTTCTGTGATTGAGGCGCAGGGATGATTTGTCCATTTTGGACCCAAATATCCCCGATGACGTCAATACCATTTACTGGATCGACAATGTTACCGCCGCGAAGTCTGATAAGCATGAAGAGTCCCCCGGCAGATACAAAAAAGATCGACGCAACACGTCTCGCTTGCAATTAAGAGAAATCGTCAAATGAGCAGGTGTAAATAGCTTTTAGTACATAAACCATCTCATTAATTGTCACAATTTTTATATCCTGAAACTACACATTTTGATGATAGCGCTTGTGCTGTCGCCACGTCTTCAAATGACATCTTTTCAGATAAGCGATCCCTTATTTGACGTGCTTTTTCATTACCTTCAGCCGCTGCTATATTCAGCCACATATACGCAAGCTTGAGATTTGGCGGTAAGCCTTTGCTACGCGATCCGCTCTCAGAAAAATCATCCCCTTGATAGAGTTGCCCGACAAAGCTTTGAGCGTCAGGAATTCCCTTCTTAGCGACATCCAAGGCTTTGGTTAGGGCGAGGGTCAAATCTTTGGGATAGCCAGCACCGCGGGCATACATGCGAGCAAGACCAAGACCAGCCTCAGCAAGCCCTGCAGCCTCTGCTTCAGAATATAACTTCACAGCCTCCTTATAATTTCTAAACTGATTTCTTGTTCCTTCATCGGTGAAGAAAACTTGAAAATCCTCCTCACGGAAGTCTTTGCCGCAACTCTTTTCCAGATTAAATAATTTTGGGTTGGCCTTGTCCGCTTGAGTAAAATTAGCATCAGCATAAATATCGGCTATCGCCAGCTTTATTTGGCTTACTGTGCGCGCATCCATCACTTCGCCGCCTTCGATCGAAGCTTTCAACTCCTTAAGTTGATTTTGTCGCGCAAGCAGCAAACATTCCCAGAACCGGCCGGTTTTATCTGTTTGCATGATGTCGTGACGAGGGGCAAAAATTACTTTTTCCTCTGACTTTATTGACTGCGGAGCTTTCTGCTCGCTCACGGGCTCTGTTTGAGGCTTAGCCTCTACTGGTTCAGGCTTGGGTTGAGATTTTGTTTGTGTCTTGGTTTTTTTTTGCTTGGGCGGCCTACGCGCAACAGATGCTTTCGGGCGCGCCTGTGTTAAGGCCGGCGACGCGGGAGCTGAAGGAGCGGCGGATATAAGAGGCGCTGTCGTCATGGGCCCTGCGGCGATCTGCGTCGCAACATCAGACCCAACGATAAGACTTTTCCCCTCAGCAAATGAGCCAAGGCTGAAAACCAGCGGCGCGACAATCAAAAAAAACGCTGATGTGCGTCTAACCTGCATCATGACTTTCCGCAAAACAGAGAAAGCGCATCCTCTTTCGCCGTTCCTATAGCGGAACAGCAATAATTATCAGTGCAGAAAAGCACTGATAAATCAAATACCGCCTGACGAGCTCCAAGGAGGAGACAGCCAAGTCGCGCCGCGTTGAGAAGACATGTATTCCAGCGATGCGCGGGCATTTACCCTAAAACTGTAACGCTATTAATTACAGATATCTAAGCATAATTCTAGGGCCCTGCAATGCATGATGGCGTCCAAACTCACAACTCATTTAATTTTTAACGGCAAAAACCACAGCAAGAGCACGTCATTGTATAGGATATTGTTTTTATTGATCTTTAAGAGAGGCTGGCCCTGCGCTTTAACCCTTTTTTTGGCGCTACTCTTTTTCCGACGCTGCCGCCATATGCTTTACTTTCCTCAACCAAGCTCAGCGGCTGCGTAAAACATCTCAGCCCAGGCATATGACTATTCAAATAAGCGAAACCGGGGGAGCGCATGAACATCTATTAAGGCCTGAAGGAAGCGATCTCTAACCTCTTTGGGGCGTCGACATTATCTCTCTTGCTTTCTTCTTGGATTTAATCAGGTCGATATTTTGCATCATTCGTCGAACCATTAAATGCATTAAATAAAATGAAAATGTCGGATTTTCTGAAGCTATTTGAACAATATCATTATAATTTATCGACAGTAATTCGACTTTTGTTTTCGCAACCGCGGTCATTGTTCGACGGCTGCTCTGTGTAAAAAGACCCATTTCGCCAAACAATGCGACTGGCGACAAAGTTATGTCTGCCTCCAGAAGCCTAACCTCTCCCTCTAGAAGCACATAAGCCACTTCGGCCATATCCGCTTTTTGATACAAGCAGTCGCCAGCCGAAAGACTGACGGCAGAGGCATATTCTTCCAACCATGAATAATTAAAATTCTGATTAGAAGCCTCGCCCGATGCCTTACGAATATTATCGATTAGTCGAGATACTTGTCTCAGCCTGATCATGTTGATTGGCATCATCAAAAGATTAAGGGCTGCCATTGGGTAAATGGATTTTAACGCAAAATAAGATGCAAACAGGCCGTTTGCGACGACCGCGGCAATACGCAACGGCGCCATGGTTTTGGAAAAAAAAACAAGCACGCTGGCTGCTGAAGCCAAATAACCAATAAATTCTATTAAATAAGGATGCATGATAAGATTACAAAAATCGTTGGAGAGATAGGCAGACCAAGTAGAATTATCGCTAATTGCTGCGTCTGTCTTGCAAAATTTGCGCGTAGCCCCCCCCCCATTCTAGCCAAGCCTTCAGAGCTTTTATCGCCCGTGCCACAATCGGCTGAATCGCGCCGGGGGACGGCCGACGCGTCAAAATAGATAAGCACCTAATCATGTGCGGCCCGCCTTCGCACAGTCACGCGATGCCGCCTGCGCACAATAGTCCCATGGACCAGCTCGACGTTTTCAACGCGAAGCTAGGACCTGGGAATTGACTAATTGATGGAATTCTCGTGTAAATTTCACCCGACCTACATAAACTTTGAACGACCTGGCCGAATTTCGTGCTAGAGATGCGGTCCTGAATCTAAAGAAAGTATTTGATATGTCTCAATGGTTCGAAGGTAAGAAAAAATTACTTGCTGGCGCTTGCCTCTTTCTTATCATCGCTGGATTAGGAGCGTGGACATTACTCTACCAAACCTTGCCTGGAGGCGTGTGGCATCAAAATCGTATTACTGGCGCGACATGCTACATAACGGTCCATTGCTGGACGCAGGGCAAAGATCCATTCGGCAAAGGCCTGAAACTTCCAACCGATCCCTTTGGCAAAAACGTAGAATAAGCCCGTTCAAGATAGCGCCTGTTTTACCGGTCGACGGAGACGTCAACGCTCCGCGATTGATCATAACATCTACAAATTTAGATAAGCCCTTGAAAACAATGTTCATATGTAAATCTGTGAACTCCTCGCCGCTATTGGACTCTCACAACATTGACTTATAACAAGAAATGCCCTGCGGCATCATGGATCGTTGTATAAATGTAAATTATACGCCATCAGTGCCGACATGCTTCATCCCTCTATTATCCGAGCGCTTTTTTACTCTCTTGCAATTGTCGGCGCCGGCGCTATGGCGATCATTTATCTTGCAACCCAACAATCAATGATTAGTCAATAAAATCTCGTCTCTGCGCCCGAGACTTCTCCAAAGAACTAGTCCTAATTAAAATTAATTATAAATGATCTTTAAAGCGTCATACAAAAAAAGATCTCATTACAAAATTGATATTAGGAAATTATCTTATAGCCAATCAACGCATCTCCCCTATCATTATCTATAAATCACTGGTGATTTTTAAATGGCCTTTCAAAACTCCTTGCTTTTGGCCTCTCACCTCCCGTTGGCCTGCCTTTCTTTGAAAATATCGCTGTCAGCAACTTTCTTTCCGCATTCCTACATGGAATGACTCTTCACAACGGCGAAATAAATATTATTACACACAATCTACAGACGCCAACTTTTGAAAATACAATCGACCCAGTTGAGAATGGCGGGCCGTCTTTTAGGCAGAGTCAATGAATTATTTTCGAATATTATTGCTACGGACGTCAATTCAGAACTACAGGAAATCAAGAGAAAAATATCTAAAACTCTCTTTTGTCACTGGGGAGAGATCTTTTCGAATGCTGAATTATTTAAAAGCTTAGAATAGCTCTATTCAAGGAATAGACTACTTAAATATTTCATCGGTACAACTCAGAGTTCTAGAAAAAACATACAAGAACTTTATTCGATCTGGCGCGAATTTAAGACAAAACGACAAAGTGCGACTATCAGATATCCTAGAAAGATTAGCGATACTCTCAGTAGATTTCAGTTAAAATATTCTCGTCGATGAAGTAAACTATATTCCTCTTCTCGATGAATCGGACCTGGAAGGACTCTCCCCGGATTTTGTCGAATCTGCCGCAAATATTGCGAGCACACATAGCGCACAATGAACTTTATCAAAAGCCCAGAAGGAAAGGCCAAGCTACCAAGCATTGACGAGAGAACTCTATTTCATGAGTTTGAACACGCACTACACAGAATTCTTTCTGACGTGACCTATCCACTGATTTCAGGGAATAAATGTTGAGCGTGACTTTGTCGAACAACCTTCTCAACTCTTCGAACACTGGTAACTAGAACTAGAAATTCTCAAAAAATTTGCGCCGTAATATAAAACCTCGGATCCAATTCCAGAAAGATTACTCGAGAGCGTGATTGCTTCTCGAAAGTTTAATCAAGGTTTTTCCACGATTGAGTTCTGTGCGTCAGACATTAAAGATATGGCCATTCATCTAGAGTTGGAGCTTCAGAACATGAATATGACCGCTTTTGAAGCTCATCATTTAAACAAAATGAGCATGCCTAATGAAATCACGACGCGCCATCGCATAGCCCATTTTTCATATTTTCTGCGGGCATAACTATGCTGTGGATTATTATAGCTATTTGTGGGCCGAGGTTCTTGACGCAGACGCCTTAGAGGCCTTCAAAGAAACAGAACACATCACATACTAAAAAACTGGCACGCAATCCAATACAAGTGTTTACTCTGCCGGTGGAAGAGTTGACGCCCGAATGGCATATGTCAGTTTCAAGAAGATTGCCAACGATTAATTCGTTGTTGAGCCAAAGAAGATTTTTTAACATCTGCAAAAGATAAACAATTGCTTTTAATTTGATATAGAAAAAGCATTGAAGCTTTCATCCTAATCATCATTACAATCTCTAAAGCCAATTAACAGTGACGCCAACAACGCTATATTCATTTTTGATGTGATTAATTGGGCTAAATAGCCCAATTACTTTAAACGATTGCGTCTGACATTTACACGAACTGGAACTTTCACCTTGCGTGGGGCGGCTAACCAAAATGCTAAGGGAGTCAATAAAGCTGCAAATCCGAGCGTTAATGCTGTCATTTACTTATCTCCCGATTCAATTGAAGTGATAGTTTCCGCCCGCATCTTTTAAGGGATGCGGGCGGCTTAATTATCTTACTGGGTCAGCAGTGCTGAGCCTTCTTTGCCAACGAGCGCGTGAACGCGGCCGAGG
>Ga0208618_1001275_pt1 | contig 9986 bp, 12 predicted proteins | sample CryBogCBE18Jul08_FD_184585 | JGI IMG/M metagenome (GOLD analysis project Ga0208618, IMG submission 184585) | Freshwater microbial communities from Crystal Bog, Wisconsin, USA - CBE18Jul08 (SPAdes) | ecosystem: Environmental > Aquatic > Freshwater > Lake | place: Crystal Bog, Wisconsin, USA...
CACGCGCTGGCGCCATTCGCATCGCCATGAAATTTAACATAGCCGCCAAGCGGCACCATAGCTACGCGCCAGCGCGTGCCATGATGGTCAATACGCGCCCATAGCTCGGGCCCAAAACCTATCGAAAAAGCGTCAACTTGAATGCCGCACCAACGCCCAACGATGAAATGCCCATATTCATGGATGAAAACAACAATACTTAAAACCAGAACAAAGGGGATGACGTAAATCGCAGAGGTTGTGAGAATATCCATCAAACGCTTCCCCAAATATAATTAGCGAGAAACAGTCGTAAAGCGGCGCATGCGTTTAGGACTGATATGACAATTCATGAAGTGGCGCTGAGGTCGCTAAAGATTTGCGTGATCGATCTCTTACAAGCTGATCAACGTCTAGAGCCTCAAAAATTGTCGCCGGCTCCTTTGCATACCCCTCACGCAACGCATCCTCGCATGCTTGTGAGACATGATGAGCGATGCCTGAAAATGCAATACGCCGCGCCAAGAAAGCCTCAACAGCGATCTCATTTGCCGCGTTAAGAACTGTTGTCAGCCCCCCGCCTTGCGCCAAAGCGTCGAGCGCCAGCCTCAAGGCAGGAAAACGATTAAAATCAGGCGGCTCAAATGTTAAGGAGCCAATCTTGGTGAGATCAAGTCTCGGCGTCGGTGTTGTCAGACGCTCTGGATAGCCAAGACAATGCGCAATGGGAACGCGCATGTCAGGAGCAGCCAGCCCCGCGGTCACAGACCCATCCGTAAACGCCACCATGCCGTGAATAATAGATTGTGGATGGACAACAACCTCAAGCTTATGCGCAGGAACCCCAAAGAGATGATGCGCCTCGATTAATTCGAGCCCCTTGTTCATCATGCCCGCAGAGTCGATGGTGATTTTTGGACCCATCGACCAATTTGGATGATTAAGAGCCTCTTCGAGCGTTGCCTGAGCAATCCGCTCTTTAGACCAGGTTCGGAACGGACCGCCAGACGCAGTGACAAACATCCGCTCAATCAGACTTGGGTCCTCTCCCCCTAATGCCTGAAAAATTGCATTATGCTCGCTATCGACAGGCAATAGCAAAACACCTGTCTCTTTTGCTGTCCTCATAAAAGGAACGCCAGCGCAAACGAGACATTCTTTATTTGCCAAGGCGACGTCGCGGCCAGCAGCCAAAGCGGCGTGCGTGGGCTCCACACCCGCAGCCCCAACAATTGCAGAGACAACCAGATCCGCCTCACGTAAGGCCGCCTCAATGACGGCTTCTCTACCCGCGCCAACCTGAATATTTGTGCCAGCAAGCGCTTCTTTAAGAGCGCCATAAGCGCTTTCATCACGCACCGCTGCATATTCAGCCTTAGTGCGACGCGCTATGTCCGCTAAGGCGAGCGCGTCACGGCCAGCTGCAACGGCAGTGACTGAAAAATTTTCAGGATCACGTTCGAGGAGATCAACGGTTGACCTGCCGACGGAACCCGTTGCGCCGAGTAGAACGATCCGACGCGGAGGTCTGCCTGTATTTTTGGAAAAGTCGCTCATGAAAACCATATGAGAGGAAACTACCAGAAGAAGAGACCTTCCGCCACCGACGCGGAAGGATGCGCCAAACCGAGCGCTGCGGCAAAAACAGCTGCAAAAACAAAGGCGTCGAGGCGATCCATGACACCGCCATGTCCAGGTATGAGCCGACTTGAGTCCTTGACGCCGAATCTTCTTTTAACAGAAGATTCAAATAGATCTCCGAGCTGTGAGACGGCCGCGATAACAAATCCTAAAATAAGTGTTGGCAAACCCAATAAATCCTTACCGACAGCAATATAAGCCGTTATGAGCCCCAATAAGCCGCCAAAGAGCAGCCCAATAATGGCTCCCGACCATGTTTTACCGGCAGAAACGGCAGGCCAAAGTTTGGGGCCGCCAAAAAAACGCCCGCCAAAATAGGCAAAAATATCTGCGCCCCAGACAACCGCAAAAAGATAAGCAATAGAGAGCAAACCTAATTGTTCCGAGGCGCGCAGGATGCAAACTGAAAAGACAAGCGCGGAAGAATAGAGAACCCCTGCTCCAGCCCATAATCGTCTTTCACCGCCGGCAAGATAAGCCGTCACAATAACGCCTGTCACAAGCGCGCCAATCACGCCTGTGCCGGCAACTGAAAAAGCCTCATCATAATATCCAAGCAAAGCCGCGAAGGCTGGACAAAGGCCGCCAACAATCATCCGGGCGATTAGTTGTTGACCGCCAATCAGCCGCTGCCATTCCCAATTTATCGCCACGCCAACAAGTAACCAGAAAAAAGCAAATACAACGCCGCCGTAATAAAGCGTTGTCAGCGCGAGCAGGACAAGAATGACAGCAGAAGCGATGCGCGGCCAAAGATCAGCGAAACTCTCATTAAAAGAGTTTTTCAATGAGGCGTCTTTTTTCACGAGGCGGTCTTTGCGCTCAACTGAGAGGCCGCGACGCCGCCATAACGCCGATCGCGGTTTCTATATTCATTTATTGCTGAAATAAAATCGATACGATCAAAATCGGGCCAAAGGATTGGCAAAAAAACAAACTCTGAATAGGCGGCCTGCCATAGAAGAAAGTTTGACAGCCGCTGCTCGCCAGAAGTTCGTATAATCAGATCTGGATCTGGGATCTCTACCGTATCAAGCGCTGCGCCAAGCCGTTCAGCATCTATGTCATCTGGCGCGAGTGCGCCGTCTTTGACTTGTTGCGCCAGCGCTCGCGCCGCCGCTGCAATTTCTTGTCGTGCGCCGTAGTTAAAAGCGACAATCAGGACAAGACCAGAATTCTTCTGCGTCACGGATTCCGCTTCACGCAAAAGCGCCGCTATTTCATCTGTAAGGCCTAAACGTTCGCCGATAACGCGAACACGCACATTATTCGCGTTAAGTTCAGCAAGGTCGTTGCGAATAAAAAGATGTAACAGACCTAAAAGGCTCTGAACCTCGTCAAAAGGACGGGTCCAGTTTTCAGCAGAAAATGAATAGACTGTGAGGTAGGAAATTTTAAGTTCGATCGCGGTACGTACGGCGCGACGCAACGCTTCAACGCCGCGCCGATGACCCTCAATACGCGGAAGCCCCCGTTGGGTGGCCCACCTGCCATTTCCATCCATAATGATTGCAACGTGACGGGGCGACGCTCCAATGCCTGGGTCGTTGTCTGCTCGTTCCAATAAAGGCCTTCCCGACATCTTCACGTTCCAGACATGTCAGCGCTGCGTGCGTGAGACGCACATCAGATCTGCATAATTTCCTTTTCTTTAGCGGCGAGTGCTGCGTCAATTTCTTTTACCGTTTCGTCCGTTACCTTTTGGACCTCTGCTTCGTGACGTTTTTCGTCGTCTTCAGGCAAAGCATGGTCTTTCAAAAGTTTTTTAAGAATATCGAGACCATCGCGGCGAACATGGCGCGCCGCCACACGCGCTTCCTCCGCATATTTATGCGCGACTTTAACAAGTTCTTTGCGCCGCTGTTCATTTAATTCCGGCATGCGAATACGTAAGACCTGTCCTTCAACTGTGGGCTGAAGGCCAAGATTTGCTTCTCTGATCGCCTTATCGACGGCGATCACCAAAGCTTTATCCCACACTTGAACCGACAGCATTCTGGGCTCAGGGACACTAATTGTGGCGACTTGGCTGAGCGGAGAATGTTGGCCATAGGCGTCGACATGAACGGGCTCCAACAGGCTCGCTGAGGCGCGTCCTGTCCGAAGGCCGCCAAATTCATGTTTCAGTGTCGACACAGCGCCCTGCATGCGACGCTTGATTTCCGCTAGATCAAAAGTCTCAGCCATTGTTCAAAATACCTATCTCTATGTTTATTTAACCGCTGTTGGCAGAGGATGAATGGATCAGAATGCCCTTATGACACGATTTTCATATCTGCGCGAAAAAATGCTCTAAAGAGGTGACCTTAAGGGGTTACGAGGGTGAACCGACCCCCGCCAGATAGAGTTTGAGTGATCGCTCCGGTAACGCCAATCGAAAAGACAATGATTGGTATCTTATTTTCACGCGCTAACGCAAAAGCCGCTGTATCCATGACAGCAAGGTTCTGACTGATGGCGTCATCATGGGTCAGCCTCTCATAACGACGGGCGGAGGGGTCACGTTTGGGATCGGCGGTATAGACGCCGTCGACCTGAGTCGCCTTTAAAACAGCGTCGGCAGATAACTCAGCGGCACGCAAAACAGCGCCAGTGTCAGTTGTAAAAAAAGGATTGCCCGTGCCGCCTGCGGCAATCACGACGCGACCTTTTTCAAGGTGATGCAACGTCGCACGACGAGAAAATGACTCACATATCGACGGCATCGGAACAGCGGAAAGGCATCTTGCAGGTCTGCCAGCAGCTTCCACGGCTTGTTCAAGCGCCAAACCGTTCATAACTGTGGCTAACATGCCAATCGAATCGGCGCGGGCCCGCTCTATGCCACTATCAGCCCCTTTAATGCCGCGAAAGAAATTACCGCCGCCGACAACAACCGAGAGCTGATGTCCCGCTTCAGCCGCTGCTGCGAGATCCTTTGCGATACGCGCAAGAGTCGCGGCGTCTAGACCATGAGGCGCGCTACCCTGCAAAGCTTCGCCTGAAAGCTTAACGACCACCCGTTTCCACTGAGAATTGGCTGGATCATTAATCAAAACTGCTCTCCTGATGTGAGACCTGCTTGGCTCCATTAGTCTTACAAAACCGTAGGGCTCAGGAGCAAGCGCTAGATCAACAGCATCAACCAGGTTTCTGTGCGCATTAGGAGAAAGTTGACATATTAGGCGCTTTTACCGCGCCAATTAACGCCTCATTAAGCATGATCCTAGCTTGGAAACACTGTCCTTGCCGCCTGTTCGTCTGCCGTAATCAGACAAATGCATTGGTTTTTATACAAAAAAAACTAATCGCCAAAATATTATGACACTCTTATTTCAGCAAAAAAATCGAGTCTACGACGGCGTTTAGTTAATTCTTAAACGCCTGTGCGTTAGAAAAGAAAAATAGGAAATTGAGTAAAGGCGCGAGTATCCTAATGCATGACACTAATCGTCCTAGAGTGAAGTATGTGATCGGACCAGATGGGAGTCCGCTGACAATCGCGGATCTACCTCCGACCTCAACCAAGCGCTGGGTCATACGTCGTAAGGCGGAAGTCGTGGCTGCCGTTCGCGGCGGACTTCTCTCGCTTGATGAAGCATGCACGCGTTATACATTGACGGTTGACGAATTCTTGAGCTGGCAGAGCTCAATCGATCAACATGGCCTTGCGGGCCTGCGCACCACGCGTATTCAACAATATCGCATCTAAGAGCAATTTGTGTTGGCCAGCTGACTGTTCAGGCAAACACAAACCGGCCCTCCTCATTGGTGAGAGCTTTATCCACCGCGCAACTTGGCTTCAAGCTTATTCTTCTCGAATAAGAGCACGACAATAATCGCGGCAATGAGTGGAATAATGAGATAGAATAGTCGCCACACAAGCAAAGCAGCAAGCACCTGCAAGCGCGGCATATCTGGCATGAGATTAATAAATAATAGTTCAAACACGCCAAGTCCGCCAGGCGCATGGGACACTAATGCCGCCGAAAAGGAAAGCAAGAAGGCGCCCAGGACGACAATATAGCCTGGGTTGCCAACGTCAGGCAGCGCGAAATAAATAATACCCGCAGCGCCAATTAATTCCGCAGGCGCAGCAAATAATTGTCGAACCATAATTTCTGGACGCGGATAATGAATCTGGAATCTGCCCCAACGCACCGGCGGCAGATGTAATAAAGATCCGCCAACATAAACAGCGACAAAACCTAAACAACTCAACCCGACAATGCGCGCAGTTGAGGGATGGGTAATCAAGTCTGGCAAGAATCCCGACAGACGCTGCATCATGCCGGGGTCAAAGGTGAGCAGTAATCCGCCCAGTAAAACATTGCCAAAAGCAAATGTATAAGAACAGAGCAAGACGAGCCCCGCCACTTGCGACGCCGACAATCCCTTTGTGGAATAGGCCCGATAGCGCACCATGGCGCCTGAAAATACGCTCGCGCCAATATTATGCGACAAGGCATAGGTCGTGAAGGAGCACATGGAAATAAAAATCCATGAAATGTGACGAACGCCAAGATGCATTAAGGCAATCTGATCATACCAAGCCAAGGCGGCGTAAGCTAATAATGTGCACATACCCGCCAGCAGATAATCCGATGGGGGAATAGCTTTAAGATTCGCCCAAACCTCCGCCCCAACAGACTCGCCCTGAAATTGATGATAGAGCAAATAAAAAGAGCTGACGACCGCGGCAAGACCGATGATTGGCCAGAATATTTCTGCTAGTTTTCTCATAAGGTCCGCCGACTTAGATATTCATAATGGCCTGATAGAAAGACCCTGCCAAACATATAATTGTCTTGATGGGAAAAAAACAGACACAGTCCTGTCAGAAAATTCCTCCCGATCAGGATTGTCAGATACAATTGGCCGCTTGCTGTCAATGCGGCCACCCGCATAATCGTGTTATCTGTGCGGTTTGAGGCCTCATGTTTTGCAAGCCCCCTGCGTCAACACATGAAAGCTTTGTGTAAGAAGAAGGAAAAAAGTCAACGCGTCATGCCTGCAGGCAAAGCGACGAAACAACGCGAATAAAGCGTCATTCTTCTACACGCCAACGCGCCGCAGCATTATCATCTTCCAACTTTGCGTCGACCCATTCGCTTTGCGTCTTTCCAACATGATGCGCCTTTTTCCAAAAAGGCGCCTGTGTTTTAAGAAAGTCCATTATGAATTGGGCGGACTCGAATGCAGCCTTGCGATGACGCGAGGCGACAAGAACTAAAACAATTCGCGCGCCTGGTGAGATCCTACCATAGCGATGAATAATCGTTATTCCTTGCAACGGCCAACGCGATTTCGCCTCATCGGCAACACGGTGAATTTCAGTTTCAGCCATGCCAGGATAATGTTCAATTTCAAGACAGGAGAGCGCGCCCGCTTCATCACGGCAAAAACCAGTAAAATTAATGATCGCGCCAATGTCCGTTCGGCGATGTGTCAATAAAGCTGTTTCTGTGTCAGGATTAAAATCATCTGACTGCACGCGAATTGTCGGCGTCCACATATACTCACCCACCTGTCATGGGCGGAAAAAATGCAATTTCTCGGGCTGACGCAATAGAGGCTTGGGGGTGAACATGAACCTTGTCAATCGAGGCGCGGATCAGTTTTCGATTGGCGAAGGCGACAGCATAACATTCTTTTTGTGCAATCAGCCAATCAATGAGCTGATCGACAGTCTTAATGTCCTCAGGCGGATTTATGTCTTCTTCACTTAAGCCAATGCGCTCCCGTATCCAGGCAAAATACAAGGCTTTCATTCTCTACCATCATCTCCAAAATGAACAACCGCTGCCTGCAAATAATCAAAACCCGTGTAGAGCGTTAACAGTGCAGCGATCCAGAGTAAGCCGGCTCCGATCTTAATCGTTCCAGGCAACAGCGCCTCGCCTGCCGGTCCGGCAATAAAAAAACCCAGTGCAAATAATTGCGCGACTGTTTTCCATTTTGCGATTGATGAGACAGGAAGGCGAACTTTCAGCTCCGCAAGATACTCTCTAAGACCAGAAACTAAAATTTCGCGGCAAAGGATAATTATCGCCGCCCAAATCGTCCATCCCGTTAAGGTGCGGTCAGACACGACCACGAGTAAAGTGGCTGCAACAAGAAGTTTATCGGCAATTGGATCCAACATTCGGCCAATTGGCGACTGTTGCTGCCAAATGCGCGCCAAATAACCATCGAGAAAATCTGTGATCGCTGCCGCTGTGTAAATGCCCAACGCCGCCCAACGGGCCCAATGATCCGTTGTCCAGAGCAAAAGACCCGCAACCACAGGCACGGCGGCGCATCTTCCATAAGTGAGCAAATTTGGAAGGGCGAGCGCTTGCGATCGATTCTTGGACGAAAAGGCCGTGTCAATCATAACGCCTAGGGAATAGATGGGCTTCAAGCTTTGTCAATAGAAGGAAACAGCAACATGCGCGAAGACAATTGTGAACGATGGTGATATTGCATTGCAAAAAAGCAGCTGCCGCCAGTTTTTTGCCGCTCGAAAGCAAAAATTATCACCCGATGGCGCAAGCGCAAGAGAGGCGATCAGGCGGGTGCAGATTTATGCGCGAACGGCTTGCCGTGAAATTGTCATAATTGATAATTGAAAATAAAGCTTATTCACAGTTACACGCGGCTTAAGGCGTGATTGCCCTTTGATCATCAAACATATTAAAGCGCGCTCTTTTTAAACAAAAAAGATCAAAGCGATAGGCCCCAAGAGAACCAGTCTCGATATAGGCCTTGGCATAGCAGCGGCGCTGCAACGGCTTAAACAAAATAAACCATAGAGCTTCACTATTTTTTAGCCACATTCAAACTCAAATTTAGCCTTGTTCATGTTCGATTAAGTTCCCTCACGATATTGATTTTAGATATCTCACGAGCGCGCTTGAGGTTAATCGCGCTCTCACGGGGTAACCCAGGCAAAAATAATTGGGAGAATAATAAGCTTATGACCGATACAATCCGTCGCCTCCTAGCGCAAAACGGCAAGCTGCATGAAGCCATCGATTCAATCGACGACTCCACCGATCTATACGACGCCGGTCTGACGCCTTTTGCCGCAATCCGCGTGATGCTCGCGCTTGAAGAAGCTTTCGACGTTGAATTTCCTGCTGAAATGCTGCGCAGACAAAGCTTTTCATCAATTGACGCCATCAAAGCTTGTCTTCAACAGGCCACGCCAATCACGAAATTGCGTCGCGCCGCCTGAAAAATTCAGCGCGACCCAATTTTAAAAATATTTAATCGCACGCCTGCGTGGGTGTTGCGACCTGCCTCATCATCCGCCTGTGTGATTTTCTCAACGACGAGATCATGCTAGGCTTCTTCCTCCCATAAGCAGGCCATTGGGTTTGCGCATCTTTGGGGAATCCGCACGGCGGCTGGTCTAAAAAAAGGCCGCGCGTCGCTTCAAGATGAAGAAGAAAACATTCATGCCAATCTATCGCTCCAAAACATCAACGCATGGTCGTAATATGGCTGGCGCGCGTGGTCTCTGGCGCGCCACTGGCATGACAGACGATGATTTTAATAAACCCATTATTGCTGTTGCAAATAGCTTTACCCAATTTGTTCCCGGCCATGTGCACCTTAAAGATTTAGGTCAACTCGTTGCGCGAGAAATTGAAAAAGCCGGCGGCGTTGCAAAAGAGTTCAATACCATTGCTGTTGATGACGGCATTGCAATGGGGCACGACGGCATGCTGTATTCCCTGCCCTCGCGCGAGCTTATCGCTGATAGTGTAGAATATATGGTCAATGCCCATTGTGCAGACGCCATCGTTTGTATTTCTAATTGTGATAAAATAACGCCGGGCATGTTAATGGCTGCGCTGCGGCTCAACATCCCAACAATCTTTGTTTCAGGCGGCCCAATGGAGGCCGGTAAAGCTGTCATTGACGGCAAGGAACAATCTCTTGATCTCGTCGACGCAATGGTTGCAGCGGCAAATAACGCAATAAGCGATGATGACGTTTCGACAATAGAGCGTAGCGCCTGTCCGACGTGCGGGTCATGCTCTGGCATGTTTACGGCAAACAGCATGAACTGTCTTACTGAAGCGCTGGGACTATCATTGCCTGGTAATGGCACAACGCTCGCAACACATGCTGATCGAAAACAGCTCTTCATTGACGCTGGGCACAAGATTGTCAGTCTCGCCAAACGTTACTACGAACAGGACGACCAAAGCGTATTGCCGCGCTCTATCGCAAGCTTTGAGGCGTTTGAAAATGCCATTGCTCTCGATATCGCCATGGGCGGGTCAACCAATACAGTTTTACATCTCCTTGCCGCAGCGTATGAAGCCAATGTTAATTTTACAATGGCGGACATTGATAGAATGTCACAACGTGTGCCGGTATTATGTAAAGTAGCC
>Ga0208618_1001278_pt1 | contig 9982 bp, 8 predicted proteins | sample CryBogCBE18Jul08_FD_184585 | JGI IMG/M metagenome (GOLD analysis project Ga0208618, IMG submission 184585) | Freshwater microbial communities from Crystal Bog, Wisconsin, USA - CBE18Jul08 (SPAdes) | ecosystem: Environmental > Aquatic > Freshwater > Lake | place: Crystal Bog, Wisconsin, USA...
GGTCGGTTCTCGGCTTACCAACTGTTTCAACGAGTTTTTCGAGGACATGTTTGGGGGCGGGGAGGTCCGGATTGCCCATGCCTAAATCGATAATATCAGCGCCACGGTTGCGCGCTGCGGCTTTAATCCGGTTAACTTGCTCAAAAACATAGGGTGGAAGACGTTTAATGCGGTGAAAATCGGCCATTTTCGAAAAACCGTTTAAAAAATAAGTTAGAGGATGCGACCGCTTAGCACGGCTTGGCGTCGGATTCACACAAGTTTTTGACGCTTAGGCACTAAAATATTCCTAAATTTTAAAAGGAAATTACGGAGAGGATCCAGCGGCCGCGGCATTTTTTAACCGGGTGGCTTCCAAATCGTCTTCCATGGCCTTTAATTCTTCAGGCGTGAGTTTTTTGATTTTTTTCTTTGGATCGGCAGGCGTTACCCCCACGGGCTGGTAGTCGAGGGAGCCCGTTGGCCGTGATTGTTGGACAAAATCGGCTGCGGGTTGCGGCTCTGTTGCGAATCCTGCCCATACGGCCAATGGCTTAATGGGTGACAGTGGTCCTTGCTCGTCATGTCCTGTCGTCGCGCATCCGGTTAATACCACGCTGGATAGGGCAAGAATCGAAAGGGTGAGAGGGTGTTTCATGCTCGTTAAGGCTGCCAATCCAATTTTTCTGTCGCTTTCGTCTATACGACCAATTTCTTTGTTCGACGAGCCCTCTTTACGGGTTACAGTGAACAAGATCGATCCTATAGTTCATAACAGAATTGGGACATTCGGCCGGGGAATCCAATGGCAGTAGATAAAAATAAGCCTGTCGCTGATCATTTGACCGCTGGAATGCCGGTGCCGAATTATGAAGCATTGGCAAGCAATACGGCTCGGTTGATGGAAGAGCTTGGCCACGCGACCGCTGCATCCTTAAAGCCGATGGAAGAAGGGCGCGCCAAGCCTGGTGTTTCAGAAGAAGTAAGCGACGTCGTCAAAACGCTTGGGCAAGTGGTGGAGACGATTGCTGCCGATCCGCAGCGTTTGATTATGGCGCAGACCACATTGACCAAGGGATTTCTGGACCTCTGGACGAATAATTTAAAGCGCATCAATGGCGAAGCCGTTGCGCCTGTCGCTGAGCCGGATGCGAGCGATAAGAGGTTTCGTGATCCGGAATGGACAGAAAATCCGGTCTTCGATTTTGTTAAACAGGCCTATCTCATCACGACGCGTTGGGCGGATGATCTTGTCCGTCAGGCGGACGATATCGATGAGCATACCAAGCACAAAGCGCAATTTTATGTGAGACAATTATCGAGCGCGCTATCGCCCACGAATTTTGTTGCAACTAATCCTGAGCTTCTTCGCACAACGCTTGAGCAAAATGGCGATAATCTTGTGCGCGGTATGCAAATGATGGTTGAGGATATCAAAGCGGGGAAGGGTACGCTTAAACTCCGCCAGACCGAGCCGGGTGATTTTAAAGTTGGTGTTAATCTCGCCACCACGCCGGGTAAGGTCGTATTCCGCAATGATCTGATTGAATTGCTGCAATACTCGCCGAGTACTGAGACCGTTTATAAACGTCCACTTTTGATCGTGCCTCCTTGGATCAATAAATTTTATATTCTCGATCTTAATCCGGAAAAGAGCTTTATTCGTTGGGCTGTTTCGCAGGGGCTCACGGTGTTTGTTGTGTCATGGGTTAACCCCGATGAGGAACAAGCCAAGAAGAGCTTTGAAGACTATATGCGCGAAGGCATTTTTGCGGCCCTTGATCGCATTGAAAAGATCACCGGCGAAAAAGAAGTAACTGCGATGGGCTATTGCGTTGGCGGCACGCTTTTATCCGTTGCGCTGTCTTATATGGCGGCCGTCGGTGACAAGCGCATTTCAAGTGCCACTTTGTTGACAACACAAGTCGATTTTGAAAATGCGGGCGATTTGAAAGTGTTTGTTGACGAAGAGCAGGTCAAACAAATCGAAGAAAAAATGGATGTGCGTGGTTATCTTGAAGGAACCAGCATGGCGTCCGCGTTCAACATGCTTCGCCCGAATGATTTGATCTGGCCTTATGTTGTGAATGTCTATTTGAAGGGTGAGCATCCGTTTCCGTTTGATCTTTTGTTTTGGAATTCAGATTCAACGCGTATGCCTGCGGCCAATCATTCATTTTATTTGCGCAATTGCTATCTCGATAACAAGCTGTCAGCCGGTCAGATCACTATCGGTAATGTAAGGCTTGATTTGTCGCGTGTCACAATGCCGATTTATAATTTAGCCGCTAAAGAAGACCATATCGCGCCTGCCAAATCTGTGTTTGTTGGGTCGCAATATTTCGGCAATAATGTGACCTATGTGATGGGAGGATCGGGCCATATCGCAGGCGTTATCAACCCCGCGAACAAGCCTAAATATCAGTTTTGGACGGGCGGGCCACCGGTTGGTCAATTTGAAGATTGGGTAGCCAAGGCAAAGGAGACGCCGGGATCGTGGTGGCCGCATTGGCTGGAATGGATTGTGGCGCAGGCCCCCGAAAAGGTGAAGGCGCGCAAACCGGGTGGCAAATTAAAGACACTCGGCGATGCGCCGGGGACTTTTGTACTGGAACGCTCGTAATTCTTGTAAAATTGCAGCCCTGATGCTCCTTGTCGGGGCTTGCCCAGACGCGCGCAAAGCGTCAGATTGGGCTTGGAACGAATTACCGCATTTTTGATTTGGGGAAACGACCGATGAAATTAGTTCGCTTTGGCGCAATGGGCCATGAGAAGCCCGGTTTGATTGATGCTGATGGCACGATCCGCGACCTTTCTGCCCATATTTCCGATATTAATGGCGCAACGATCTCGCCTGCCTCGCTCGCAAAATTAAAGGCGATTGATCCAAAAAGCCTGCCTGCAGTGCCAGCTGGTACCCGTTTCGGGTCATGCGTGGCGCGTCCGGGCAATTTCATTGCGGTTGGTCTGAATTATGCCGACCATGCGGCGGAATCGAACCTTCCAGTCCCTGAACAACCTATTCTCTTTAACAAGGCACCTAATTGCGTGCAGGGTCCGGATGATGTGATCGTCATTCCAAAGGGCTCGGAAAAGACCGACTGGGAAGTTGAGCTTGCCATCGTCATTGGCAAGACTGCGCTTTATATCGATGAAAAGAATGCACTCGATTATGTCGCGGGCTTTTGTGTCTGCAATGACATTTCAGAGCGCGCTTTCCAGACGGAACGAGGTGGCCAATGGATGAAGGGCAAGGGTTCGCCGACCTTTGGCCCGATTGGTCCGTGGCTGGTGACGACGGACGAGGTGAAGGATGTGCAGAATTTGCATATGTATCTCGATCTCAACGGCAAGCGCGTGCAAAACGGATCAACGAAGACGATGATTTTCGGCGTGGCTCATATTGTGGCCTATATCTCGCAATTCATGCAGTTGGATGCGGGCGACGTAATCACCACCGGCACACCTCCGGGCGTCGGCATGGGCATGAAGCCTCAGCTCTATCTTAAGCCTGGTGACAAGATGGTTGTTGGCATTGAAGGTCTGGGCGAACAGCACCAGACTGTGGAAGCCTATAAAGGCTGAGCATTGGCGTTCGACAGGGCAGGGATGACGCAGTAGTTTCGCGGCTATGAGTCGTCCCTTTCTTGGCGTTGAACGTTCTGTTTCCGATCGCGTGTGGCGTGAGCGGCTGGATGATGCCAGCCGTGGCATCGCTTTGGCGTTGGTGCAGGAATATGGCCTCGACGATCTCTTGGCCCGCGTCTTGGCCGGGCGCGGCGTAACCACTTCCGATATTCCCGCCTATCTTGAGCCCCGATTACGAGAGTTGATGCCTGATCCGTCGACCATGATCGGCATGGATGAGGCAGCTGAGCGATTGGCGCAGGCGATTATCGCACGAGACACCGTGGCAATTTTTGGTGACTATGATGTCGATGGCGCATGTTCGTCCGCGGTGCTGGCGGGCTTTCTTGATTTTGTGGGCGTCAAGCGCCTGATCCATATTCCGGATCGGTTGATTGAAGGCTATGGCCCCAATAGCGAAGCCATTCGTTCGCTTCATGCAGCAGGCGCAAAGCTGCTTGTAACGGTTGATTGTGGCACGACGAGTCATGAGCCAATTGATGAAGCGCGTCGATTGGGCATGGATTGTATTGTTTTAGACCACCATCAAGCGCCCGTTGATTTGCCCGCGGCATTCGCCATTGTTAACCCGAACCGTCAGGATGATTTATCCGGCCTGGGGCATCTTTGCGCGGCAGGCGTGGTTTTTATGACCTTGATTGCAGTGACGCGTGCCTTACGCGCCAAAGGTTTTTGGCAACAACGCGGCGGTGAGCCCGATTTGATGGCACAATTGGATCTTGTTGCGCTCGGTACGGTTGCCGATGTTGTACCCTTACGCGGGCTAAACCGCGCCTTTGTGAGACAGGGTTTAAATGTGGCGCGCGCGCGCTCGCGCCCTGGCCTACGAGCGTTGGCCGACATTGCCCGTGTGGATGGCCCGATGACGCCGTTTCATTTGGGGTTTTTGATCGGGCCGAGGATTAATGCGGGCGGACGCATTGGCGACGCGGCATTGGGCGCAAAGCTTCTTCTCGCGCAAGATGAAGGCGAAGCAGCGGTTATCGCCACGCGCCTTGATGCGTTGAACAAAGAACGGCAAGAGATTGAAGTGGCAATGGTGGCGGAAGCCGAGGCCGAAGCCTTGGCTGCGTTAGGCGTTCATGAAGACCATGGTAATGTGATTGTTACCGCTTCGGAGCAATGGCATCCGGGCGTTGTCGGTTTGGTAGCAGCGCGCCTAAAAGAACGGTTCCGCAGGCCCGCTTTTGCGATTGCGCTCGATGGTCGCGGAACAGGCACAGGATCGGGCAGATCCATTCAAGGGGTTGATCTTGGACGCGCTGTTCGGGCAGCCGTTGAGGCAGGGCTTGCGATCAAAGGGGGCGGCCATGCGATGGCGGCGGGCGTTACCCTTCGGGCGGATCAAATCGACGCACTGCGTGATTTCCTTGAAGTGAGATTGGGAGAAGCCTCTTCTGAAGCGCGGGCCGAGAATGGGTTGGTGGTAGATGGAGCGATTAGTGCTGGCGGTGTTCGGCCATCGGTGATCAACGAGATTGATAAAGCGGGGCCTTTTGGTTCGGCGCAACCCGAGCCGCTTTTTGTTTTACCTTCGCATCAGGTGGTGGACGCGGCCCTTGTTGGCTCGCAGCATGTACGCGCTCGGTTTCGCTCCGCCGATGGCACGGTAATCGGTGGTATAGCTTTTCGTGCAGCGGGCGCGCCGATTGGTGATGCATTGTTGAAGGGTCGTGGATCCACGCTCCATATCGCAGGCCATCTTACAATTGATCGTTATGGTGGTGGCGAGCGACCGCAAATCCGGATTGTCGATGTCGCGATCCCTTAGGAACGCTTTATGATGCGGGGACGGTAAGCTTTTTCGCCTGGGCTTGTTCGCGGTAAAAAATAAAGAGGCCGGCCGCGATGATAATTCCCGAACCTGACAGGATAGCCATATCAGGCCAATCGCCGAAAATAAGAAAGCCGAGTACGACGGCCCAAATGATTTGCGAATATTGATAAGGCATAACGATCGAGGCGGGCGCCAATTTAAGCGAGCGGTTAACGGCAATATGCGCAATGGTTGAAATAACCCCGAGCAGAGCCAGAAGCGCGAAATCCGTCGGTGTGGGTGGCACCCAATGCGTGGGTGCGGTGACAAGCCCGAAGATCAAAGCGCCGCCAGCCTGCCAGCCAACCAAGACGATGCCTTTTGTGCCGCGCAAATAGCGGGTAATGATCATGATCATGGAGAATGCCAAGCAACCTGCTATGGCGACAAGCGCGGGGAGGGACAGGCTTGCGCTTGATGGGCGCATGGCCAACACAACGCCGCCAAAACCGATTAATACGGCAATAGCGCGCGGCGCATCGATCTTCTCGCCCAAAAATGCCCAAGCAAGCGCGGTCACGAAAATGGGCGCGGCCATATAGATGGTTACGAGATCGGCCAGTGGCATATAGGCAACCGCCCAATAAAAAGAGCTCACTTCGGCCGTTGTAATTGCCACCCGAACCAAATTCATCCGCCAATTGGGTGGCATGAGAAGGGTTCGCCAGCCCTCACGATAGAAGGAAGGTGCAAGAAGCGCTAACCCGGCCAGGCTCCGGATCAGCAAGACTTGGCCGACGGAATAGGTGGAAACCAGCCATTTTCCCATCACATCATTCGCGACATACATGAAAATCGCCAAAATCATGAGGGCAATGCCCATCGGAATATTTTGTCCCACAAGATTCGGATGATTCTCGTCCGATGCCTCGGGCAGGCCCTCAAGATCTTCACCCGTCCCAAAAGACGGCTCAATCAGCGCCGTGTGGGGCTTTTGAGCATTTTGAGGCGATAAATCGGACTTTTCGGCAGAAGAAGGCATATTCGGGGGTACGCTCGTTCAAGGATTATCGGGAATAAATCATTTTAAGTAAGGTTTTTTCCGTATCGCTTGTCCGAAGACGCTTGTCGAGTGGCGATTGTTCGCCTATAAGCGCCCGACCTTGACTATGCGCCCTTCGTCTAGCGGTCTAGGACGTCGCCCTTTCACGGCGAAAACACGGGTTCGATTCCCGTAGGGCGCGCCAAGGATTTCAATAACTTAGCTGGACACTTAAGCTAATTTTCCTGTTTGTACGGAAAATATACGGAAATTAGCCGCAGACGTAACGCGGATTAGTTTGAACGACAGCGACGCATTGAAGGGCAGCCTCGCGGCCAAGCACAAGGCAGTTAAGCTTCAGACGGCGCAAGGTCTTAACGTCACGTTGATTGGTCTAAACCGAACAAATGGCTTGCAGGCTTAGGTAATCCAAGCCAGCTTTAAGCAAGGCTTTGTGAGGACGTAACGCTAATGACCCAGATTAGAAAAGCACACTGCAGTTGTGGATCTCTGAGTATTGAAACTCAGGGCGAGCCTGCCTTAGTGGTCGTCTGCCACTGCATTGAGTGTCAGAGGCGAACAGGCTCGGCATTCGGTGTCAGTGTCTGGTTTAAAAACGAGCAGGTTCGTTCCGAGGGAAAAAGTCAAACCTACGGTCGAACAGCACAAGAAAATAGGACGCTCAGAACGGAATTCTGCCCGAACTGTGGAACCAGTCTTTATTGGCAAGCTGATCTTCGTCCGGGAATGACCGCTATCGCACTTGGCGCTTTTGGTGATCCGGATTTTACGGCGCCCACTCGCTCAATTTGGGAAACAAACCGACATAAATGGGTCGAGTTTAGCTGCGAGTTAGGGCAGTTTCCGGAAGCAGCAACTGTTCAGGCAACAAAATGAAGCTCCCAACATGATGGCAAGGTGCTCCCGCTGGCACTGATCAAAAGATCAGGAACACCTTTGCTATCGGGCTAGCTACTACAGCTACTCATGCGAAATTATGACGCACCCGTAAGTTTTAAGCCCATCTTGTCAGTTTTTATTGATGTCATAATCTGCTGAAGCTTAAGGAAGAAAAAAGTGCCTAAGTCTAGGGTAGGAACAGTCCACAAAAGGGCGGGAGAGCGCGGCGCAAAATCGCGTTCTCACCTTTTAGTGAACTAGAACCGTTCGGCCGAGAGCATTTATAAAAGCGAGCTAACAATTGGGTTCGAGCGTCTTAAATATCCTTCCTTCCGGCTTCATGAAAAAAAAGGCCGCCCTAAAGAGGCGGCCGAAGTCTAGGGAGGAACAGCCTCCAATGAGGCAGGGAGAGCAAATCTACTAACTCTCACATGGCCAATGTTCGGGCTGCGCATCGCTTCGGATCACAGTGCGCCCAAAAATCTTTTCTAAATGAGCGATTCAACTGCCGAACACCTCGATCCTGATCGAGAATTAGACCAAAAAGACCGCTACAGAGGATTGCACGCGTCTAAAATTGAACGCCGCGGGTTAAGGCACCATCTATCACCAAATTTGTTCCAGTGGTGAAAGAAGATGCGGGGCTTGATAAAAAAACAACGCCGCGTGCGATTTCTTCCGGCTTTGCCATGCGCCCGGTCGGATTGAGCCGCATTGCTTCTTTAAATAAATCAGGAATATTATTTTCGATATATTCCCAAACACCGCCGGCAAAATAAGTATTTCCGGGAGACACTGTGTTAACGCGGATCATTTTTGGAGCAAGCTTGAATGCAAGCCCTTGGGCATAGTGGATAAGTGCCGCCTTGAATGCACCGTAAGCCGGTCCAGTAAAATCAATCTCTCGACCCGATACGCTAGATATAATGGTGACAGCAGGAGCCTTTGATTTTTCAAGGTGTGGTAAAGTTGAATTAACAAGACGCACCGTATGCATCATGTCGACTTCAAATTCTTTATACCATGCTTCCTCATTATCCTCGACTGCAAGTGCTGAGACGTTGGCTACGACGATATCAACACCACCTAATGCTTTTGCGCTCTCACTAACCCACGACTCTAAATCCGATTTTTTGCCAACGTCGATGGCCATACCGAATGTCTTGACACCATTTTTTGAGAGATCGGCGATGGTCGCATCAACCGTTGCCTTATCTCTTGCACAGATCGAAACATTTGCTCCCTCGCTTGCAAAATATTCCGCGCAGCGACGTCCAATGCCTTTAGAACCGCCGGTTACAATTACGTTCAGTCCTTTAAGTCCAAGATCCATAATGATGACCCTTCTGATTCAATATTATGTTATGTGGGATCTATTGCTCTATGTAGGATTTAAGCATTGAGGCACCCAGAGTATATTTTGGGTCAACCATGTTACCAACCCGAATGCGGCCTGCTTGTGTTGCCAAAAAATATGCTTCCGATTCCTCAAAATCATAGTCAGCTTGCATCCACCTAATAAGGTCGCGGTATGCCATGCGAGCCGCGTCTTCCATAGGCCGGGCACTACCAATCGACATAATCATCGTTTCCGTTTCGAGGCGTACGCCGGGGATCGCCCAATTTTTGATGAGATCGACTTGAATTCTTACAGTCGCAGGCATTTCAACTGCGACGCCACACAATTCACCATCGCCTTGTCGCCCGTGACAATCCCCTAGAAACAAATAAGCTCCTTTGGTTTGCACCGGAAAATAGACGATAGCGCCTGGAGCAACATCTGGCATATCCATGTTGCCTCCCCAGTAATCGGGCTGTAACGACAAAACTGCTTCGATTTCTGGGCTCACACCGAGGGTGCCGATAAATGGCTCGTAGGGCAGCATAACGCGCTTAGAAAATTCAACACCCTTGGTTGTCACTTTCATTTTCTTGACGAGTTCCGGCAGAGGCTTGTTCAGCATTGCAGTCGTTGGCGTTCCTACAAGCCCCCCAAATTCGGGGATCAGCGCCGTTGTGCCCGCGGGTTGTGGACCTCTGGGTTCTACTGAGAGAATATGAACGGCCAATACATCGCCTTTTTCTGCGCCTTTGACAAAAATTGGACCATTTTGGGGGTTTACAAAAGGAAACTTTAGAACCTTAGAAGGCAAATCTTTGGTGGTCTTTATTGCCCCCCCGAAGGCATCGAGTGTTTCCGCTTCAACTATATCCCCGGGTGATATTGTTAATACGGGCTTCTCATAAGGACCGTAAACGTAATGATAGCGTCCTTGCTTCTTCTCGGTAAGGCTGTGCAGCTTGCCTGCTTTGCCTTTAGCTTTTCCTCGACGCGCCATAATAGAGGATGAGATCCAAGACATTAATATTACTCCAAAACATCAATATATACCCGAATAGCAAGACTGCCTCGGACCAGGTCCTTTCGTCAATACAACGCGCCCTAAATGATTGGAGTTAATTATGATCAATCAGCTAGCATTAATAGGTAATCACGCAAGGTAATTAATTCTAATTCAATGTCATTTAAAATGAAGCGAAAGCGTATGGAGAAACCTCCTAGATTCATATTCGAAGTGCAACTTCCTGAGACCTGTTGAGGTGGCTGAGATTGCGATAAGTTCTCGGTTTCCCTTGACCTGGCAGTCGAAGAAGCA
>Ga0208618_1001279_pt1 | contig 9972 bp, 6 predicted proteins | sample CryBogCBE18Jul08_FD_184585 | JGI IMG/M metagenome (GOLD analysis project Ga0208618, IMG submission 184585) | Freshwater microbial communities from Crystal Bog, Wisconsin, USA - CBE18Jul08 (SPAdes) | ecosystem: Environmental > Aquatic > Freshwater > Lake | place: Crystal Bog, Wisconsin, USA...
ATTAGGTTGTTGTCTAGCGCTTAGTGCCTCTAATGCATTCTTAATTGCATCATTATAGGCTTGAGAAGCTTCTTCATCACCGCCCGCTACAATTGGAAGTGCCATGTTTTATCCTTAAACCCCTAATGATTCGCCATTAGTATTGTATGAAACACCATTAACAGTCACAATAGTATTCCCATTTGCATCTGTTGTAAATGATGGTGTAGATGTCTGAACAGTAGGAGATCCTCCAGAGTCTGATGAAAACATCTTGCCTAAACTTGTGCCAAACCCACTTAATGCATTTCCGACAGCTGTACCAAACGGTGTATTAGATATACCGGCTGTCAAAGCACCAAGTCCAGCAATTTGTTGTAATGGCGATGCTGCATAAGCTCCAGGAATTGGTCCTGTATAGCTTGATGCAACTGATGTAGGTACTGTAAAACCTTTAAGCAACTGAGACTCATTAGTAAGCTGCTGCATTGGGAAATTCTGTTGATTCTGTGCAATTGATTGCTGTTGTCCGCCTAGTGTAGACAAAGCATTAATATCACCAAGCCCTAATGCTTGTGTTTGACTTGCCAAGTTACCAAGTTGGTTAGCAGCATTTAGCTTATTGGCTTGTTCTTGAACGCCTGCTTGTGTGGCTGTTTGAAGCGCGGCCTGCTTAGCAGCTGCTTGTTGTGCAGTAATGCCTAAGCCGGCATTGGCAAGTACTTCACCAAGTGCTTGTGTGCCTCTTTGTGAACCAAAGCCACCTGAACCAACAACGCCTGCGTTTGCTTGAGGTGCTATGTTCTGTGCAATATTAGCTTGACCTAGATTTCCGATAGAATTAACTAGGTCAGTCGTGGCTGAATTGTTCATCAATGCATTGATGTCACTAGTAAGCCCACCGGCTGCAGTTTGTGTTAATCCTGTTGCAGCATTTAAAGTTGGAATGTAGTTACCGACATTAGATGCTGTTTGATTAAATGCAGCTGTTTGTAGGTTCGTAGGGCCGACAAATTGTGCATTTTGACCTGCTTGAGCACCTTGTGTCGCCAATTGATTCAAATAATTAGTGTAAAATGCTGGTGCAGCTGTGACTTGTTCTTGAGACGTTGTGATATTAGGGAGAGCAGCCCCTTGTGTAAAAGTCCCTGAAGAACTTGACCCAGGTGATACACCTAGATTAGGGGCTGGTGCATACCCTGTGACTGCAGGACTTGATGTAGCAGTCGGCGTAGTATAAGGTGTAATTGTAGGATCACCTAAACTAGGGTTTGTTGCTGTAATCGGTGATGGTGACAGCAAATTAAGATTACTAGTTAAAGGATTAAGCGTTTGAAGTGCTCCGGCTGTCGTAGTCATTATTTAACACCTTTCAAGTATTCTAGAGGTGACTTTGCCTTAGGCGGGATTTTATCAGGAGGGGCTGATCGTTTATGTTTTCTTATTGCTTCACGCATTTTATCTAACATTTCAGCACCTGCATCAGAAGAACCATTACCTAAAGCTGCCACAGTGTCAGCATCAAATACATACTCACCATCAGCAAGCATGGCAGGAATATCATCAGATTGCCCATCGCCTTTCCCCTTTACATAATGACCGGTTGCACCAGTAATGAACTCAGGCTTATGCTCAACTGTACCACCCTTCTTAAAAGTAGGGAGTGCGCCTTGGTTTCCAGATAACAATTGCAAACCTGCACTGCTCAATGCATTAAACCCACCTTGCATAAGAGGACTGGTCATTTTGTCATTTGTCAATGCTGATTGCTGTGGTAATTGAGGAACAGTGCCTGAGCCTGACCCTAGTGCTGCCAATCCTGCTGCAGTCCCTTCAACACTTTGATCTTGCTTTTTACCCATTAAAGCATCCATGACTTTAGGGTCTAAATGATTTAGCTCTGGATAAAGTTGTTTAAGTTCTGCCATAAGACTCTTTCTTTCTTGTACCGGAATACCCATTAATACAGATGCAATTAATGCTGCAGGTAAAGTTCCTGATGTTGAAGTTGATCCAGTAGACGGTATGCCACCACCTGAAGTTGTAGTTGTTGTACTTGTTGTTGACCCACCACCACCAGTTGTACTTGTTGTACCTGATGACCCACTTGTCCCTGTGGAACCACTTGTTCCTGAAGTTCCTGTTGAGCCGGTTGATCCTGTTTTACCAGTTCCGCCGGTTGACCCAGTAGTACCTGTCCCACCTGTTGTGCCCGTTCCACCGGTTGTGCCAGTAGTACCTGTCCCGCCTGTTGAACCAGTTCCACCTGTTGTCCCAGTAGTGCCTGTCCCACCAGTTCCGCCTGTTGTCCCAGTAGTGCCTGTTCCACCAGTTTTACCTGTAGTGCCTGTTGTACCAGTCGTACTAGTCCCACTTGTTGTTCCTGTAGTACCAGTCGTACTTGTTGTTCCTGTAGTACCAGTTCCGCCGGTTTTACCTGTAGTACCCGTTGTTCCTGTAGTACCAGTCGTACTTGTTGTACCCGTTGTTCCTGTAGTACCAGTCGTACTTGTTGTACCCGTTGTTCCTGTAGTACCAGTCGTACCTGTTCCGCCGGTTTTACCTGTAGTACCCGTTGTACTTGTTGTACTCGTTGTTCCTGTAGTACTTGTTGTTCCAGTAGTACCAGTTGTCCCTGTAGTACCAGTCGTACTTGTTGTACCCGTTGTTCCTGTAGTACCAGTCGTACTTGTTGTTCCAGTAGTACCAGTTGTCCCTGTAGCGCCTGTTGTTGCTGTAGCGCCTGTTGTTGCTGTAGCGCCTGTTGTTGCTGTAGCGCCTGTTGTACTAGTAGTCCCTGTTGTACTAGTAGTCCCTGTTGTTGCTGTGGTACTTAGAGTTCTTGTGGTGCTTATATCACCTGTAGTACTTGCTGTTGAAGATTTTGTCAATGAACCTGCGGCATTTCCTAAGAATGAATTGACATTGCCGATTGTTGTATGCATAATTGATGCAATATCAGCTGCGGACAAGCCATTTTGATTTGCATAATCTACAATATTTTGAGCTTGCTGACCAGTACTAAGATTACTATTTGCTAAAATAGCATTTAAGCTACTTTCAGCATCTGATGATGAACTAGATGCCGATGACGAAGCAGGCGATGAACTTGCAACAGCAGGTGCTGATGTGGTTGTTGCTGTTGTAGGTGCTGATGTGGTCGTTGCTGTTGTAGGTGCTGATGTGGTCGTTGCTGTTGTAGGTGCTGATGTGGTCGTTGCTGTTGTACTATTTGGGTTTACATTTGTACTAACAGGAACTGGATTAGGCGTTGGATAAAATACTTTAGAAGGATCATTTGGATCAAATGTTGTTTGTACAGGCTCCCCATTAACAACGACTAAAGTAAATTTATTACCTTTAGTATCTTCATATACATCCGTATTTTGTCCACCACTTGAATCAGTTGTATGACCAACTATATTAAATGGCAATTGCCAAACTCCAGGGGAACTCTCTGGAATAAACAAAGAACTTCCAGATGTACCACTTAGATTAGATGCAATATTTGACAATGCTTGAGACTGTTCAGTTGAAGTTAAATCTCCAAAATTAACACCAACTGAGTTAGGTAGCCCCGTACTTGGTACTGTATTAGTGTTTATATTGCCATAACCTAAAAGTGTATTTGTTAAAGCTGACGTATTTGTGGGTCCTCCGCCGACTTGAACTGCAAACATACTTCCAATAGGTTGACCATTTGCACTAAAGTGATAAGCTATGGAATTATTATAGTCATGAACGGAATATGTTCCATCATCATTTTTAAAGATTCCACTATTTGGATCATTTACTCCTTGCTGAAGCAAAGTACTTATATCGTTTAATTGAGCATCAGTAAATTTAAGGGGTCCACCACTATTACCAGATATAGCACTATTAGCGCTGCCATTTGCAGCAAGCGTTGTTGAAAAATCTTTTGACAATTGATTTAAGAAATCACTGCCAGGTGTAAGATCAATAGAACTTGTATTTGTGCCAGTTGTGCCAGTTGTACCAGTTGTACCAGTTGTGTCTTTAAGAGAAGAACCAATGGCTGACCCTGCTGAACTTGCAAGTGATGCAATAATTGCATTGTTTACTGCCGATGCACTACCACCATTTAATGCAGATGTTGCAGCTGCATTAGTAACAGAACTCGTGGCTTTTGCAATTTGAGAAAGTGTATTGTCAGAGAATTGATCTTTAAATGCACTTGAAATTTGGCTAGCAGCAGTTGTACCTAGCCCATTTGCAACTAGACCAGTTGTAAAAGCTGTCATAATCTTTGAAGGATCACCGCCTGCGGCCGCAGTACTAACAGCTCTTGTAAATGAATTAGCAATAATATTACTGACTTGTGCAGGAGTATAAATGCCATTAATTGACTTAGAAATGTCTGTAGTATTCACTACACTATTAACTAAGTTGGTTGCATTGGCTCCAACACCTCCTGTGATTGCACCATTTAGTGCGCCTTTGGTAATATCCGTCCCGTTAATAGCAGCAAACAAAGCACCCGTAGATGCCCCTAGTGTTGCCCCACCTACAGTAAGAGCCGCAGCACTGGTTGCATCAGCAGTCCCTAAAATAGATGCACCTAGTTCACCTGCACCAGGAAGCAATGCATTAAGTCCAACAGAAACTGCAATAGTCCCTAAAGGTCCTGCAGCAGCAATTGGGCTTAAAAATTGACCAAGTACACTTCCACTAGACCCTTTGGTCCACATGTAATTGTTATTAATATTTGAGATAGGCGCAACATTGCCTGAAGCATCAGCCGCAAATGCAATAGTGTCTGTACCACCGCGTGTTGGGTTACCTGTAACGTATGTGTACACCCCAGGTGTACTTGTAGGCGATACTTGTACACCATTTAAAGTATAAATAGTGGCACCACTATCTGGATCAGTGGAAGTCTGTATTGTGCCACCTTGCTGTATTGAAGGTATTACAGTACTTAATTGTGAATTTTGATCTATTAGCTGCTGTGTTGATAAATAATTTTCTCTAGCAGTTTTGCTATCGACACCTGTAATCGCTGCTGCTTGATCTGTTGTAAGACCAAATGTAGAGATTGCTTGACCAATCTGCGCATTTGATGCATTAGGGTTTGAAGCTAACCATGCCTTAAATGAATCCGTGTTTGTCAACGTTGGTTGTAAAGACGTACCTGTTGTATCTGTTGTACTTGTTGTGCCTGTTGAAACAGGCAGTGCACCTGTTGTTTGAGTGGTTGCTGTGGAAGTGACAGGCAATACTCCTGTATTGTCTGTATTTTGTTGTGTAGCTGTTGATGATGTACTACCTACAGGTAATGCTGCAATCCCACTCGATATATTGCCTGCCGGTGTTGCAGTAACAGTTGAATAACTACCAGTTGGGCTTACATTGTTATAGTCAGACTGAACTACACTAGTGTTTGCACCAATCGCTGTAGCAACTTGTTCAGGGGTCACCCCGTACTGATTCATTGCAGCTGCAATTACTGCTTGAGACTGTGGGTTATCCCCGCCAAATTGTGATTGCGTAGATTCGACAAAACTACGAATCGTATCTGGTGATATTGCTGTAGTTGTCATTGCGGATTAATACTCATAATGCCAACCAAAGTTTGTGCCCACTCTTGCCAAGTAGCAAATCCTCTTTGGTCAGGAACTGCAGAATTTACAAAATACCCAATACCTTGCATACCGTCCGCCCAAAGACGCCATTGATCTTCAGGCACAGTCCCTAGTTGATTAGGGGCAAATAATTCTGCCATCTTAGCACACCATTTAGCCCACGTTAATCCTCTAGGGTCATAGACTACCATTATGGGTTACCTGTTCCTCTTTCATCACCAATGTCAGCACTGATGATCACATTACCCATCTCATAGTCACCGTTGTATGTATTGCTCTCAAACCGGAGACGCATCTCACGTCTTTGCTCACGCATGTCAACTTTAAGAGTCGTCGGATCGAATTCATACGGTCCTGTAGTCACATCATTGTCATCAGCATATGACTTACCGGTCACATATAGGTTCATCGTACCTTGCTGCCTAAAGTCAGGTTCAACTCTTTCCAGTCTAATCCATCTATTATCACCAGCTAACTGACGACTTCCTGGGCCTCCTGTAACCCATCCGATGTTATTCGTCTCAATAGTACTTTGAATAGCATCTACATTGGTCAAATAGATGCTATCTTTACCGCGTTCTTGCTGCCAGATTGTGCAATTGTTTGATGAGTTAAGTTCCCAACCTGCCCAAATAGGATAACGGAAAACTTCAGAGAACAAACCAGCTGATCGTCTAGCCCCTAGAGCTTGTCCAGCATCATACCAGACCTGTTCACGGACATTATAGACAATAGCATCTGTGCACTCTGTAGCATCGCCTCTTGGGTAGAACCACCAGATCTCACCCCAGCGAGGAACTTTAGTAGCCCATACTTTTTGTCTTTGGTAGTAGTTTAAGTTGTCATAGAACCAGTTCAGATTGGTTTGATTAGGAACCTCTTGAACCACACCATTGTATGCCAAGAATCTATCAACACCACACCAATAATAGATACCATCATATTCAATGACTGACTGTGCTGACAAAATAGAAGACTGGCTGCTAATAATGTCATAACGCCAATAGATTGTGGATGTTCCTACAGACTGAGGCGCATAGGACACACGAATCAATGAATCAAGTGACCAAAATAACCCTGAAGGAGATGTTGTACCGCCACGAACTGGCATACCCTTAACAACTTTTGTGGCTGTCGGGTTAGCAGCATTGGCATCAGCAGCAACCCAATTATTAAAGTTTCCTGCGGATGAATTCTGTATTAGCCCATTGTTACCATATACAAACATATATGGGTAAATCATGCAGCATCCACCGGATACTGAAATGTTGTTATTGAATGTGACTGTCACACCAGAACTGGTTGACATTGACACAGATACAGTCACTGTAGTTGTACCTGAAGCAACCACAACAGCAGTCACGGTCGTTCCTGCAGTAATACCGGTACCTGATACTGTCTGACCTACACCAATTAAATAGTTATTGCTTGAAATTGTAATAGTTGTGCCTGATAAATTGCCGACTGCAGTAAACACACCCACTTGTGACATTGACCCATAAGGAAAATTGCCAATAAGTACAGGTGTGTTTACTAAGCTATCAATAGCTGATAAGTTTTGACCAGGGTGACCGATAACAGTAAGAGCCCCGCTACCATATGAATCATATGACACATCCCATTGCCATAGATTATTAGCATTAGCTGTAAAATTACTTAATGTAATGTTAGTAGGTCCTGAACCAGTCGCATCGTCATCATCAGTTTGCCAAGCAGAAACATAACTTTGTGATCCTGAGTACACATAGTTAATTCCTGATTGTGATTGCATAACCATACCACGAGACACTTCAGGTGAATTCAAGAACATGGCATTGTAGCCACCCATCTTTCTTGGTCTGCCACGCTGAAATCTAGTCCATACACCATCAACATACCGAGGTGAATCAAGCAACGTACCGTCACGTTGAATTCCAGGTTGTATTGCTAATGATATAACTTTGGCTGTCATTAGAATGTACCTCCTGACACACCACTTGTGAATGTCCCTGTAGTCCCAGAAACAGGGCCTGAAGCAGATATTGCACCAACAATAGAAAGACCTGTTGTTGTAAATGAGCCAATAAGAGTATTGTTTACTACAACACCTAATGTGTTTGTTGATGGTAAATAAATACCTGTATTAGCATCACCTGTAAACTTAAGAGATGGTATTGCTAATGAACCATTACCTAATGTAATTGTTGTAAAACTGCTAGCTGTTCCAGAAGCCGCATTATATACATTTGTCCCATCGCACACAAGAATCAATGTACCACCTTGTGGTACAGAAACCGTGGCACCACCTGAAACAGCTGTTTTAACTGTAAGCGTGTATGCGCCTGTAGTGTTATTGAGCACTGAGTATAACTGAACAGTTGAAGGCACAATAATAATCTGATTAGATGTAAGAGCGCCTAAATACTCTTGAATTGTGTTTGCAGCTTGTACAGATGTTAATGTGGTTGTTCCTCCAGTAACAGACAAAGCCAATTGGGTATACGCAAACTGATTAGACCTACCATAGCCAAATGTGTTCCATCCACTACCTGTTGAAACAAGTACCAATGACTCAGTCAATTGTAATTGTTGATTACTATTACCATTGATTGTATCAGTACCGACTGGAGAAAGAGTAAGAATACCTGTACCATAGTTACCAATGTTAACAAACCAATTTGCGCCTACTGTTGATGATGAAGGTAATGTAAGTGTGCCAACCCCTCCTGACCAAATTGCAAATGATGCTTGATTAGCAGCAGTTAAATATGAATTTGTATAATAGTTAATGACTGAGTATGACTGATTTAATGTGTTTGCAAGAGCATTTAATCCATAACCAGCCAATGTGCCTGCATTAGCTGCTGATGTGCCTGTACCAAATGTAAACGCATTCCATGTTCCATTATTGGTTGTATTATCAGTTAGATAAATGTACTCAACAGCACCTGCTGCAATATTGCAAATTGTGGTTGTACCGTCATTAACTTTTACAGAAAATGGATAAGACCCAATGTTGTTAATCAACACATCTTGACCATTTGATACTTGATAAGCCGGTGGCATCAACAATGAAAACCCATTGCCTGTTGCACTCACATTCATAATTTGTGCTGCAACTGGTACATTTCCACCTAGTCCATTAATAGACCATGACAATGATGTATTAGCTGAGATTGTAAGAGCTTCATAACCAACCGAAGATGGTTGTATGGTTTGACCAGTAAACGGATTGGTGTATGCTGTCATGTTTAAGAATCCTGTGCAATAGATTGACGATCACCCAATCGAAGCAAATCCTCTGCTCTTAGTGCATCCATTGCTTCTTTATACTTTTCTTGGAATATTTGTCTTTGATCATTCTTTAAGAATGGCATTGCTTGTAAGAGTGTACCGTACAGCATTGCATTTGGTGCATTTTGTGTTAGCCAATTAGTCTGGTTATCAGAAGACAAAGGCTGTATACGTTCATAGTATAAAACTTCGAACGTATAGTTTTGATCAGGCGTAGGAGCCACAATCCAATGTTGATAGTCATAATCGCCATAATAAAGCGGTGTTGCCTGAGATGTTGAGCTTGATGCGTAAGATCTAATATACTCATACTTTCTCAAATATACCGGCTGTATTGTTGTGCCATTAGTTAAATTGAATGAAACTGTTTTTCGCCATCTGGCAGGCTTAGCAATCACTGCATTTCCTGCTTGCATAACTGACTCAACTACTTGCTGCTGACCTAATGTTTTAATTTGCTGTGCAATTTCAAATTCACACAGAGTAATAAAAGTAGGGATCTGAGCAATAGTGGCTGCATCATTACGCTCTAAGTATTGAAGGACTGTGGACGTCAGATTATCATACGTCAGAGCAAATGAAGCAGTCATGGTTATTCCTAATTGCTGATGACATGATTATAAATGGACTATGCTAAAACAGCAAGAGCTTTGCGAGTCAATGCTATTCGCTCATCAAGACCAAACAACCCTCCATTGACCCTTTTGCAGAGTCCTTCTTCATTGCCTGATTCAGCCAGCGCATTGCACCCATGAGTAGACCAAAACCAGCCAGCGCTCATGGCGGCCCACATGGGTGTCGCCACCAGCTGAGGATTCATCACAAAATCTTGACCCAATGCTTGGCCACAATGCCAATAGTTGTCGTGAAATGTGAGCTGGATGCATCCGCGCCCGTGGAAGCGGCTTCCGTCGCCTGACGCCTCATCTCGATTGCCGCCTCGATTGGCATAAATTCTGTTGGCAATCTTTTCGGGATTGTGGGCATAAAGCTCGATTTCTCCTGGTTTGAATTTATGACCGAACAATTTTTGTAAGGTTTCGGCTCGATAATTGAGGTTTTCTTCCAGTGTTTTGAAATGGTTGCACTCGTGAGAGCACTGTCCGATAAATGCGGC
>Ga0208618_1001280_pt1 | contig 9972 bp, 9 predicted proteins | sample CryBogCBE18Jul08_FD_184585 | JGI IMG/M metagenome (GOLD analysis project Ga0208618, IMG submission 184585) | Freshwater microbial communities from Crystal Bog, Wisconsin, USA - CBE18Jul08 (SPAdes) | ecosystem: Environmental > Aquatic > Freshwater > Lake | place: Crystal Bog, Wisconsin, USA...
ACAAATACACGATTGTTTCGTGCCTTTGAGCCCTCTGAGTTCTTTTGTGCTTTGTGTCCTGAACCTCCTGATACGTTTTTACCCATTCTGATTACTTACTTCCACAACTGGTAATAAAGAATTCGTTTTTTTAATATGCTTGTTGGTTTTCATGTGCCTTTCTTCATATGTTTTACAGGCAAACTTGACATCGCAAACCTTACATTCTAAAGAAACTATAGAGTCGGGATTTGTTTTCTTCAAGTGTTTTTTGGTCTTTAAATGACGTTCTTCGTCAATTTTAGATATGAAATTTATGTTACAAGAATCACATCTTAGTTCCACTTTTGGTTGTGGATTTTCTTTCATTTTATGGTTTTTTGTATTAATGTGTTTGTTGTAAATACTTGAAAAGTTGCATTGAATATCGCAAATACTGCAATAGTATTTCTTACGTTCTTCCATTCTATTATTATGCTTTATAGATTTTAAATGCCTCAATATTTCTTCACGCGAATGATAATTACAAGTTGGATTACAAACATTACATATATAATGCATATCCTTACTCCATCTAGATTTGCGATAAATTACAAAGTCTGGTAATTCCATTTACTATCTATGAATATTATTTTTTTACAAATTTACAAATAGATAAAAATAAATTATTTTTGGCAAACTTTATATGGATGAAAAAAACAGTTTTTGAGTTGTAGATAGTTTATGCGAAAATTTTATCTATTTATCTATTTGGAAAATCGGAAAAAAACGGAAACTTTTTATCCAACTCTGTCGTACTCACATCAAAAATGAACGCCGCAATTAAAAACGCTATCACCACTGCCTCCGCATCGCTTGACATCAAGACATTCGCAAAAACCGAAGACTTCCTCACTGCTCTCTTTGACAAACTCTGGCCTACTGAAACTCCTGCGAGAAAGCCACGTGCTCGCAAGGAACCTGAGCCTGAACCAGTTGTTCCACCAGCACCAGCACCTGCTCCTGAACCAACTCCTGCTCCTGCTCCAGCACCAACAGCACCAACAAAGAATGTTGAGAAGTTCAATGCTGGTCAAACAAAGAAAATCAAGCAGGTCACGGATGAGTTGAATATCACCAATCCAGACAAGAAGGCATTTCTCGTCTACCTCAATGCTATGACCAAAGAGGAATACATGACCAAATCATTTGACCTCCACGCTCACGACTTCTTCGTCGCCGCTGCTGTCAAGGCAGATTCAACCAAAGAAGCCGATGTAACAGAAGTCGACTTCAAAGGAAAGAAGTACTATGTCACTGAGGACAAGAAGGTCTTCGAGATTCTTCCAGACGGAAATGGTGGAAAGTTACTCGGACATGTCGGATTGAACGAATTCGCTGAAATGAAGATTCTAAGCTAAAGAGTAAATGGCTAAGAAGAAGGATATAATTGATAAACTGATTGGCAGTATCAACTGGAAAGTTGGAGGATTTGATTTCCTTCCAATCTTTTTCGGTGTGATAATGGCTACCATTGATATTTTGATGATGGGCTCTGCTAAGATGGTAAGTGAAGGCACCCTCAGTTCTGGAGTCGGTATCCCTTTTTCAGTTGGTCTCTACGCACTTGAGCCCCTCATTTTCTTGAAGGCACTTGACTACGAGAATATGACCGTTGTCAACTTGGTCTGGAATTTAGTATCGGATGTGGTTGTAACATTGCAAGGTGTCTTAATCTTTGGTGAGACCATCAAAGGTGTCCGATGGGTAGCTGTTGGTATGGCACTCTTTGCTCTTGGACTTTTTGCATATACCGATAAGGATTAACAATTGCAAGGTAACTTGTCTTTGATGGTATCCTGACCCGCTGGAGCAGCAAAGGAACCCAATGTACTAACATTTGCAGGATAAGCTTTACTATTCACACTGTACTCTGCTCCATTTACGATGGCAGCCTGTCTCACTAACGATGTAAACGCACTCGCACTCGATTGCTGTTTTAGATCGAATGGAATTCTAACTTGAAATGACAACACTATTTTGCTTACATAGGTAATCGGATTGTATGGGTCATTCGTTGTTCGTGTAGCATACACAAACACAGACTTATCGGTTATTTCTGACGGTGTACCTGAAATGATATAATTTACTGGGTCAAATTTCAATCCTTGTGGAAGGCTATTTATGTCAACATAGACGTAATCTAGCAATGGATTATCGGTCAAAATATAGATTGGGTCCGCAGGTAAAAATTGCCAATAATAATAGGTTGTTTGTGCGGGACTTGTAAAAATAGGTTCGTTTCCTGTATACGTAGGAGCTGTTACATTTGTGATAGTCATAATCGATTGCGGTGTTCCTTGACTGATTGTTTTTGGCTTACTGAAGAATACAAGTTCAGAATCTGACACCGAAACAATGTTTGCTTGATACAATTTCCACCCTGTTTCAAGGCTTGTTACATTATCATGGTACCATAAATCCGTATTAACAAATACATACCATCTTGAATCATATGGGTCATATTGAATAGGTCCGATACCGATATTTGGAATGAGAGGGTCGGAAGAACTTACTTCGAATCCCTGTATATTTGTCCAATTTGTTCCATCGGTTGAAAATGCCAATCCACCAACGTATTGAGTTCCAGAATAGCTTACACCAGTAGCAATCCAGATACTAATAGTCTGTTTTGCTTCAGTATCGTAGAATCCGTTGGGTTCATACACGATATCATAGGCAGCATAGTTGAATCCTTGATAGGCTCCTGTAATTCCAGTCCACGTTGTTCCATGGTCATGAGAGTAAAAAATAGTAGTTGCTGGACCTTTCATACCATCATAGGCTTCCTTTGGTTTATATTTATCTGAACCAGCAATTATCCAATAAGAATTTCCAAGTTTATCATCCGGAGAGTCCAAATTAATACAACCAATTTGAGATGGTGTTATACCGTTTAATGGAGTCCAAGTTGATGATTTATATATGTAACTGTTTGTTAATGCTCCAATTATGAAAATACCATTCTTTCCTCGAAATGAAAGACCATTTTGAGTATATGTATTTGGATAATTATTTAACCCCGGGCTTCTTGCTACAAATATTACTGGAGTAGGTAAAGTAGTATTCGTTGTTAAATTATAAATACTGAGAGTAACGCCATTCATTCCAGCACCAAACCAATTGCCAGAATCGTAGAATACATTGTATATATTTTCAAATACAGTATTGCTATAATGAATACCATCCGTTGATTTTAAAAGTTTTGATGTTGTTGCGAGATACCATGTACCGGAATAAGTTTGTAAATCTGTAAAATAGTAAGTGTCACTCGGAGTTGAATAATTTGAAAATGTTGTTCCACTCGGTTGATAATCAGTAAACAACAATCTACTTGTTGAACCTACTAAAGAATTTGAGAATACAAAACTTCGATTCACAATCGGATTTGTAGTTGTAATATTGACTTTAAGACTTGGATGATTCGAATCACTCAACGGTTTATTATCAACAATGCTATCGATACTATAATCTATATTCGATGGTAGAACACCAGTTACCAGTGTTCCTCCGATAATACCTGCGTTGCTATCGATTGTGAGTCCGTAGAATTGATTATTTGATAAGTCATTTGTCAATGTAAACGTAGGAGTTGAACCGCTATACACAATGGTATTTAATGGAATAGGTGGAATAACGTTGCCCTGTGTCAAAGAATAGACAGTCGAACTCGGCAAATAAATACAACTATCGCGTGTGAATGTACAGTAATTGAAAACAATTCCATTCACGAATGATTTGAAACCAGTTGAAAGTGTAATATCTAACTCGTATGGTGGAACATCATAACTACCATCCGTATTTACTCCCCATGGTCCAGAAGGAGGGTCTGTATATGGATATGGAGCATCATTATAAATGTTATCCACTAATCCACTTACTATACCTGTTTTTGAGACCTTTAAGTATTTCAGAAAGTTATCACCAGGCAAAAATGTCTTGATTGGACGTCCACTTAGAGTCGAAGCAGTAACTTGATAAGGAGTCAATTGTAAATTACCAACAAAGTCAAATCCATTATAAGTATTTGGTCCAGGTGGATTTTTAGCATTCGTGATAACATCGTCTTGAATAATCAAATGAATACTCGTTGTGCTGCTAACGGATGTAACCGGATTGGTAGCAGTAACGTAAAGAAATAAGTCTCCTAAAAGAAGTGGTGTACCATACAAACTGTAAGTCGAATTTGATGTAACTTTTCCAAATGTAAGACCATACGATGATAAAGAAACCACTGTATTTACATCACTTTTAGCTAATGCGGTATATTGAAGACTATTTCCAGTGGACGATGTGGCATTAAAATTAAGATTTGCCGTTGTATAAGAATAGCTTGATGGTGGAAGTGAACCGTCATCATTACGGTCTCCAATAGGACCAGTCAAGACATCTGGCAAATCACGTGAAAAAACAGGATAGAAAACAGACCCATCCGCAGGAGTATTTGAATCAAATCGTATAACATCCTGCGTAATAGGAATTGTTAAATTAATAGACCCTGTTTTATTATTAGTATTCGAAGCAGTAAATGTATAGGCAGAAGACCCATAATTCGTAGCTTTTCCACTCAAATAAACAATCCCATTTCCATACACATTGTTTTTGTTATATAGACTGAGTGTCAATCCATTTCCAAGGTCTGTAGGAGATAACGATGTGACCATGCTAGCAACATTTGAAAAATAAGTATTGACTTTCATAACTGGCAAGTCTGAATAAGTAGTTCCAGCATAGATAACTGGAGATGTTAAAGAACTGGATAACGAACTACCACTTGCGGACCTGAATACTACGGATTCACCGAATGGAAAACTTAAGTAGAGTGTATTGGAAATATTTCCAGAACTTCTTGGTTGAACTCCAACAACCGAAACATTCACATTTGAAAATCCATAATCGATATACTGATTGGCAGTGGCAGTTGTAACATTTCCAGTAAGAGTCAATGTATTAGCATTTGGAGTTAATGTAAATCCATTTGGAAGAGCAGGAATAAGCCATGTAAAACTTGATACATTTCCTGGGAATGTTGCGGTGAATGTTTGTGGAGTATAAGGAACACCTACATTGATTATAGGACCGTAGACAGGAGGTGTAATCACAATACGCTCTCCTTTTACTTGAATATTTACACTGAGAGTCACCACTTTTCCATAGTTTGAATCCGCAGTATTTGTATTTTGACCCACTAGCAAATAGTTACTTGGACTGTAAGTAGCAGCAGGATATCCAGATACCTGAAAAGAGTTGGAAGTCATAGATGATAACAACGATATTCCTACAGGTAGTGCGGGTGTAGAATATAAATCAGTAAGAGTTATCGGAGAATTGAATGTTATACCGCCCGAATAGGTAACGTTGACATTCTCACTCTGATAAAAAACATACGGTCCTGGAGTTGTAGTTGTAAGTCTACCATTTCCTATCGTAACTTTTATGGAAAACGTGTATACGGCTGATGTAGAATCCGTAACAGTTATTACCAACGGTTCCTGATTTCCAGAGGATGCTAGAAACGTACCCGAAAAAGTGGCATTCGGTTGTGGGTCTGTACTGTTATCTTTCAAAAATGCTGATATAAATGCGGATGTCCCTGCGAAAGAAACACTCGCAGGTGTTACTGGATAACCAATTGTATAACCGAAAGTTTCATACTTATACAATTGAATTAGACTGCCGCTTATTGGCGGACTTACACTAAATGACATTACTTATAGACGATATTTGGGTAAAAGTGGTTTTACGGATTTTCGAACACCTCCCTTGAGTTCGAATACAGACTTACATTCCTCTAACAATCCTGCCAATTCTTCGTTGTGCTGTTTCCAACGATTGAGAGCAATCTCATACTGAGACTTGTTATGTATGCCGATGGCAGAACACTTGTCCTTCAAGGAACCCTCCTTCCCTTTAAAAATATTGATAAGTTCAGTTGCTTCTGTTTCCGATGGTTTCGAAATCTCTTCAAACTTCTTTCCTGCTTCTGCCATATCAAAATCATGATATGCCATTTCCAATTTAAGACGCAAAAGCTCCGTAGCCTGATCCATTACTATTATCAAAGGGTTGTGAATAATCTTCTGAACGGACATTGCGAGTTGCAGAGTACCAGGTTGTTGGCTTGAATGGAATATCTACTTTCGGTACCTCATTGGCCTTGGCTTCATACTGAGTATACAAAAAGAAAGCAAACCCTACCAGAACAGCTGCCAACAATACAAAATTAAAAAAAGTGGACGTTGCGTTGACAATATCATTTCTCCGAGCCAAAAGCGAGTTCTCGATTCTGTTCAGGTCTGTTAATTCGACAAGACTCATTACTTTGTTGTAATACTCGAAGCTCCCTTAAAATATCGCAGGACCAAGGGTCAGTTATACACGGACATACACTTACCCTTTTTGGATAATTGTATGCTTGGCGAACTAAATCATGAATTTGTCGACGAGTAAATCCATGTGTACAAATATTTAACGATGTTTCTGAATATTTGAGAAGGTCAGAATCCATTATGCTATTGACTGTAAGCTCTTTGTATATGGATTACTCTTAAAAGCATCCAAAATAGCGGGCTCATTTCTTTCAACATAAATATCCTGCTGTAATGGGACCACATATCGTGTAGAACCCTGCTGAGCACTCGATGGTACCTGACCTCCAATATTGAAAAGAGGAGTCTCAAATCCACGAATATTGTTGAAGATAGTCTCATCCTTGTGAACAGCTACGTTGATGGATTGAGGTCCGCCTTGAATGGCAGCACCACCAACTGGTCCAGCAGGAGTTGGTCTTCCAACGGTTGTCAATTTCATAAATTCTTGGAACGGTTCTGTGAAGGCACGAATGTAGGTGAAATATCCACCTGCGGCTGCCTGTGGTCCTCCAATGAACTCGGCAGAACTGGTCTCTCTTGCCTGTTCCTTCATCAACTGCTCTGGATAGATAGCAGAGGCTACCTGTTGCCCGACCGCAGTATTGACACGAGGCAATGAACCGTCCTCTGCTTGAAGAACCTGGAATCTGTCTGGCTTGTTCTTCTTGACAGGTGCTTGAATACCCATGTCGGTAATGAAGTGAGCTCCTGGAACCATCTCTCCTTCGTACGTAAGTTTGGGTTTGTTGGCAACACGAATCTCATCGGTTGTTCGTGGAAGGGCATACTCACGAGCAGCATCTTGTTGGTAACCTCCGGATGGCAAGTTGGTATATCCGTCGTTGATACCAGGTCCGACATAGGTCTTTTCAATTGGAAAGATGTTCTTCATTGCAAGAGAAGTGACTTGACGAGACTGCTCGAATTCAGTCTCAACAGGAGCCTTCCAAGGATTGCCTCTTCCTGCTTCCGGCTCAAAGAAAGCAGCTGCCTCTTCCTTGTGGAAAAAGGTATGCTTACCAGTTCCTGTGTAGGTATCGAGCAAACTATCGGTGGCACCGGAATACAGGGACTGGGTTTGACGAGCACCGAAGAAAGGCACCATGTTGTTATGGCCCTCTTCGGAATTGACTATGGTTACTCGTTCCGTCTCAGGAAGAGTGTTTTCAGGGGTTACGAAAGTTTCGATTGGATTCTTCTTTTTCTCTTCGCCCTCGGTGTACACCGGCTTCTCGGAAAGAGCATAGCCGAGAGCGGCAAGGCCGATTAACATTGCGACTTCCATCTTTGCGTATATTGCCACAAAATCTATCTACGAATTGAATTCGCCTCACGAGTATTCACATTCGTCTGAAATGGAGTCACCGCATGTGCCTGAGGCTTGTAAAGAAGCCACGTGAAGTTATTGGTCATTGCCTCTCGCGGGTTTGGGAGGACAACGGTCTGTTGCATATCTTTTTTTACAAATTGTTTGGGCTTGACAATTTCCATCTTAAAATATGGGTTGAAAATAATGCACGAACTCCTGTATGTTCTACTCGGGGTCATAGTAGTAATTTATACTTTTCTGACAGCCCGAGAACATTTTAGCATTGCTGGACAAGAAATCATAACCTTCACACCGGATACTTGTGACCCATCGCAAGACCTTGACGCAGGACTCTGTTACACAAAATGCAATCATGGATATCATGGTGTAGGTCCTGTATGTTGGGCGGATAGTCAGAACATTGGTGTCGGAACACCGGTAGGATTAGAACCTTGTCCAGATGGATGGCATAATGATGGCCTGATTTGTCGCGAACCGATTGGATGTCATTCGATTGGTGACTGCTTCTTTCATGGCAAATGTGGTTGTTGGGGTGGAAGACTTCAAGGTCGATTGAATCATGGTGGTGTATGTCCAGGCCCGGGTGGAGGCAATGACCATACTGAAAGAATAGATGGATTGTGTTACAAAAAATGTCCTAAGGAGCTCCCTAATCACATTCCTGGTATGCCTTATTTATGTTATATTGGTGGAGCACTCTCGTATGGACGAGGAATAGGTCATGCTCCTTACCTTACAAGACTGTTTGGTAAGTATCCGTTCTTAAAAGTTATTTAATCATATTTCTTCCAACCGCCACGATTGATGTTCATACTTGAATAAGAACCGCCTTCCGAATTGTTCAATCGAAATACTTGATTATTTCCATTATCAACTTCAAGCATGTTACCATTTTCAACTGGTTTCAAAGACCAATTTCCAATGTTTATAGAATCAAATTTAGGATTTGGAGGTACAACTCCTGCTGGTCCCTGTGGTCCGGCTAATCCTTGTGGTCCCGCTGGTCCTGCTGGTCCTACTGGTCCCGCAGGTCCTGGTCCTCCTTGTGGTCCGGCTTCTCCTTTGTCTCCTTTTGGTCCTACAACACCGACAGAAGACCCTGCTGTTCCTGGTGGTCCCTGGTCACCTCGGTCACCTTTTGGTCCTTGTGGTCCCATAGGTCCTAATGGTCCAGCTGAACCCACTTCTCCTTTGGGTCCTGGAAGGCCTTGTGGTCCCGCAGGTCCCGCTGGTCCTAATGGTCCAAGTGGTCCGACTGGTCCGGCTGGTCCAATGGGTCCCGCAGGTCCTACATCTCCTTTGTCACCATGTAATCCATAGGGAGCAGCTGTATAGGCAGCAGTGGTTGGGTTTTCAATGGTAGCAGGGTCAGCATTTCCAAAGTTCTCTTTTGTTGTTCCCAATCCTCCAGTCGATTGTTGAAACTGAGAACCGTAATTCGAAAGCTTGGAAGCAACCGTACTGTCATATCCAGACCACTCAGTTCGTGAATAAGGATTGATATTGAATCCTGCCAACATCGATTTGAATTTGTTCACAGCACTCTTGAAAGAAGCACTGTCTCCAGTTGGAAGAGGCGCGGGCAATGAAATCTTGTTGACATTGGGTGGCTTAAATCCAAAACAGTTCACACCAAATTTGGTATTAGGGTCCATGTAACCACCGTTGACACCTGGTCTTCCACACGCAGTTCTCTTTACAGGGTCGATTTCTTGTTGAAGTTCCATCCAAGTGGATTTTTGAGTAGGATAGAGAGCAAGACCTCCTGCGGACCAACCATATCCACACCACTCTGCTCCGTGATTGTAAGCATCAATAATCTGTTCGAGGGTGGCAAGCTGTGCTCCATAGGCGGCACACACGGCAGATGCGTCGTTGTAGGTGAATTGAGCATCGTCGATGTGAAAGACCTCACTGCCCTGTTTCATTCCTGCGAAACTGCTGGTTGCGGGAGCGGCATCTGGGGCAGGCTTGGTAGGAGTTGGAACGCCTGGCAATAGAACAGAGGTGTATTTGCTGATATCAATGAAGCCGTAGTACCATAATACAAAAATGATTAATCCTATAATTGCCCATAATCCGATGACAGCAAGAATAGAACCGGTAGAAAGACCGACTATCAATGTTAGAATAGTAACAAACCCAGCTGCGATTGCGACAACAACTTCTGCTGGAATACCGGTTTGTTTTCCAGTGTCAGTTGGAGTATCCGTTGTAGGTGGATCCGTTGTTATGGATGACATCTCTTATTAT
>Ga0208618_1001285_pt1 | contig 9925 bp, 12 predicted proteins | sample CryBogCBE18Jul08_FD_184585 | JGI IMG/M metagenome (GOLD analysis project Ga0208618, IMG submission 184585) | Freshwater microbial communities from Crystal Bog, Wisconsin, USA - CBE18Jul08 (SPAdes) | ecosystem: Environmental > Aquatic > Freshwater > Lake | place: Crystal Bog, Wisconsin, USA...
GGTGCATACCACGTGACTTCTTGATACACATCCAAAATTTCAATGTCTGGAAAGCTGGGTCTAAAACTGCTAAGTGGATTGAATTGAAACACTTTGAATCCGCGATCATTGATTGATGTCAGTGGCAGAACTTCAAGATCACCAAGATCAGGCTCACCAATCAAGATCTGCCAGTCCATGGGCATTTTGATTCTGTGATCTCCTATGCGTAGCACCAAGGCTGGAGCAGTAAAGCTTTCTAAAAATATCAAAGGTATGTAGTGATAGTCAGGATCCACTGGTGTTGAATTGTCCAAGATAGCAAAGCGCATGTCATCTATCTCTTCTGGCAAGTGGTCAAGCTCGTAGTGTTTGTTGTCAAGTGTTAGTATTCTCATGTAGCAAGTATAACATAGTGTGTAGCAGAAATGCAACCTATTATTTCCATTCTAATTTTTCCTGTGTGAACGGATAGTTGGCTTCTTTGTAAAAAACTTTTCTCTTGGTGAGATGTCGCTTTGCAAATTTACACGTTGACGTGATATCCCAGATCTGAACATGGTCTTTGTCTTCTGCTTTTCTAATACCTCGCCCAATACTTTGTATAACCCGGACAAAGCTCTTTCCGGGCTCCACAAGAACCAGATTAAAAATCCTTGGAATATTAATACCCACAGCGGCCACACCGTAAGTCGCCACAATAATCTTATCACTGCTACTTGCCACTTCGTCATATTCACTTTGTCTATCTCCTGCCTTGGTTGATCCTGAAACAAATACTGCATTATCCAACTGTGCTACCAGTGCTTGACCGGCTGCAATTCTATCTACCAAGACTAGAGTGTTGCCTGTGAGATTGACCTGCCGCACAAGATTGGCAATGGTGCTCAGTCGATCTTCTTCTTCCAGTAGATATTTGAGTTCGCTTTGATAGTTGGTAAACTCTGCATGATCAACCAGTTGCACAATGTTCACATGACACTGAGCCAGCACACCTCTGTCCTGTAACTCACTGGCAGCCAGTTGGCTGATCACTGGACCAATGCTGACCAGCAGACTTTGACTTTCAAACTTTTCTTTGGGTATGGTTCCTGTAAGTCCCCAGCGTATAGGTATGTGACTCATTACTCCTGTGAGCAGAGTTTTGAGTGCGTCAGCCTTGGCCATGTGCACTTCGTCTACCATAATACATACCACATCTTCCATGAAGTCTTGTATGGTAATTTCGGCCACACTGTTCTTGGTATTTTTCAACAACACATTCAGACTCTGCCAAGTGCAAATGGTATGTGTGCGGCCAAACTCTTTTCTATCACCAAAAAACACACCAACATCCAGGCCTAAATTTTTATAATCAGCTTCGGTCTGTGTGACCAAACTCTTGTTGGGCACAATCACTATGCTACGACCATAAGGTTCAATGCTGTGACTCAATGCCGCAGTCATGATTGTTTTACCTGCACCCGTGGCCACTTCCTGCATGCACTGTGGATTAGTCAAAAAGTTGTTGACAATTTCCACTTGATAATCTCGCAACATGATAGGTTCGCCAGCACGTGGATGCTTGGCTGGCCATGTTTTGTGTGCAAATGTGGATTCAGTCACCAGAGCAAAATCAAATGTGGTTCGATATGTTCGTTGATCGTCCAGTTCAATGTCGTAGTTGAACTTTTCTAGTATGGGAATAATTTCTGGCAACAGGTTAACATAAGTGCTGCCACCCATTTGAAAGTAACTGACTTTGCCGTCCCATCGTCCTAGCCTCACTGCAGGAAGATATCTAGCATAGGGCACATCGTATTTGAAAGCGTTGACCAGAGCACGTCGAGCATCCAGTTCCAAACCTTCAATCTTGATATTGACTTCATCACGGATTATAATTGTGGCTTTTTTCATTACTGTTAGTATACAACATGTTGTAGCTTTTTACAACCAGTTTGTGGAAGTCAGTGTTGTCAGATGTTTGATGAACGATCAAATGCCATCTGGGCTGATCGCTGTTGTTAAACACCATGTGCCGATTGCTCAAGTCTAACCAAAATGCTGCACCTGGCTCAAAAGGTACGACACCATGACGTTCCATCAAAAAGTAACATTGGTCAGGTTGGGTAATTGCAATGTTGATTGCTGATAATTTACTCTGGTCAGAATCACGATGAACACTTACATATCCGCCGGGCTCCAACCGCATCACACGCAGTCTAAAAAACTGATTGGTTGGCCATGTTTGAAAATATTCCACAGTGCGCGGCATCAATTCAAGTGCTTGGTCAGTCCAGATATGCGGTCGATCATCATTGTAGTAGGCATCTTCTCGGGTGGCATCATAGCTTTTACCATGTATACAAAAACTGCTCCAACCTTGATGTTCGTTGTAGGCTTCTCTGTGTTCAGTCATCAGTGACTGTATGTTTTGAATTTCTTCCAGAATAGTTTGGTATGGAACTGCAAAGTCCAATCGCAACCAAGGCAGTCCAGATTGATGTTTGATCCATTCAAAGTCAGCCGTGGGATTGTGATCAGGCAATGCCACTGTGGCATTACAATACTTTTTAAACATCAACTGATTGATTTTGTCTAGCATTTAGTTTCTGTTGAAATCTTTGATATTCATCCACTGTGGTGTGTATCAAGGTCCACTTGTAGTTTAATATATTGGAACACCATATGTGATCATACTTATCTATATTGTTGTTCAATACCCATGTGACCAAATTGTCATTGCAAAAATCAACTTGTTTGGTGAGTTGTGCCTGTTGCCATTGTTTGGCAAAGTCCAAGCCAACTGCACTGTCAAATGTTTGATTTACATACTCAACAAATCTTGTGCGATTTTTTAATTTGAGTCTGTCCAGCGGAGACATGTTGAGTTGATCAAGTTCATAATGATTTAGTTGGTGTTGATTTACAAAATCCCAAGCGAATTGGCCATAGTTACTGCCGTTCCATGTGTGCCATAATTGTTTGCAAAATTCAATTTGCACTCGACTTATATCAACTATTTGTATTTGCTCAGTGGCAGGATTTACTATATTCAACATCCAAGACAAGCCAGATCCTGGAGTGACCAGTCTGGGTTTCTCAACTATGTTCACAGTTTCGTTATTAAAAATCCACAGTTGATTTTCAGCTATGCAGTTGTATTCATCAAACAAATCTGTAGGAATATCACCAAACCATTTTATATCTCTGGCTGAGTTGTTCCAATTCATCACAGGACGGGCAGAATTCAGTTGTTGAGCCAAGAGTCCTTGGCCAAATTTTGTCACTGTGGTAGTTATTTTGTCTGTGCCAGGCCGTATCCATAACGGAGTATAATCATCGTGCAGATTTTGATCACTGCGTATAGGACGGAAGTGTTCTACTTCCGTCACGTCAAAATCAGACTGATCAAATTGATCTATGTTCATCAACCAACATTGGTCATTGATATAGCATGACTGATCAGGATGCCAGATCAGGTGTGCTACCAACCCACGATGCGGGTATTGGTCTATCAACTGTTGCCATTTTGTCCAGTCTGTAAACACAGTTCCGCTACGAACAAACAGTGCCAATGAATGGCCATGTTGCTTGGCCCAGGCAAATCCCTGTTGCCACTCGTCGCAGATGAAAATTTCTTGTTTGAGTCGCTCGCCAAATTTGCCAAATTGCACAGTGGCCAAGGTCAGATTCAGATCTGCATCACGTTTTATGATCACTGGCCAGTTCATTCTACCAACACTCGTGTGGGGGTGATGTTGTTTTTTAAGTGTTCAATCACTGTGTCAACGTCCGATACATGCCCGAACACAGTGACAGAAAAGATATCGTGTGCAGTCCATGCAGGAATATTCCAGTGTTTACAACAAGCTGGACTGTATTGTGACCACCAGGTTTCAAATTCTGCTATGCGCTTGTCTTTGATGGTGTCACAGTCTTCCAGTGCCACAGTAATTTTTGGCACCAAAATCAACCATGGTTTTATTAATTCGCACATGCGTTGAACATCATTGGGTTCACCATCCTGCCAATAAGCATAAGGAGTTTTGCCCAGCTCTGACCATTTTACAAACACATCTCCAGCACGAATGTTGGTAGTAGAAGACTCCAGCCATTGTCTGTTGAATTTCTTTTGTAACGGTCCAGCTTTTTCTCTATAGTCAATGTGCAAGGTTCGAAACGCAGGATTGATTGTTTTTTCACAATAGTGAATGTGTTGATGATAGTCCAACCACGCAGGGTTACCATTGTAGTTTTTTTCGTAGATTTTGTGTATGGCATTGAAGTATGTTTGATCTTGTGTAAGACAACGATCTCGGTCAAGTGTGACTGAAACTTGGCTGGCATAATATATCAATCGATCTACCAAATCAGCATGTGTTAAGCCATCCAAATAATAAGGACTATCCCAATCACGAAAGTCCAATGGTATCGGAGCAAGATGTCTGTATATTTTTTTAAAAATATTGCCAAGATGCGAGTCGTCGATGGCCAACTCCACAGTATTGTTGTTTGAAAATTGTATTTTCATGAGTTATTTAACGGTGCCAGTGCACAATACAAAAAAACAGGCACCTAAGTGCCTGTTATAAAAGAACTGTATGTCTACAGTTCTGGAGCTAACTGTCAATTATGCATTCTTCATGCAAGTTGTTTCTGCCATCATCTTCCACTTGAGCGGAAAACTCTTTACCAAATCTGCAATCTTCAGTGCCATACGCAGACTCATCTCACGCAAGCGATTTTGATTGGTGTTCATAAAGTCAATGATGTCGTCTTGCACACACTCTTCAAATTCATAGTCTTGAAACAACACACCATCTTTGGCAATTTGTTTGATACGCAAAATCTTGTCACGCATGGTGTCCAGGGTCAAGTCAAGATAGTGACAACGACTCTGCAATGCATCCAAGTGATCCCGCAATTTCTGCGATTTCATTTGATCAAATTTCAAATTCGTAATAAAGATAACACTACCTTTGAATTCAAAACTGTCTGGGATGCCTTCTCTGCGCAGAGTGCTAGACTCACTCAACCATGAAATCTTACGTTTCTTGCCTGAGTCAAGAGCACCCTTCAGCAAGTTAAGAGCAACATCATCTACCAAGATTGAGTCACAGTCATCAAACACCAATACACAGTTGGCATCTGAATACTTGTAAAGAGTCTGATACAAGCCAATGGGTGTTGCTGAACCTTTGACTACCTCGGCTCGAAGCTTCTTACCAGCAATCTTGTCAAACAAACAAGCCTTTTCAACTTCTTGTTCTACACCAAAGCTCTTGCCTACTCCGGGTGGGCCTGACACAATCATAGCACGGATGTCACCAGCAGTGGCAGCTTTGGTCATTTCATGCAAGATCTCAAAACGATTTCTAATACGAGACATTGCCTCTTCTTCTGTTTCCACTGGCTTGGCTACTGGTTGGGTTGATACCAGCTCTAACATACTCTCTCCTTGAGTAACGAACTCATAGTCCTGAGTTCCTGTAACATTAACACGAATAGTTTCAGGCATGTTAGGAAACACACCGTTGTTTTTTACTTTGACAAAACTGTTTTTGCCTGTGGTAGTAATTTGCTCCACCAGCTCAAAACACATACCTGCTACACTTTTGTTGCGATAAGTGCCTGACAAAACACGAATATGACTGTTTGACATACTAGCTCCTTTTTAGTTTATACAAGTATTGTAACAAATTTGGGATTTTGTGTCAAATGCTGGTGTTGTTTTTATACAACACTGCTTGATCTTGTTGTTTTTACTGTCTATGCTGTTATTATAGCAAATGGGTGTTTTTTGGTCAATCTGCTAGCAATTTAGCACGATGTTTAGTGTTGCGTTGATACAACACACGGCTCTGCTCAATTCGTGGACGAAAAGGCAACTCGCGATCAAATAGAACACGATGTGCTCGGGGTTGTGGGTTTTGAGTTGGCTTTGATGCTTTCATAGTGTGATAATTATATAAAAAACACTATTTCTAGTCAAGACATAAAAAACCCTACTAAATTGTAGGGTTATAGACAAAAAAAGTAATAATTTTGTGTTAATTGGTCAATGGCGCACAAATACCAAGACTCACATTAAAATTACAACTTATAGTGCTGCCTGAGGGCACAAGCCATGACCAAGTGGCATTAGATTTAGGTACGGGAGGAACCTGCTGAACTCCGTCTATGAAAACACTGCTGCGACAATCCGGTGTTCCTTCTGAATTAGGTGGATTGGAACCGCTATATACATTTTCAAACACAGTTGCAGTGCCTGCTACTAACGCAGTTCCTGTAATTGATGTAGCCGACACAGTTTGCTCTTTATCTACAATCCATATATTTCCGCTGCCACTTACAATTCTTGTTCCAGGAGTAATTCCGTTGCCATCCACTATTACTTTTCCTGCCATACTACCCGAAGTTATTGTTCCGATAGTCAATGTGGTTCCATTGATTGTGCAATTATCTGCGGTAAACGCTTGTCTTATTGTTTTGGTCCAATTGCTGTCTACTTCGCCAATGACTATACCATAGCCACCAGTGACTGAGATTTCCATAGGGTATGATCCAGCAAAATCTGTGGGGAACAATGGCGAATCCTCAATTGTAAATAATATTGGACTTTCTGAACCTGTGACTATCAATTCATTTGGCAGTGTCGTATCGGTTGTTGGCACTTCTCCAGAAAATACCTGTGTGCCATTGATAGTTGCAGTCAATGATACATTGCTACTGCCATAAGCATAGCCATGAAATTTTAGTGTTCTGTTTTGAGTAATTGCCATGTAAGTTCTCCTAATGTTATTTATCAAGATATCAATTTACAGTATTTGTTGACAGAATTCTGTTAACATTTTTTCTCTGTGCCATGCAGTGGCTTGAGGAGTATCAGCAAAGTCGTGAAAACAAGGTGTGCCCAAGGTATAATGTAGCAATTTGGCTTGATCATTGACTCCATATTCGTCTGGTAACCAGTTCCATTCCGTAGGCAAAGTTCCAATTTGATCGTCATTTAACCAACAAAATCTATGTAGATACTCTCCTGTGAAAGTTTGAATGCTGACTGGTGTAAGCTGACGATTATCTGCATGACCACAGTTCCATAACATCACGCTAGACCAGTTTTTTCTTGGATAGTCTTGATTGGGATAGCCAAGATATTTCACAGATCTTGATGTTTTATAGTTGTGTTTGACCACAGATACTGCCGCATCGTTGTCTTTAAAATCCCAAAGTTCAGTGATATCACTGCGCACAATCATGTCACCGTCGATAAAAACTGCCCAATCTTGATAATCCATCAAGTGTGGTACCAAAAATCTAGTATAGATAAAATGGTTACTGCCGTCGGTGTGTGTTTCTTTGTAGTCAGAAAACAAGTTTAGTGCCACAGGCACTATGGCCACTGGTTTGGTTGCGTGGCGTATGATACTGTTTGCACACACATGATAAGCAATGGCCGCAGTGGGATCATAGCCTATAAAAACAGGCAAGGCCTTCATAGACGTTCTATGTCTTCTTCCACACAGTTACGACCATACTGTATTTCTACCACACGCAGGGGTTGATCAGTTTCGTTGCACAGTTGATGCCACTGTGTTTGATTGATATGTATGTGTTGAAACTGTTCAAAGTGGTCAATCAGTTCAGTGTCGGTGCTGTGATTTACTGTGTATACAGTGGCCCGACCTTCGGCCACAAACCAATGTTCGGCACGATCTGCGTGGCGTTGCATGCTGAGTCGTTGCCCAGGATTGACCACTAGTTCTTTGACTTTGACTTTTGGCCCGTTTTCATAAAGCACACTGTATTCGCCCCAGGGTCGTTGAGTTTTAGTTGATTGCATATTAAAGTTGTCCCATCCAAGTTAAATTATGATCCAGCCAAGGTACCACTAGATCCTGCTGGCGCAGGTATCCATGTTGTGCTACACTTTTCATTCCACTGTCTGGTAAAAGATTGCGATCAGCAAGATCATACCACGTAGTAGTTCTAGGATCCAAGAGTTCTTGAGAACTTTTATATACTATAGCATGTATACAAGGATCATCAGGAGTTTCTTTGAAAAATCCTCCAGCACAGTCCCAACCTGAGATGGCCAATTGATGTATTAGGCCAAGCATGGTGTGATGATGATAAACGCCACTGGGCTGAAAATAAGCCAGTTGGCGATGATGCACAAGAATGGTTTTTGGCACTGTAAGTAACAACATAGCGCCTTCGCTGGCAATGGACCGCCAATGTATCAAAGTATCTATAGGATTCAATGCGTATTGAAAAGCATCATGACACCATAGCACGTCATAGGTTCTATTATTGCCGAGTGGTATGCTATCTTCAAAATTTGCTCGATGATGTGCAACATTAGGATATTTTCCTGGCCAAGGGTTGTCTTGAAACATGTCAACACCAGTGCAGGCAATGTTCAATGGTTTAGGATTGTCATCTCTGGTGGTCAATGTAGCCCACCAAGCCAAATCAAGTCCATTGCCACTGCCTAGATCAATCATAGTGCCAATACTTTCAATGAACTCGTCGTATTCACGCAGAGCATTCAGTGTTGTAAGACTGTGCTCGTGACTCAGTTGTGGAGTTGTAAAAGTGATCATATTTGTATATCTTCCATGCCTGCAGTTCTCAATCTCACAATGTGACCCATTTGCCACTGTTTGGTATCCAGCCCTTTCATGATACCCAACCATTTGTTGCGCAACAGGGCTACTTCATTGATAATGGTTTCAAAGTCAACCACTTCGTCTTCACCGTCTACATACTTTTCTGCGTCTCTACTGGTCAGTGCACGAGCATATCCTTCTAGATATTTTTGAAAATACCGGCGTCTTAGCTTACGGAGTTGTATCTGCAGATAGTTCAATACTGCTTCAATTTCCTGAAGCTGATTGAATCTGTGTTCAGTGATGCCAGGCAGTGCTGAAATATTTTTTTCAACTATGCCCCCAATACGACAGTCGCGTTTGGCTGACTCAAGTTCTTGTTCGTAGTGAGCAATAAAGTCAGGTATTGCACCCATATTTGCTACTACACGGCTATACCACATCAGTCTTCCCAGTCGTGTTCGTCTTCTTCGTCCTCAGCATCTTCATCTTCTGCATAGTCACGATCATTGTCCAAATACACAGTAAGAGCTCGTTTGATGTCAGAGTCGCCTTTGAATGCTTCGCGAATATCATCAACGTCCGAATCATGATCAATCAAAATTGACACAATAGTTTCAGCTGCATCAGCTCTATCCACGGTGTTTACATATCTTTTTAACTCACTCCAAATTTCACTGATCACTATCTCACTCATTCCTCGTCTCCTTCTGCATTAACTGGTTCTTCTTTGATGTTGGCAAAATCTTTCATCACAATATCTAAACAACCATCATCGTTGCGTTCCCAACCTTTACGGAACTTTTTGATGATTTCTCCATCACTGGTAGTAAACACTAGACTATTGCCTTCTTTCTTTAGCAGGCCTTTTTTCTCAATCAAGTCAGTGAGTCCGGAATATGGGCTCATTCCTGTTTCATAAGGAATCTTAACTTGCACACCTTCAAATGGCTTGGCATATCGTGTTTTCATTACTTTACAAGCTGCTCGGATACCCATGACATCTGAAATTTTATTGCCGTCTTCATCTTCTTTGAGCTTGAGTTTTTTCATTGCAACTACGATACTAGACGCATAGATAAAACCTTGACCTCCTGAGATCTTGTCGTCTGGATCAAACATGTCTTGGCTGGCATAAGTGTGATTGGTGCAAACCAAACCTACGTTGTAACTGCCAAACATATTTACACAGTTACGAACCAAGGCAGTAAGAGCCTTGGGCTTGCGACCTAGGTCACCTTTCATTTCGCCCGCATCAAACTGATTCACATCAGTGGGTGTCAACAACATGCCCAAGCTGTCAATCACAAACATGACCTTGGGACGCTCACCGTCGGGCAAGGCCTTGTAGT
>Ga0208618_1001286_pt1 | contig 9924 bp, 6 predicted proteins | sample CryBogCBE18Jul08_FD_184585 | JGI IMG/M metagenome (GOLD analysis project Ga0208618, IMG submission 184585) | Freshwater microbial communities from Crystal Bog, Wisconsin, USA - CBE18Jul08 (SPAdes) | ecosystem: Environmental > Aquatic > Freshwater > Lake | place: Crystal Bog, Wisconsin, USA...
CGACGAGCTAATCCATGGATCTCGGCGATATGGGCATGCGGGCCAGAAAGAGATTCCCAGCCCGCTCGGTCCAAAATATGTCCAGATTTTCCATCGCTCATCAATTCCCCAATTCCATTTCTTAAAGTTCTCTTTAAGTTTTCCTAGCATCTCCCAGAAGCCATATCGGAGGTCATCTAGCCGATCTACCTTTATCCCACACGAGGAGGTGTCCCATGAATCAATTTTTCCGCATGCTTTTGATCTCTTTCGCAGCAATAAGTGCCTTCGTCATTGAAGATACATATGCTTCAAACTCTGAATTAGCTGAACTTCGCCACTCCCACATCTCAAAACTTCACCGCTAACTAACAGTAACTCTCAGCAGGCTCCCTGTCACCGCTCAGGGCTTGCCCACACTCCGGGCGCATACTCTCACTTATGAAACTACAAGTAGCACTTCTAGCCGTCGGTCTCTTTGTGAGTGTTGGAGCTGTTGGCGCTGAATTAAATCGAGCAGCCAATGTTTCTTCAATAAGCGTTGCCTCTTCAAATACTGTGAGCGCTGCGAAGAGTTCGCTATCGCAGGGCACCGCAAGTACTTCAACTGCCACACTCGGAGCCAAGCCTTCAATCGCCGGTGGTTTGGGAGATGATTAAACCTTAATTAAGAGGTGACATCCTTCTTATTAAATTTAATGACCGCCAGTGCAATTAAGACCGCAAAGAGGATCAGGCTGTAGGAAGCTCCCCTGATCATCTGCGTCCAATCTATTGAACTCGATAAGGCATCAAACCAAGAGAATGAATAGTGGGTTGGAAGCCAATTTCTGATCGTCCCAAGGCCGCTAATCGCATCCAAGATATTAGAAAGAATAATAATTCCGATCGCTCCACCGACCGCTCCCAATGGAACATCCGTTGAAACGCTGAGATAGAAAGCCAGCCCAGCGACCGATAACAAAACTAGAGCTAAGTAGAAGCCAATGATCACAATTCGTTCAGTGGCTAGCGCATTTCCGAGTGTTACACCGAGTGGAGTCTGCATTGGCGCTAAACCAAATGCGATCGCTCCGACCACCCACGATGTTGCTATGAGTAGTACCACCGCCAAGAAGGAGAGCGTCAGACTCACCTTCAATTTTTGAACCAGAAGGCGAGTACGCGGAACAGGTGCCGCAAGTAAGTAACGCAAAGTTGACCAAGATGCTTCTGAAGCAACGGTATCTCCGTTAAATATTGAGATAACTGCGACCAGTAAGAATGGTGTTGCAAAATAAAACATGGTGGCTGTGAAGTTGGCTGCGCCTTTAGTTGCAAGTCCAATTAAGTCTGCGGTGCCAGATCCAAAGCGAGTAGGACCAGAACTATTGCCAGAAGTTCCAAATTTAACTGCAAGTGCAACGATCACCGGAAGTGAAATAACGAAGATATATGAGAACAGAGTGCGTTTGCGTTTGACTTGGCGGTAAAGCTCAAGACGATACGGAAGCGTTTTTCCAGGTGTATACATTTACTTCTCCTTTCCGATCGTCAGATCATCACCGATTAATTCAATGAAGATCTCTTCCAATGAACCCGCGCGCTTTCCTGCCTTCGTTAATATTTTGCGCATAGTGCCATAAGTAATTAAACGACCACGATGCATCAACACCACATGTGAACAGGTCTGCTCCACCTCAGCTAGGAGATGTGAAGAGACAATCACCGTGCGACCACTCTTTGCGTAGCGCTTAAGTACTTCACGCATCGCCTTGATCTGTTGTGGATCAAGCCCATTGGTTGGCTCATCGAGCACCAATAAATCTGGCATACCCAACATCGCTTGCGCGATTGCCAATCTTTGACGCATACCTTGAGAATATGAGCGGACCTTCTTATCTAGCGCGCTTCCCAAATCGGTGATCTTGATCGCCTCTTCAAAATAAGGCTCATCGCTGCGACCGATTGACTTCCAATACAGTTCAAGATTTTCACGTCCTGAAAGATGTGGCAGGAATCCAGAGCCCTCAACAAATGAGCCAAGATTTGCAAGCGTTGGTGAACCTGGATAAATAGGTTGACCATTGATTGCGATCTCACCTTCTGTTGGGAAGATCAAGCCCATCATCATTCGAAGTGTGGTGGTCTTGCCCGCGCCATTTGGTCCTAGCAAACCAAGTACCTGTCCACGGTTGACTTTGAAGGAGAGTCCATCGACCGCTTTATACCCATCCTTATATACCTTGGTCAGATTTGAAACAGTTACCAAAGCATCGCTTGCTTCGGCAGGAAGAGTGTTGTGTCGTGGTCGTCTTATATAGGCCGCTACAAAAGCTCCGAAGATAAAGAGGAGAGCCAGAATTGGCCAACCATAGAGCGAAAGGTGATTGACCTTGGTGGTGAAGTTCATCTGTGAAATATTGAGCGGAGATTGAACTGTCAGTGCATATTGACGACCATCTTGTGGCAACGCATAGCCTTGATCGGTTGTTGATACCGCTACCGCTAATTTATCGCCAGGAGCAGCATCAAGAACGACCGCCGGTAGTTGAACAGTGAAATCCGACCCAGTGTTAGCGATATTTGAAAGGTGAACCGGGCTGACAATTCCATTTGGTTGTTTGGTCTGACCTGAAGCTGTGCGCACAACGAGTGAGAAGAATAAAGTTGCATCTTTTGCATTCGATGAAATTCGTAGTTTGATAGATGAAGGCCCTACGACATGAATTGGTTTTGTCAGCGCAGCGGTCTCTAAGAATCCACTTTGTCCAGGTAAGAAAGCTGCACTCGCTCCACCTACATTTCCTGCCAGTGAGAGCGCAGAACCAACTCCTGGAAGTGAAGAGATGGCTCCCGGAATTCCGCCAATTGGAGCAATGAGAGCTGCAAATGGAACAGAGATGGTGAGAGCCTTTGTTGGAATATCAAGTGGAAGAACATCACTGCTGAGGAACTTTGGAATAACTGAAGAATCAACGAGTGAGATAGAGCCATTGGTATCTGTGACTTGGAAAGTCGGGAACTTCTTGTTGACACCCTTGAGATAGATATCAAACCAATCCATCTCGCTCTTATGCAATCTCACTGATTCATCTGTGCCACCATCGTGACCACCGCTATGCCAAATCATGGCCAAAGGTGTCGATGGATGCGCAGCGTGAATTTGAGAGGCGTTCTTTATAGATTCTGAAAGTGGAAATAGTGAATCGGCTTCACCCTGCATCAATAAAGTTGGTGCCGTAATTTGATTTGTAATCGTTGAAGGCGATGATGCTTCTAAGAGTTTCTGATCCTCTTTGGTTGGAAGCCCAGTTGCCACTGCATCTTTAAATGCTTTGCACCACTCTGGCGTGAATGTTCCGCATTCGCCAGCTACAGCATTGGGAAGAGTAGCGAGCGCAAAAAATGTGCCTGCCCAAAACTTTTTATAGGGACCAAATGAGGGATCGTTGGAGTTTTGAGGGAAGAAGACCTGAGTTAAGTTGTTCCAAGTTATGTTCGCGGCGACTGCATCTATTCTCTTGTCATAACCTGCAGCCAGCAACGAAACTCCGCCGCCATATGAATCGCCGGCTATTCCGACGAGCGGATCGTTGGTGGATTGCTTTCGGACCTCTTTGCGGGTTGCAAGATAGTCAATGAGTTTGGAGACATCGGCGACTTCCCCGGTGGGTGAATCCATTGAAATTTCACCAGTTGAGTTTCCAAATCCGCGCGCTGTCCACGCTAAGACAACATATCCATGAAGAGCCAATTGGGTAGCCTGCGTTGCCACGCTCTTCTTATCTCCTGAGAAACCATGCGCTAGCAAAATTGCAGGGGCAGGAGTTACAGCGGGTAGATAGATAGTCGCATCTAGCGCTATGCCACCTGCTCCAGTTAAACGAAGATCTTGCGTGGAGTAACTCTCTCCGGCGTAAGCAGCACTTCCTGCACTGGCAAAGGTGAACAAGAGGAGAACGGCCAATAATTTGCGCATACGCTTCACTGCTCAAAGGTAGTCAGGATTTCAATAGGCCGCCATTTAGGAACTTGATTACTATCGGTTCGTGAATCATCGACGTGCGTACCTATCTATATTGGCTATACCTTCATTATTGATTGCATCTTTGGTAGCCATAGCTCCAAGCCCAGCAGTGGCAGCGCCCACTCCTACGGTTTATGTCGCTTCGATGATCAAGCCATATCTCCCTACCGCTCCAAACGGTGGCACAGATGACTACCACTGCTTCTTAATTGATCCCAAGATCTCTCAAGATTCTTTAATCACTCAGGTTCAATTCCAACCACAGCAAAAGATCATGATGCATCACGCGATCATGTTCCTAGTTGGTAAGCAAGACCTCGCAGCTGCAACTGCGTTAGATAAGAATGGAACGGGTTGGCCATGCTTCGGCGGCACCGGTATCGGATCGAGCTTCTCCTCTTTTCTAACATCTCCATGGCTCTCGTCATGGGCACCTGGTCGAGATAAAGATGTAATGCCGGCGGGCTATGGAACTCCGATCGCTAAAGGTGATCGCATCGTGCTGCAACTTCACTACAACCTCTTAGCGATCACATCTGGAAAAGTACCCACCGATCAATCCAAGGTTTCAATTAGTGCAGTGCCAGCCAAGAGCGCTCACCTCACGACTTTGTACACCGAACTTGTAGCAGCTCCGGTTGAATTGGCCTGTCCAAAAGGTGTAACTGGATATTTATGTGACCGCGGCAAATCACTAGTAGATCTTGCCCAGCGCACAACTCAATCAAGCGCCATGGAATCGGTTGGACTCAATTTACTGTGCGGACACAATCCCGTAAATCCAACTCCAAGCACAACTTCTACATGCGATAAGAAGATCACCCAAAATGAATTAGTTGTTAAAGCAACTCCCCATATGCATTTGTTGGGGCGCTCGCTGAAAATGACTTTAAATCCTGGCACCGCTGGAGAGAAAGTTCTTCTCTACCGTCCTAACTACAATTTTGATGATCAATCGCCGACCATTCTCCAAACTCCAATTAGGCTCAAAGTTGGCGACACTGTACGGATTGAATGTACCTACGACCCATCTCTGCGTGGTTTATTGCCGCAGTTGAAGAACTTACCTCCCCGCTATGTAACGTGGGGAGAAGGCTCATCCGATGAGATGTGCCTGGGTGCGCTTGGGGTCGCCAAAAAGGGGTAAGTGGTAGCCCCCAACACCTCGCATACCCTTCCCTCAATCCGTCAGTGAGTGGCAAGATGTAAGGGTGAGTAAGTCAGTAATTTCGCTCCACCAGGTTTCAATTAGATTTGCTGGTGACAGTGGCGATGGAATGCAACTTACAGGCGATCGTTTCACTATAGACACCGCCGTCTTAGGAAATGACATCTCGACACTTCCTAATTTCCCTGCTGAAATCCGCGCACCGCAGGGCACTCTCCACGGAGTATCTTCATTTCAATTGCACTTTGCGGATCACCATATTCAAACTGCTGGTGATGCTCCTGATGTCCTAGTCGCGATGAACCCGGCCGCTCTAAAAGCGAATATTAAAGATTTACCAAAAGGCGCAACGATCATCGTCGATAAAGATGAGTTTGTTACTCGGAATTTAAGCAAGGTGGGATATGAGACAAACCCTCTAGAAGATGGATCACTCGATGGCTATAAATTACATCCCATCGCGCTTACATCACTCACCGTTGCAACTCTTGCTGATCTCAACATCAGTCGTAAAGATGCAGAGCGATCAAAGAATATGTTTGCACTGGGATTGCTTACATGGATGTATAGCCGTCCTACAGATTTGACAGAAAAGTTTCTCAACGCAAAGTTTGGAAAGAAACCTGATCTCTTAGAGGCAAATCTTCTCGCCTTTAATGCCGGTTGGAATTACGGTGAGACGACTGAAGAGTTCTCTGTTTCATATCAAATCGCTCCAGCTAAGATGCCTCCTGGAAAATATCGCAATATCAGCGGAAACACCGCACTGGCGCATGGATTGATTGCTGCCGCTAAGAAGAGTGAGTTAAAACTTTTCCTTGGCTCTTATCCAATTACTCCAGCATCAGATATCTTGCACGAACTCTCAAAGCATAAGAAGTTCGGGGTGATCACCTTCCAAGCTGAAGATGAGATCGCTGCGATCGGCTCTGCTCTAGGGGCGGCTTATGGTGGCGCTATCGGCGTTACCTCAACATCAGGCCCTGGTTTAGCTCTTAAGGCAGAAACGATTGGCTTGGCTGTGATGCTTGAGCTTCCGCTTATCATTATTGATGTGCAGCGTGGTGGACCTTCAACTGGACTTCCAACAAAGACCGAACAAGCTGATTTGCTACAAGCCATGTATGGACGAAATGGTGAATCTCCAACGGTAGTTCTCGCTCCCTCAACTCCTAAAGATTGCTTTGCAATTGCTCTAGAGGCGGTGCGAATTGCCACCACTTATCGAGTTCCGGTCTTTATCTTGTCTGATGGATACATAGCTAATGGATCTGAACCATGGAAGGTTCCTAATGAGAGTGAACTTCCTGATCTGCGGGTGGAGTTCGCAAAAACCCAAGAGAACTTCATGCCATATAGCCGAGACCCTAAAACGCATGCTCGCCCATGGGCTGTACCAGGAACCAAAGGAATTGAGCATCGAATCGGTGGTGTCGAAAAAGCCGATCAAACCGGTGATATTTCATATGACCCAACAAACCATGATTACATGGTGCGAACTCGCGCCGCAAAAGTTGCTGGCGTTGAAGTTCCGGATTTAGAGGTTGATGATCCCACCGGAGATGCCAAGGTTCTTTTACTTGGTTGGGGCTCTACCTATGGTCCTATCGCCGCGGCTGTAGAAGTATTGCGCGAGAACGGTGAGACGGTTGCGCAGGCACACCTGCGATACATCAATCCATTCCCTAAGAATCTGGGTGATGTGCTTGCTAAGTATGACCAGGTGCTTGTCCCAGAGATGAACTTGGGACAGCTCGCGATGATGCTTCGCTCACAATTCTTAAAGGACATCACGGGCTATAACAAAGTACGGGGCCTACCTTTTTCTACAACTGAAATAATCGAAGCAACGATGGCGGTGCTAAGTGACTGATATATCGCTTACCAAGAAAGATTTCACATCCGATCAAGAAGTTCGATGGTGTCCGGGATGTGGTGACTACTCAATTCTCTCTACTGTTCAATCCTTCTTACCAGAACTTGGCTTGCCACGAGAGAATATAGTTTTCATTTCAGGAATCGGTTGCTCATCAAGGTTTCCTTACTATTTAGAAACATTTGGAATCCACTCCATCCACGGACGCGCTCCTGCGATTGCAACGGGGTTAGCTATCTCTAGACCTGACCTTTCGATCTTTGTCATTACTGGCGACGGAGATGCTCTCTCGATTGGTGGCAATCATTTGATTCACGCCCTTCGTCGTAATGTGAATCTGAAAATCTTGCTCTTCAACAATCGAATCTACGGACTCACTAAAGGTCAATACTCGCCAACAAGTGAGGCAGGTAAGGTCACGAAATCCACTCCCTTTGGCTCTTTGGATACCCCATTTAATCCAATCTCATTGGCCATTGGCGCAGAGGCAAGTTTTGTGGCGCGTTCAATTGATACCGATAGAAAACATCTCACGGAGATGCTGCGATTAGCTTCTGAACACAAAGGCTCAGCGCTCATTGAGATCTACCAGAACTGCCCAATTTTCAATGATGATGCTTATCAGGTGCTTAAAGATGGTGAGACTAAAAGTGCATCTCTCCTACAGATGATCCATGGTCAACCGATTAAATCTGAAACTCATGGTGTGATTATGGAAAATGGATCCATGAAGGTTGTAGAACTCACCAGCGTTCCAGAATCTGCGGTGATTGTTCATAACGCTAATAACCCCGATCCTGCCTATGCATTTGCGCTATCACGGTTATCGTCTTCAGAACTTGACCATGTACCTATCGGTGTATTTCGTGATTATGCTCGACCTGAGTATTCGCACCTAGTTCACCAACAGATAGCAGATGAAATTACCGCACACGGTTCTGGAGAATTAGCTGCGTTGCTCGGCACCGGAGATACCTGGACGGTTGAGTAATCGACCGGTTTAGAGAATTGCGTTCTGCTTCAAGAAAGCACCAAAGAGCAGAGAGAGCTTTGATTCAATGGGATAACTCGTGTGGTCTAGATCCTTGTAAACCATCGTGTTTCCAATGATTGCTGGGCACGCTACCGCTTTGTAACAGAGCCAATCTCGGCTATCAATAAATAGCGCTCCAGCCGCCAACGCGGCTTGAGATTGTTTTGAAACTTTCTCTGAAATCGCTGCGCCATTTGCCTGGCACATAAGATCCAGATTTGATTGGGCGTCCACGCACTCTGATATCGGTTTAGGTAGCTCTGGGGTAATACCTAAAACAATGAGAGATGTTGTTGCATGTTTGATAGTTGTGAGTTCATCTTGATAGAGCGACCAAAATGTACTTTCGTTAGTGTCAGCCGCATAAACCTTGCCTCCTGAGCTAAACGACATTGTTGGAAAGAGGCGTTCAGAGACCACAACAACGCTCGGCTTCATTTTGGCCAATAATATTTTTAAATCGGCATGATAAAGATTGCAGTCATACACCTTGTCGAACTTATGATCGATTCCATTGAGATCTGGAATCATGCACCAAGGCATGAAGAATGAGTAGATCGTCCAGCCTGATTTAACAAATGGTTGAGTCACTGCACGTTGCCACATTCGAGCATGAGAGTTGCCGATGAAGAGTGCGATCTTTGGCCCTGTCCCCTCTTTACAGATTGCTAAATTCTTTATCTGTGCCACGCCGAAAATTGATGCTTGATGGGTGCAATCTGGATTGCGCCAAGTGTCATAACTCTGAGTAACATCAAAACTCGGAGTTAAACCTTTTACAGTCGCTGTGAAAGTGCTGTCCAAGATTGATTGACTCCATTTTTCTAAGAGTTTTGAGTATGGAGCGCTCACACTCGGAGTCGGTGAAGGTGCTGAGGTGGGAGTTTGCGTTGCAACCGGAGTCGGCGTAACGGTTTTTTGATTTCCAATCAGCGAATAACCCGTGCCGGCTAGGACAATCACTAGTGCAATTGCGCCAAGGAGTTTCCACTCTCTTTGGCTAATCGATTGAAAACGAAACCTCTCTGCGCGCCAATGTGTGGGAATTGGAATCTGCCGGATTGGTTGTTCCACCAATTTAAATGACGCATATGAGAGTAAGAGTGTGACAAGTATCAAAATACTCTTGCCCGCTGCGGTTTTAAGGATATGCGGATGGGTAGCGTTCAAAAGAACGATGATCGGCCAGTGCCATAAGTAGATTGAGTATGAGATTCGTCCAATGGCGGTGGGAACTCTCGCTCCTAATACTCTTGAGATCCAACCTAGGCTACCGCCACCGGCGTAAATGAGAAGAGCTGCACCAATAACCGGAGCAAGCGCGGCATATCCTGGAAAGTTAGTTGTAGATGAATACGCCAAAGTCGAGAAAATGATTAATCCAAGACCAAGTAATGCGATGAGATCAACGGAGATTTTTGACAGTCGATGAGGCGATTTAAATGTAGCTACCGCAAGTAATGCACCTATCCCCAATTCCCATGCCCTGGTGAGTGAGGAGAAGTAGGCACTTGCAGGAGTAGATGAGGTTGCTAGAACTGACCAGATGAATGATGCAAGAACGATGGTCGAGAAGAGTGTTCTGATTCGAAGCGTCCAACTACTCAAAGCGCGGATCAGTCTGAGGCGACGAAGGTTAATTGCGAATATAAAGAGTGCAGGAATTACCAGATAGAACTGCTCTTCAACGGCGAGTGACCAATAGTGCTGGACCGGTGAAGTTGAGAAACCCTGTTGAAAATAATCTGTTGCAACCCGAATGAAATGAATGTTTGCACCAAAGAGCGCTGCCCAGATTGAATCATTGAGAACCGCTTTAGCTCTGATGCTGTTGAGGAGAATAAATGAGGCGATTGTTG
>Ga0208618_1001288_pt1 | contig 9909 bp, 9 predicted proteins | sample CryBogCBE18Jul08_FD_184585 | JGI IMG/M metagenome (GOLD analysis project Ga0208618, IMG submission 184585) | Freshwater microbial communities from Crystal Bog, Wisconsin, USA - CBE18Jul08 (SPAdes) | ecosystem: Environmental > Aquatic > Freshwater > Lake | place: Crystal Bog, Wisconsin, USA...
GTTTGCACCCTCCTGCTGCTCCTCCGTCAAAGCGTGCTGGTCTCCTGCCCGACGTGCGCGACGGCGCGGAGGCGTGCGGCTTTGCGCACGGGTCGAGCGACTTCAACGCCAAGAGGGAACTCTGCACCAAGGCAGGCACGGGCTGCGTGTATGGCGAGCGCTGCTCCTTCAGACACCAGAAGAAAGAACAGCTGCCTATGCTTCCGGTGAAGCTGCTCGGAGACTGAGCTTCCGTGTCATTGACGCATGAACTGTATTTCGTTGTTACACTTCTTTCCTTAAGCAATGAGCACGGGAGAGCAGCCACGGTCGACGTTTTGGCAAGAGAGACGCGAACAGGAAGAGGAACTCTTTCGTTCGTTAGAGAGGGAAATCAAACAACAAGAGGAGGAGCTTGAAATCATCGGGTTCCGCGAGCCCGTGGAGCACAGGCGCATCTTGGAAGATTTGAGGGCGAATCTGAGGCTTGCAGCCATTACGAAGATCTCAATTGATCTCTGTACAAAATTTGACGGTAGACCAGGTTTTGAACTGTTCAGCAAAATATGCTTTAGTGGTCCAGAAGATGAATTTGTAAGAATATATAAGCTAGAGACGTTGCATAGGTAAACCAAGAAGGCTGGTGCGGCTGTATGAATGCTCCACCACACTATGTCAACGCTGGAAATGCTGAAAAGGCCTTTGGAGTCGAGCGACGAACGCTCATCAGGTGGGCAGAGGCAGGAAACATTAGAGCAGTCCGGCACGGAAAGAATGGTCACTGGCGCTTCGACGTTTCGAGCGTCGAGCAGTCAGGTCTCATCACTCCTGTCGCTCCCGTCGCAGCAACAGGTTCAATTAAAGCCATCTATGCAAGAGTCTCTACGCGAAAGCAGTTACCAGACCTTCAACACCAAATTGCTTCACTCGCAACCAAGTATCCCGATCACGTCGTCTTCAGCGATTGTGCCAGTGGCCTCAATTTCAAGCGAAAAGGCCTCCTATCGATTCTTCAACTCGCGTTTGAAGGACGTTTACAGGTCTTGCGTCTTGCCTACCGTGACAGACTGTGCCGCTTCGCATACGATCTCATCGAGCACGTTCTCACAAAGCACGGAGCTAAAATCGAAGTGGAGAATGACGACACACATGCCTCCGAGCGGGAGCTGGCAGAGGACGTCGTCTCTATCATCACCGTTTTTGGGGCTCGTTTGTACGGATGTCGGTCAGGAAGGTCTCGCAAAGCGAAGACGGGGTGCTGTGCTAAAACCGGAACACCACGCACGAAATGTGAAGGTGGAGGAGCAACGCAAACGGAAGACGCCATTTCAGCGAGCAGCAGCGCTGGATGGATGTCTGCGGACATTCAAGGTGAGGATGATCCCAACCCAATCCCAGATTGCAGAGCTGAAGAGGTGCTTCGCAGTTGCCCGCTTGCGCTACAATCAGACGAATGCGCTCATAAAAGGAGGCGCACAGAAAAACAGGATACGCCTGAGGAATGAGGTTCTGGCAATGCCACAACCGGAATGGGCAGATGGCAAGCTCAAGGTGGCCCGGTCAATTCAGGAATCCGCTGTATCTCAGTGCGTCGCTGCATACTCAACGAATGAGGCTAAACGCCGCATAAACCCAGCGCACGGGTACGAGGTAAGATATCGCAGCCTAAAGAATAATTACACTGAGATCATCCAGATCCAGAAGGACAACGATAACACACCTCAAAAAAAGAACTCCACGCTCCTTCGTTTCGAGGCAGCTCCTCCACTCATAAACCGCAAGGGACGTGCTGAGTGCCTCGCCTTTTTTGGAAACAACTTTGGTTCCGTAGGAGGAATACGTATGGCAGACAAAGAACGTGTCATCAGCCAAATGGTTGCTGATGGCAACCGTCTTCATGAGGACTGCAAAATTATTTGGGACAAACGTGCTCGCTCCTTCCATTTCATCTACACCGTGGTGCAACCTAAACTGGAAGATCCTGATCCTACATTCGCTGACAAACGAATCGCTTCAAACGACCCTGGATGTCACCCTTTCCAAGCTTGGTACTCGCCTACATCAAACAGATATGGCGTCCTGCTCGATGGAGTTTCAGACGCGCTAGAAATGCGCTGTCTTGCCATTGATGCGCTCACTAGCCGCGTCACGAAAAGGGAAAAAGGACCTGACCATCCCAAGACACAGAAGACTGGCAGGCAACGCCGACGGACGACTCGCGCTCTTAGACGAAAGCTGGCGAGAGAAAGGAGGCGCCTCCACGGATGGATTGAAAATGGGCATTACGCTGCAGCAAACTTCATGCTCCAAAATCACGATATCATTATCCAGCCCAATCTGGAGGTTTCAAGACTCGTGCAGCGAAGGAAGCGCAAAATCCAAAGCTCGACCGTACGGAAAATGTACACCTTGAGCCATTACAAGTATCGCCAGCGGCTTATAAGTGCAGCATCGCGTTACCCAGGAAGGTACGTTATTGTTTCACGTGAACCAGGGACATCCAGGACATGCACCGACTGTGGATTCTGGCACTCAAATCTGAAAGTGAACCAGAAAACTTTTTGCTGCCCAAGGTGCAAGGTGACTGTGGATCGTGACGTAGCTGGAGCACGCAACAACTTTTTCTCGGAGTACGGGAGGGCAGTCGGCATAGGCTGGGACGGAGAAAGTGGATAAAAAAGCTGTACAGTTCTAGGGGGTTATGCTGACCTCCTCTGCCCGAATGGGTGGGAAGCTGCTTAGTGAATTGAGCCTATGGGCCAGTTTAGTAGGTTTGTAATAGCAGGACTGGATGAATGATGCGTGCACGCTCCCTCGCCGCAGGAGCCCGAGTTTAGTTTGCCCGGCGGGCACCTTCCATTTGGCCCGACAGCGTGGTGCGGCGCGGCCATTGTCTACGAGCACCTGCGCGCGCTTGCACGATGTTTTGCACTGGAAGACTCGAGTGACGAGTGCGTGTATTACACGGATTAAGGCACTTGTTTCCAAGTGTGTAATTGTAACAAAACAAATCACATCGGGTCCAGCACCAGCCCGTTGCCCGACCGGTTGGTCATGTTGCGGCTCACGAAATCCATCGTCAGGTAGCCCGACGGCGTGCGCGCCCAGTGCCGCAGGTGCGCCTTGCAGAAGCCGTAGCGCTGCACGCGGCCCTTGTCGTCGCGCAGCAGCGCCGTCTGGTCGGCGGCGTGCTTGAGGTGCGACACCTTGGAGCAGTAGGCGCACACGCGGATGTCGGGCGCCTTGTGGTCCGCCTCCTTGCGCGCCGCGGCGCAGCACGGGCAGTCGTACGACTCGGGCGTCACGCGGATGGAGCCCGTCTCGCACAGGTAGCCGCAGCACGGCGAGATCATCACCGAGGCGCCGCGCAGCACCAGCACGCCGCCGCGCACGCCGCCGGCGCCGTCGGGCTCCGCGAGCGGCACGCTCACCAGCGGGTGGTTGTGGCAGGACGCCGCCTCCACGCAGCGCAGCTCGCCCGTGAGCATGTTGTGCGCCAGCTTCTTGAAGCCCGCGGCGCGCACGTTGTTCACGCGGCGCTTGCGCTGCGGCTGGCGCTCGGCGTGCAGCAGGTAGAAGTTGCGCAGGCCGCAGCAGGCGCACACGAGCGCGGTGGCGCCGCGCGCGAGCGTGGCCCAGTTGTCCGCGGCGCAGCCGAAGCGGCGGGCCAGCGCCGCCACCTGGGTGGCCACAAAGTCGGGGGGCAGCGGCAGCACCTCCGTCGTGCGGCACAGGTCCACGGCGGAGGAGAAGTCGGCCAGGTGCATGAGCGCCTCCTCGCCGATGACGTCGGGCGAGAAGGCGACGAAGGGCTTCTTCAGGGGCTTGGCGTCCGCCACCTGCAGCATCGCCGCCGCGGCGCCGGCGCTGGCGGCGACGAGGTCGGGCGGCGCCTGCAGGCAGCGGCGCTTGACGTAGTCGTTGAAGCGGTCGGCGTCGAAGGCCACCTCGGAGGCGCGCTTCAGGCCGCGGCGCTGGGCGCTGCGCCGCGAGTTGAGGAGCAGCACGTTGCTGCAGTCGGCCAGGCCGCGCGGCACCTTCTTCTTCTTGGGCAGCCGCTTGTGCGTCTTGCGCAGCGCCTCCAGCACCTCCAGGCTGAGCATGGCGCGCCAGCCGCTGTGGCCGGAGGCGCGCAGGACGCGCATGGACTCGTACACCTTGGCGCGCTGGCGGTCAAAGGGCGACAGAGTCACCACCAGGCGCTCGAGCGCCGGCGTGAGCGAGAGGATGAGCATGATGTAGGTGCGCATGACGTACAGCACGACGTGCTCGTTCTCCGGCAGCGCCTCTATGAAGGAGAGCGCCGTCTGCTGCGTAAAGTCGGCGACGAGCTGCTTGCGCGCGGCCCAGGGCATGCGCTCGCCGGCGGCCAGCCGGTAGTTGCCGAGCAGCACCGCCTGCGCCACGGCGAAGAGCGGCCGCAGCAGCTCGCGGCTGCGCAGGCAGCGCACGAAGAAGCCGTGCAGCGAGCGCGTCTGCGCGTACTCGGGCAGCGCCTTGATGAGCATCTGCACGAGCAGCGGCGCGGGCTTGCGCAGCTCGGCCTTGCGCTCGGCGGGCAGCAGGCCGGGCGGCAGCACGCTGTTCACCGCCGCCTGCACGCAGAAGGTGCTCAGGTCGGGCAGCTCCGCCTCGTGCGCCGTGTACTTGAGCACCCAGACGGTGACCTTCTCGCCGTCCTCGAAGAGCAGCGTCATGCCGATGTGCGCGTCCACGTAGAGCTGCATGTAGTAGGCCCACTCGTCGCCGTACAGCGGGGCGCACTCGCGCAGCATCAGGTTCAGCCGGTTGACGCGGTAGTGCAGCAGCCGGTGGATGAACGACTTGACGGCGCCCGGCGGGAACTTGAGGAACTCCTCCGTGGGCGCCGACGGCAGCTTGGGCTTCACCTCGTCCAGCAGCTCCTCGTAGGCGCCGAAGAGCACCTGCGCGTCCGTCACGCGCACGCGGTGCTGGAAAAAGTCCTGCAGGTAGCGCTGCGGGTCGGGGAGGAGGCCTCGATACAGCGGCGGAAAGTTCATATTGCACGGCGTTCGAGTGAGGTGCGCCATCGCCGACTGGTCCACCCGCCACCAGCGCTCGGGCGTCTGCACCAGCCGCAGCGCGTTGAGGTACAGCCCCGCCACCGTGCCGACGACGCCCGTCCAGGCGGCGTCGCCCTTGGCGGGGATGAGGTACTCCTCCGCGTACTCACCCTCGCCGGCGGCGTTGACAAACGCGTTCAGCCGGCAGTTTGGCGGGAAGGTGCGCTGCTTGCGCGAGTGCAGGTAGCCCGTGTGCACGTGCAGCCGCGCGCACAGCAGGCACACGCGGCGGTCGGCGGGCAGCGCGCCGCGCGCCTCAAACGCCTCCAGCTCGGCGGGCGTCATGTACTCGGCCAGGATGACGCCGCCGCCGGGCGTGCCGCGGTGGCCGGGCAGCTCCGGGCTGCGGCCGACGCACGAGTCGCCCAGCAGGCAGGCGCGCGTCTGGGCGCCCTGCGAGTTGGCCCACGGCTCGCGCAGGAGCGCGTTCTCGTGCGCCATGGTGAAGAGCTCCAGCGAGCCGCCCACCGCCGCCTCCTCGGGCGTGGCGCCGCTCGTGTCGCCGCCGGTGCCCGTGTACAGCTTCTTGACGAGCTTCACCAGCGGCGGGTCGTCGTCCGCGATGTCCGCGCCGGCGAGCGGCAGCGTGATGCCCGCGTACATGGCCGGCTCTCGGAGCGCGCGAGTATTTGAACGTCGGCGGCGCACCACCCAGCGATGATCCACGTCTCCGCCGACAGCCTCAGGCAGCAGCTGCGGGCGGAGGTGAGCCGCCGCGAGAATGTGGAGGCGATGCTGGAGGCGATGCGCGCCGACAACCTGCGGCTGCGCCGGCAGCTCAAGTGCGCCACGCACTTTGTGCTGCGCGTGCCGCGGCCGAGCCACGTCCTGCCGTCGCGCGCCGCCGCGCGGGCGGCGCTGGCGCACGCCTGGGCGCTCGCCGCGCGCCAGGCCAGGCGGCTGTGGGAGCACGTCTGGCCGGAGATGCCCGTCGCCGCGGACGACTAGGTACTTCTTTCTCTTTCTCTTTCTCTTTGTAATGGCAGGTGCCCGGCCGGACGCCGAGGTTGCCGCGTTCAGCAATGTTCTCAACTTCTATGTAGAAAACAATCGCAGTTTTGTGGAAGTGGAAACAAACGTCGATCATTTTATCCGTGGTGTGGGTGTTCACAACCTTCACTTTGATTGGGACTCATTTAATCGCCGCATCAATCCTAATCCTATGAATCCTAATTTGGGCTATGAATTCTCAGACGCGTTGCTTTTAGAGATGCTCTTAAACTACTTTCCTTTGAGTTTGTCGTTTCATGCAGATGAGTGGGGCGCAATGAACGAAAATGAACGATTTGCGTGCTCACTAAGAGACATCGCCCTCTGGAGGAATCTGAAGTACGTGATGCGCGTGCTCATCAACCGCGGGCTGGACGTGGAGTGCGCGCTCCGCTCCCTGCCCGCCGCATCTCTCGTCCACATCGTGGACCAGGAGCGCGACTTCAGGGCGCACGGACTCATCACGCAGGGCTTGCAGACGCACTGGTCGTCGCGCGGCATGGTGGCGCTCACCGCGCTCGGCAACAGGCGCGTCGCTGCGCTGCTCTGTATGGACAAGGCGACACCGCTGCCGCACGACATGGCGATCGAGATTGCACGGCTCATTCAGCTGTAGATTACACCTCGAGCGTTGTGTCGTTCGTAGAGTAGTCTGAAGAAGCCGTCCCGTCGGTGTAAAAGTCTCCCCACGCCTGAGACGATGAGTACTCTGTGGTGTCGCTGGGACCGACGCCAAAGTCGGTTTCGCTGCTGGCCATGGCGGCGCTGTCGAAGGTGATGTGAAACACCTTTTGAGAGCCAGTCTCCGTGACGTCGACGCCTCGCAAGGAGCACTGCGGCGTCGTGTGCAAGTTGCACAAGGAGAGTAGCGTCTTGAGGTCGTCCAGGGCGCTCGAGTCCACAACCTCGTCAGCAGAGCTCAAAAGCGCCGAGGCATTCTCAGACTTGGACGAAGAAGAAGTCTGAGAAAAGTCATCAAGAAGTTCCAGTTTGTCCAGCACGCGCTTCCAAGCCCCAGTCACGGGCGAGTACGTGCTGCTGACCCACGACGACACGATCCGCGCCTCTGTCGCGACGGTGAGCGCGAGCACGGCAAGGAGGAGCCGCATTTTCTTCCTCGATTTCGTAATGCCTTATATAAGTAGAGTAGTCCAAAAATGTGCTTGCACCATGTCTGTCTTCTTCTTTTGTTCTCTCTTCAAAAGAGTTCTCGGCGATTTGACTAAAACATCATATCTTGTGTCTAGCAGTCCCTTAGATGGAACAAACGCACTTGACCCATATGTGCTCCAGCAATTTTACAGGGTAAGAGATTTATGGCCTTCAAATTCTTACCCAAACAGAAATACGGTCCCTACTGTTGCAATCCTAGGCAATGGATACACGCGCGTTTATTACAAATACATAATGAACTACATTCGAGATGTCAATAAGTTTGCAACGGTGTATGGAGTACCTTATGGCAAAGGTCTACCAGACTATAAGAGTCTGACGGGGGCATCGGCCGGTGCCCAGTTTCGACTTTTTGACGAAAATGGAATAGAATATGATATTGGAAATTCTCCAAGTTACAATGGAACAGAATATACTGCCGGAAGTTCTGATTTAAAGGAAATGATGCTTGACATACAGACTGTGGTCACCTTGTGCCCTATGTGTCAGATTCTGTACTTTTCAATGAAAAGCGGGTTTGTAGAAACAGCTTTTCGAAGTGCTGCTCAATATGCCAATGTTGTTAGCGTGTCATATGGCGTTCCAGAAGTTTCCAGTTACTCGGGCGGAATCTATAACAACTATTCTAGATTTCAATCTTTGAACCAGGTAATAGCAGACTATCCCAATGTTACATTTATTGCCTGCACCGGAGACAGTGGCTATGACTATTACGGTGGCAGTTACAATATTCCGGTATCAAATCGTGTAGCAAACAAAACAATAGGATGGTGGCCAGCTGCACATCCCGGCGTCGTTGCAGTTGGAGGCACGCATGTAATAGGTTGTCTGGATTGTACAACTGCCAGGTAAATCTTGGAACCAGGACATATAATGGGTATAACAGTGGCTTAGGGATGACGTTTTTGTGGTGGGCAAAAGTCGACGCAGCGCCTCTCAATGGTGCAGGCGGATCTTTTTTTAACTGGCAGAATATTTTTCTAAGCACAAATGGAGGAGGCTCTTCCCCTGGAACAGGTCATTTTTTCTGTGTCAATACATGCTCCCCGTACTACAACACGGGGATCTATCCTTCAAGTGCTTGGACATTTTATGCAATGACAATAGGCGCCGGGGGGAGAGTAAAAATTTATGTCAACGGATACATCAGAATGGCGAATAGAACAACCTCTTTTCCTGCCTATGATTCACGTAATAGTCTAAACACGGTAGGTGGAGCAGGAGATGTAACAGCCTCACTTTCTCTTGGAGGATTTGCAGGTTATCTTGCTGATTTTCAATATGCTCCAACTGAAATGTCAGACTTAACCATCTATAATATATGGTACAATGGAGCTTGTTAGTCGTCTAAACGGTATTGGATGCCTTATATATCAGCCGTCCGCTGTCCACCTATGGCCCTGTTTGCCTTCCTGGAGGATGACTTTCCGCCGTACGACGAGGCCAGCGTCGCCACGTGGTTCCAGCCGGGCCGCGTCGTCTTCGTGGAGGCGCTCGTGGAGCGCGGCGTCACGCTCGGCAGGCTGTACCAGCTGCCCTTCCACCACGTCATCATGAGCGTGCGCGACGCCACCCTCCAGATGTTCTCCGTGGACATGCTCAAGCTCTTCGACGACGCGTTCTCCTCCGTGGAGCTCCTCTTCTCGCCGTGGGCCAGCCAGCTGGACGCGCGGTCCTGCCACGCCATCGGGCTCACCATCGAGCGCCTGCGCGCCGACGGCCTGGGCAAGCACCACGTGCAGGCGCTCTTCTGGCCGATGGGCGCCTGGGAAGACCTCTTTGGCATGACGCCGGAGGATGTCGCCGCGCTCGGCATACGGTTGGGCCACCGCTTCTTCGCCTGCGACGCACAGGGCACGCCCGCCGTGACTGCCATCTCTCTGTGATTATGCCCTCTTCCGTTGTTGGATTCTAAGCAAAGGCGACGACAAATGCGACGGCCACAGTGCCGGCGAAAGCAACAACGACGAGGCAGACGACACGGCCAACGTGTACCGTGCGCGGGCGCTCTTCTGCAAGGAGGTCCGAGCGGCGGACGCCGTCGCAGACGCCGTCTTGCTCGCCACCAGGCGCGACGGGCGTCATGATCAGGCTGTGCGCGCAATTGCTCTCTGTATGAAAGCCTCAAACTTGTCGCCTCCGTGGTGGACGTCTGCCGCGCGGCCCGAGCGCATCAGGAAGACGGTTGGGAAGCTGCTCACCTCTGCAAAAGGCATGTTGCCAAGTTCTTTGGCAATCTCATCTTTAACCTCATAGTAGGGGACGGCGCTCGCGGCAGCCGCCTCCGCAAAGACGGGCCGGAACCGCTTGCAGTGGCCGCACCACGGTGCGTACACGAGCACGAACGCGACCCGCTCCCTGAGGAGCGCATCCATGTCGGCCCGTGTTTCGACCTCGCGCACGGCGTTGCGAGAAGCGAGCGACATATGCGGAAGGCTCTGTGTTCGTGTTTATACAGGGGTGTCCCACCTTTAAGAAGTCACATGGCTAAGAAGCCAGTGAGTCTTCTCAGAGGAAGGCTAGCCCCTGCGTCTTAGTTTGTTGTAATGGGATTCTCCAAGGAGTCACCCGACATATCGGTACCACCGAACCGGACAGCTTCAGTGCTGACTTAGTCTGCTTTGAGGCACTTGATGGCTAGCATGAGCCCGCTCTTCATGTCCCTCGGCGCCTGGTACTGACA
>Ga0208618_1001289_pt1 | contig 9883 bp, 10 predicted proteins | sample CryBogCBE18Jul08_FD_184585 | JGI IMG/M metagenome (GOLD analysis project Ga0208618, IMG submission 184585) | Freshwater microbial communities from Crystal Bog, Wisconsin, USA - CBE18Jul08 (SPAdes) | ecosystem: Environmental > Aquatic > Freshwater > Lake | place: Crystal Bog, Wisconsin, USA...
ATATATCTTCGACCTGTGTTAACTGAAAAGGCGAATCTCCGTGTATGGTGATATCGTTTTCTTTTAAATCTATTGCAGCACTGGTCCCCTTGAAGTCAAAACGGGTGCCAATTTCTTTGGCTGAGTTCTCAACCGCATTCTTGACCTCTACTAAATTAGCTTCACAAACTGCATCAAAAGAAGGCATAAAAAATCCTCGTTAACAATGCGACAATTCTGCCATGATTGTCGAACAAAACATATCCCTAAAAAAATACAACACCTTTGGCATTGAGGCTAAAGCACTTCGCCTGATCCGTTTAAAGTCAGAGGAAGATTTGTTGGCTGTTTTAAGAGACCCGGAACTTGCTGCAGCCCCTAAATTCATTTTAGGCGGAGGCAGTAACATCGTAATTACTGCTGACGTTAAGCCGATTGTCCTAAAAGTAGAGATGCTTGGAAAGAGATTGGTCAGCGAGGATGAAAAGGCCTGGGTGGTTGAGGCGCACGCAGGAGAAAATTGGCATGAGTTTGTGCGCTGGACCTTGGACAACGATTGGCCAGGTCTGGAGAATTTAGCTATGATTCCGGGCTCTGTTGGGGCTACGCCCGTTCAAAACATTGGAGCTTACGGGGTTGAGCTTCAAGACCGCTTTGAATCCCTGGATGCGATAAACCTACAAACCAGCGAGCACATGAGGCTTGAGGCTTTGCACTGCGCTTTTGGGTACAGAGATTCAATTTTTAAACACGGGCCAGATCAAAGGATGGGCGCCTCCTCATCAATGGGTTTGGCTGGACGTGCACTCATTACCCGAGTCAGGTTTCGCCTGCCCAAGGCCTGGAGAGCTGAGACTGGGTACACAGATATTCACAAACGGGTTGTTGAGAGTAAATTAACCCAACCAAGCGCAAAGCAAATCTTTGATATGGTTTGTAGCATTCGCACAGCAAAACTACCCCAGCCAGAGTTGGTTGGGAATGCAGGCAGTTTTTTTAAAAATCCTACGGTCACTGCCGACCAGTGTGCAGACATCATTGCTCGTGAACCCAAACTAGTTCACTACCAACTGAGTAACGGTGAATTCAAACTAGCCGCTGCATGGTTAATCGATGCCTGTGGCTGGAAAGGCAAGAGCGTTGGGCACGCCGGGGTGTATGACAAACAAGCACTTATTTTGATTAACAAAGGCGGTCCAAGCAGACCTTGCACCGGGGGCGAGGTCGTTACGCTGGCTCAAGCCATACAGACCAGTGTTTATGAGAGGTTTGGAATACGACTGGAGATAGAGCCCGTGGTGGTCTGAAAATTTTTTTAAAACAGATAATAATAAGATAATAATCAGTGAACGTTCAAACTATACAAACTATTGAAAGAGCTCAGCGTCCTCCAAAAATAGGCGACTGAATTGATAACCAAAGATTTTTAAAAATGACGGAGAATTTGATGAGTTTAAGAATTAAAAAAATGATGAAACTTCCCCTGAAGAAGCTATCTACAGCGGTTTTATTAAGTTTAAGTGTCTCGGTCACTTTTGCACAGAACTACCCCAGCAAGCCAATCAAGCTCTTAGTTCCCTTTGCAGCAGGGGGTACAACAGATATTATTGCCCGCGTGATTGCAGAACCAATGGGAAGGATTCTTGGACAAAGCGTGATTGTGGATAACAAACCCGGCGGTGGCGGTGTTGTTGGAGCGTTGGATACGGCTAAGTCTGTAGCCGATGGGTATTCACTTGGAATTGCTACGGTCTCAACGACCGCGGCTAATCCAGCGATTAACCCGAAAATCCCTTACAACATAATGACCGACTTCTCCCCCATCGTGAATATTGCGGCAACACCTAACGTGATTGCTGTGCACCCCTCGTTTCCTGCTAAGGACTATAAGACCTTTATTGATGAGGTCCACAAGCACCCTGGCAAGTACTCATATGCCTCCTCTGGAACTGGGGGAATTGGACACCTGCAAACAGAGCTATTTAAAAGCCTGTCAAATTCTTTCATTACTCACATCCCCTACAGAGGAGCAGGTCCTGCACTGAACGATACCGTAGCAGGGCAAGTTCCCATTATTTTTGATAATTTACCATCCGCTCTTCAGTTTATTAAGGAGGGACGTTTGGTACCTATTGTTGTTGCCGCTCCCCAAAAATTGGCAGTTTTACCGAATGTGCCCACTTTTAAAGACGTAGGTCTTGAGCCAGTAAACCGGATGGCTTATTACGGTATTTATGGACCTAAAGGGCTACCAAAGGAGGTCGTTGACAAAATACACGGCGCAGTCGTAAAAGCACTTGAAGACCCTGCTGTGCGTAAAAGGATTGAAGACACGGGCTCAATTGTGATTGGTAACACACCTGAACAATTTACGCAGCAAATCAAAGCTGAGTTTGAGGTCTATAAAAAAGTGGTCGAGACCCAAAAGCTGAAACTAGAACAGTAAGCTGATTCAGTAATCTAACTTTAAACCGTTAACCCTCCCCTTCAATGCCTAAGAAAGAATTGTCAATCTTGGATCTTGGGGAGGAGGCTCAAAGCTTAGCGCCTAAAAGAGGGCGACCCTCAAAATACAAACCACTAATCCAAACACCCAAATCAATACCTGAAAACGGTTCAGCAAAACCTAAAGCCCATTTACCCAAAAAACTGGGCAAACCCGCCAAAGTCATCGATCCATCGTTGGTTGATCCCGTTATTGAACGCTTTATAAACGGGCTATGGTTAGAGGAGGGGCTCTCACAAAACACCTTGAGTGCTTACAAAAGGGATATCTCACAAATATCACATTGGTTGAGAGGCAAATCGAGCTCTCTGCTGTTGTGTACTGAGCCCTTGGTGCAGGAGTATTTTGCTGTTCGTTTCTCCGACTCCAAGGCGACCAGTGCTAATAGGAGATTGACAGTTTTTAGGCGATTTTTTAGGTGGGCTCAGCGCGAGTCACTCATCAGTGAGGATCCGACCTTGAGAATCCTTGCGGCTAGAACACCCCTTCGCGTTCCCAAGACACTCACAGAGGCCCATGTTGAGGCTTTACTGAATGCGCCCGATACTGACAAACCCCTTGGTCTTCGTGACAAAGCGATGCTAGAAATTCTTTATGCAAGTGGACTGCGTGTATCGGAGCTCGTGAGTTTAAAAACTTTCGAGTTGAGTTTAAAAGAGAATGTGCTCACCGTAATGGGAAAGGGACAAAAGGAGCGTATGGTCCCCTTTGGTGAAGAAGCAGGGGAATGGATCGAGCAATATTTAAAGACTGCGAGGGGGGAGCTTTTAAAGGAGCAGCAAACACAATTTTTATTTGTGACCCGGCGAGGCTCTGGGATGTCCCGCGTGATGTTTTGGAACATCATTAAACGTTATGCTCAAATTGCAGGAATTGCGCCCAACTTATCGCCCCACACTCTACGCCATGCCTTTGCTACGCATCTGCTCAATCACGGGGCTGATCTAAGAGCTGTACAGATGCTCCTTGGCCATGCTGACATATCAACTACCACCATATACACACACGTTGCTAAGGAGAGGCTGAAGAGCCTACATGCAAAACATCATCCACGAGGATGATTAGGTGTCCTGGTGCTGAAGTGTTTCTAGCTCTTTATCTGTAAAACCAGCCTTTCTTCTTGCCTCCAAATTAAAGGGGGGTCTGAGTTTGGGAGCGTTATGTTTGAGTGCCAATTCGTTGTAGTACGTTAATGGATCAACACCTTGTTTGGAGCACAGCCAGTTGTACCAATAGTTTCCAATAGCCACGTGTCCTACCTCGTCCCTTAAAATAATGTCTAAAATTTTTGTGGCTGCATTAGCCTGCTCGGTACCAGCAGTTTGAAGTTTCTTTTGTATGACAGGGGTCGCATCCAGGCCCCTGGCCTCCAAAGTTCTGGGAACAAGGGCCATTCGAGCGATGATGCTATCCCCCGTTTTTGTGCACATATCCCAAAGACCATCGTGGGCTTTGAACTCTCCGTAACTAAAACCAAGGGACTCGAGTAACGCCCTGAGAAGTTCAAAGTGTGTTGACTCCTCATAGGCCACCCGCAGCCAATCTTCATAATAAGACTCAGGCATACCCGCATAGCGCCAAATTGCGTCAAGGGCTAGATTGATTGCATTAAACTCGATATGACAAACTGCATGCACCAGTGCAGCCAAGCCTTCATTGTTAAACGGTGAGCGCTTGGGCATGTTTCGCGCGTTGATGAGCTCAGGCAAATCTGGGCGACCAGGGATAGTATCCATTTGAGGGCTTAAGTGCACCCTCGTATCAATTTGTAAGCGCTCACGCACAGCCCACAACTCACCGACTAATTTAACTTTGGTTTGCGGAGCTTTTGCCTGTAAGGCTTGTAGGGCACAATGTCTTAATTCCATCTGTACAATTTTGGCATTGAATTGGGTATGTTTACAAATTTCTGGAGTATTTATGGCTATTTATAAATTAGATGAGGTCAGTCCAAATATTGATCCGACCGCCTGGGTCGCAGACTCCGCCCAAGTCATGGGCAAAGTGCATCTTCACAAGGACGCTAATGTTTGGTTTGGTACCGTTATCAGAGGCGATAACGATCTAATTGAAATTGGCGAGGGCTCCAACATCCAAGACAACAGTATGCTGCACACGGATGATGGAATCCCACTCATTATTGGTAAGCACGTGACAGTGGGTCACCAAGTCACACTTCATGGTTGCAATATCGGAGAGGGATCCTTGATAGGGATTGGTTCTGTTGTACTAAACGGTGCCAAGATTGGACGCAACTGTTTGGTGGGTGCCGGTGCATTGGTTACAGAGGGTAAAGAGTTTCCTGATGGTTCTATGATTTTAGGGAGCCCAGCAAAAGTGGTTAAAGATCTAACTCCCGAACAAATCAAAGGGTTGTATGAGTCGGCAAAACGTTATGTGCAAAATTCAAAACGTTTTCAAAAGGGGCTTGTCAAAATTGGCTAAAGTGCACCCCTTTATTTTTGAGGGCCTACCAGTTAGAGGCTTTCTAGTTCAAATGCAAGATACTTGGACTGAGATTTTGTCTCGCAGACGTTTAAACCCCGAAACCGGAGAATACCCTAAGCCCGTCAGAGCGTTGTTAGGTGAGATGACTGCGGCAGCAGTCTTGCTTCAATCAAACATTAAATTTGACGGAGCTTTGATACTTCAGATTTGGGGGGACGGTCCTTTAAAGGTTGCCGTTGTCGAGGTGCAGCCTGATTTGCGCGTCAGAGCAACCGCCAAAGTAGTGGGTGAGGTCTCAGAGGATGCGCTTTTAAGCGACATGATCAACCGCAATCATTTGGGAAGATGTTCTATTACATATGATCCGCAAAACCGCCGCCGCGGGCAACAACCTTACCAAGGTGTTGTACCCCTAGACCGTGATAACGGGGAATCTTATGAGCGTTTGAGCGATATTCTTGAACAGTACATGAGACGCAGTGAGCAACTCGATACTACGATCGTACTTGGCACGGATGATGAATCTTGCGCTGGAATTTTGATTCAAAGAATGCCCATTAAAGGACAAGATAACTTGGGCGGTACTCAGCAAGATATTGAGCAAGACGCGCTAGATCAAAATGAGGACTACAAAAGAATTTCTATATTGACCAAAAGTTTGACCACACAAGAGCTGTTAACTTTAAAGTCAGATGTCATTCTTCATCGTCTTTTTTGGGAGGAGCGGTTGGCGCATTTGGAAACGGATGAGGCAAGCGCTGTGACACCTTATTTTGGTTGTACCTGTTCCAGGCAAAGAGTGGCTGCAATGATTCAAGGCTTGGGGCTTGAGGAGGCCCAAAGCATATTGGAGGAGAAGTCAAATATTGATGTGAGTTGTGATTTTTGTGGTGCTAACTATATTTTCGACGCTGTAGACACGGCACTGCTCTTTAATAATCAAACTCTTCAGCCACCCGCTCCAGACGTGTTGCAATGAAACCATGTCCCTATCAACTAGTAGGATTCATTGCATTACGTTCAGATCTAGGCATGGATGTGTGCTATTTTTTCAAAAAAAAGAGCAGCACTTTTTGTGAAGAAACATGCCAAACAAAAAATCAATAATAGTTGAAAGAACAGTAAGATTTTTTGTAAATTATTTTGCCTTTAAAAATCCAAACAATGCGTGCTCGCATTCTGGATCACTGCATTTTTCGCAAACATAGTTAAATAAAGGTTTAGGAAGGGGACGGAAGTTTTGTTCTGCTCCGTTTTCGCTGCTGTTGTCAAGATCTTGCAATGTCAATGTTTCTGAGTCATGCGCTATCCGTATATTTTTTAATATTGAGGCAAATGCGTACCCCGTATTTTTTGTCAGCGAGCCGAATGCTCCTCCCGCCCAATCCCCTCGAATGACTTGTAGATTCAATTTGCTTGTTTTTGAAGCGTCATTGATTAAGAGCCTAACGCGGGCGAGATGAGGAGTATCCTCGATTGCAAATTCGTTGGGGCTAATTAGGAATATTATTTTTTCTGTAGCGCTTGAGTCATTTTCGAGGGATTTTATTAATTCTGCCGCATCCCCAGTTGAACTTTTTATACACTCAACTTGAATGTTAATTTGGCCCTTATCAAGGGGTTGTTGGTACGCTACAAGATGCTCTGTAAATTGGCTCAACAAATACTCACGTAGCGTAGTGAGAATCTCTATGTGTTCGCCAATTAAGTCGACTCGCAGATCAGACAAGTTTTTTGTAGACTTTGTTATTTTGAGATTTGAACAAAAATCTCATTGGACTTGACCATTCCCAGCTCGCTCCTTGCACGTTCTTCAACCATTTCGAGTCCGATTTGTAAATCGGTTAACTCTGCACGAAGCCGCTCGTTGATCACTTCTTGTTTTGCGTTTTTTTGGTTCTGCAGCTCAAGGCGTTGACTTAGGCGCATGACCTCTGGGATACTGCCGCGCCCAAACCACAACTGGACTTGCAAAATAAATAGCAATCCAATCAGTATGATGGGTAAAGGGCGAAGCATTAAGGTCTATTCGTTAAGTGATTGAAGACGTGTATCTTATCAAGATTAGCGTAAATTGTAAAACGCAGATCTACCCGGATACTCAGCAACATCGCCCAAGTCCTCCTCAATGCGAAGCAGTTGGTTGTATTTGGCCATTCTGTCAGAACGAGACAAGGATCCAGTTTTGATTTGACCCGCGTTGGTACCGACTGCAATATCAGCGATCGTTGAGTCCTCAGTCTCACCTGAGCGGTGTGAAATCACGGCGGTGTAGCCAGCTCTTTTGGCCATCTCAATGGCTTCAAACGTTTCGGTGAGAGTACCGATTTGGTTGATTTTGATCAGCACGGAGTTTGCAATCCCCTCAGTGATTCCGCGCTTGATGATCGACGTGTTGGTCACAAACAAATCGTCACCCACGAGTTGAACTTTTGAGCTGAGCCTGTCGGAGATGATTTTCCAGCCAGCCCAATCATCCTCGGACATCGCATCTTCGATACTGATAATGGGGTACTTATCTACCCAAGTCGCAAGCATATCGGTCCACTGTTCAGCGCTTAGAGATAGCCCTTCGCCGCCGAGGTGGTATTTTCCATCCTTGTAAAACTCACTTGCGGCGCAGTCAAGTCCGATTGCAATTTGCTCACCAGCGGTGTAGCCAGCTTGTGAGATCGCCTCCAAAATCATTTGAATCGCAGCCTCATGATTTTCTACGCTTGGTGCAAACCCGCCTTCATCTCCAACTGCGGTGCTGATGCCTTTATCAGAGAGTATTTTCTTTAATGCGTGAAAGATTTCAGTACCGTAGCGCAACGCCTCCCTGAAGCTGGGTGCCCCAACCGGGATGATCATAAACTCTTGTATGTCTAGGTTGTTGTTTGCGTGCGCGCCGCCGTTGATGACGTTCATCATCGGCACGGGCAGTTGTTTACCTGCCATACCGCCAAAGTATCGATAAAGGGGGAGCCCTGCCTCCTCAGCGGCCGCTCTAGCTACTGCCATTGAGACAGCCAAAATTGCGTTAGCACCCAATCTTCCCTTGTTTGGTGTTCCGTCTAAGTCGATTAGGGTTTTGTCCAAAAAGGCTTGTTCACTTGCGTCCAAGCCAAGGATTGCTTCTGCGATTTCGTTGTTGATGTTATCAACTGCTCTGAGAACGCCTTTACCTAAATAGCGGCTCTTATCTCCATCCCTGAGTTCTACAGCCTCTCGTGTGCCAGTTGAAGCGCCTGAGGGAACTGCTGCACGACCCATGATTCCACTCTCCAACAATACGTCACATTCAACGGTTGGGTTGCCACGGCTATCTAAGACTTCTCGACCTACGATATCAACAATTGCACTCATGATGTTCTCTCTTATTTAATTAAATTGATAATAAAACAGGTTAAATCCTGAGTCATTGTTAAATTAAAAAATCAAAAATGACTTCTATGGATTCATTAAGCTTGGAAGTGATTCTCTAGAAATCCCACTGATTTGATCACTCGGTCAAGCTCCAGCAAGGTCTCTAGTAAGGCCCGCATGTGTTTGAGTGGAACGGCGTTGGGGCCATCACTCATCGCCTGCGCAGGATTGGGATGAGTCTCCATAAAGAGACCCGCAACACCGACTGCAACTGCAGCGCGAGCAAGAACTGGAACCATCTCTCTTTGACCCCCAGAGCTTGTGCCTTGACCGCCGGGGAGTTGAACAGAGTGAGTCGCATCAAACACAACCGGTGCTTGAGTCTCCCGCATGATCGCTAAACTTCTCATGTCTGAGACCAAGTTGTTGTACCCAAAACTTGCACCTCTCTCACAGGCCATGAAACGATCTGGGTTAAGTCCAGCCTCAACCGCTGCGTGTCGAGCTTTATCAATGACGTTCTTCATGTCATGAGGCGCCAGAAACTGACCCTTCTTGATATTTACAGGTTTGCCGGATTGGGCAACAGCGTAAATAAAATCAGTTTGCCTGCACAAAAATGCAGGCGTCTGAAGTACATCAACTACTTTAGAAACTGGCTCAATGTGCGAGCTCTCGTGTACATCGGTTAACAGAGGTAAACCTAGTGTTTTTTTGACCTTTGCAAGTATCTCTAGCCCCTTATCCATACCTGGCCCCCTAAATGTGGTTCCACTGGAGCGGTTGGCTTTGTCGTAGCTTGATTTAAAGATAAAAGGAATTCCTAATTGAGTCGTTATCTCTTGGAGGGTTCCAGCCGTGTCCATCTGAAGTTGCTCAGATTCAACAACACAGGGCCCGGCGATCAAGAAAAAAGGATACGACAAACCAGCCTTAAATCCACAAAGATCAATGCTTGGATAAGAGTCGTTGGGTTTTGAAGAGTTGTTCACTTCGTTCATTAAGCAGTCGCCTTTGAGTGGTGGGTGGGTGCCTGCTTTGTTGAGGTGTCGATCAGTGTTGAATCCACGACTTTGCCTTTGTTGGTGAGGGCTGCTTTAATGTAAGAGTTGAACAACGGGTGCCCATCCCAAGGTGTAGATTTGAATTCTGGGTGGAACTGCACGCCCATGTACCACGGGTGAACCGATTGAGGTAACTCAACAATCTCGGTTAATTGCTCTCTTTGCGTGATTGCAGAAATCACCAAGCCCGATTGTCTGAGTTGCTCTAGATAATTTACATTTGCTTCATACCGGTGTCTGTGACGCTCGGTGACTACGTCGCCGTATATTTGGTGTGCTAAAGTGCCAGAAGAAACGTCTGAGGACTGAGCGCCTAAGCGCATTGTCCCGCCCAGGTCAGAGTTGGCACTGCGAGTTTGAATCGTACCGTCCTTGTTCTTCCATTCGGTGATCAAAGCTATGACTGGATTTTTAGTTTCAGGCTCAAACTCTGTACTATTGGCTTCATCCAAATTGGCTATGTGACGAGCAAATTCGATAGTTGCTACTTGCATTCCCAAGCAAATGCCCAAGTAAGGGATTTTGTTCTCTCTTGCGA